>JACKZZ010017158.1_pt1 | contig 11388 bp, 5 predicted proteins | sample 8027871 | NCBI WGS metagenome assembly JACKZZ01 (sample SAMN15724774, study PRJNA655200) | protist metagenome | isolation source: fluorescence activated cell sorting (FACS) single amplified genomes of... | place: USA: West Boothbay Harbor, Gulf of Maine | collected 2000-07-19
GGGAATTGTGGAGGAAGATGTTCATAAGTTGGGACAGAAAGAGGGGGAACGAGATGCTGAGGGAAAAAACGAAAACGAAGGTGCTGAAGATGCAGCAGGGGATGTGGAACTGGCGCCTGCCGCGGATGGCTCCGGGGGCGTGCAGGAGGACGAGGAGGGGCTGCCTGTGCTGACCTTTACGTCACTGCAGCGGCTCATTGGCGCCGAGTTTTCTGCTTTTGCAACGGGCAGGATTGCCCCGTCCCTCACCGGCAGCAGCGGGGCCAGCGGGGAAGTCGAGGGACAGCCGCGCAACAATAATCTGCAGCAGTCACCTTCGAGACTGACGCAGCAGCGGCTGCCAGATAGTGCCAACACGCTCCTTTCCACGGAACGTATAGACGAGAAACTAGCCGAGCTGTTGGGAACCACGACGTCTTCGTTTGACTGCTGTATGGCAGACATGGCCGCGGTGGCGGCTGCGGCGACGACTACCATTGCAAGCAATATGCCACCACAGATGCAGTCTGAAGAGAATGGACACGATGATGAGAAGGAGGGAGTAGAGGGTATGATTATGAGGCAGCAAGAGGATCCGTGTGGCAGTTTTATAGATGGTGCAGAAGCCGATGGCAATGGAAACCGTGACAGTAATAATGGAATTCAAATGAATAAACCCAGTGTTTGTGTTCGAGCAACGTTGGGGATAGAAATAAATAGGTTTGCTACGTTAGAGGAAGATAGTGGTGTGTACGTGTCAGAAAACAGCAGCGGCGGTGGCGGAGGAGGAGGAGCGGCTGATGATGAAGAAGAGGAGGAATTTACGAACACTGGACAAAGGAAGAGACGGCACCGCAAGCCGCCCGTTAAATTCTCTCCGTCCTTTCGCGACTCCAGCCAGCGAGCGAAGCGGCAGCGGATCTCCGACTCGTACTGCTTCGTGTGCGACGACGGCGGACTGTTGGTGGAGTGCAGCCGGTGTCCCCGGGTATACCACCTAGAGTGTCTGGGCCTGAGCGAAGTGCCGGCCAGCCGCCGCTGGTCTTGTCCGTGGCATGAGTGCGTGCGGTGCGACAAAAAGAGCTCCATGGTGGGCGGCAAGCTGTTCTGCTGCTGCGACTGTCCCGTGTCCTACTGCTTTGACTGCTTTCCCGCCGACCTGGAGATGAAGCGTGAGGCGCCTAGTGAAGCCTACATACACCAGTATGAGAGCTCGGGCTTTGATTTCCCGCGCAATGCCGTGTTTTTTCGCTGCGCCTCCTGTCGCACTGCGCTAGCCGCCAAGGAAGAAGAATACAAGAAATCGCACGATGCGGCCAACGCAACCTTCCGGCAGAAGCGACGGCAGCAGTCGCAGCAGGTGATCGTTCAGTGGCACGATCTTATGATCAAGACCAAACTCATGCTCGCTGCCTGCATGCAGAAGGTGCTCCCTTTTATTGCAGTCAGGTGGACTCTTGCCTACGACGCGGAAACCAACATGCTGTGGGTTATCGAGGAGGAACAGTTGTCTACGGCAGCAGCCAGTAGCAGTAGTAAGGGCAGTGCAGTCGCTCTCGCGAGCCCAGTGGAGGTTGGATCGTCCCCTAAACGTCTTCTCCCGCAGCAGCAGCGGCAAGAGCACTCCCAGCGCTTGAGTCCATACATTGAGCAGCAATGCAGTCTGTCCTGCAACCATGCCTGTTCGGTGCTGCTGGAGGGCGCCGCCCGCGCTTTGCGGACAAACTCTTCCGAGCAGCCTACCTGGCCGCTGGGGTCGCTATCGGGCGAGGCCTTGCGTGTCGCCATGGAAGAAGTTGGTCGTCGTGCCCGCCGCGGTACCATCCGCATGCTGGCGCTGGACGTGTTCCAGGAGGAGGTCGGGCGCGCAGCCACATTGAGAGAGATGGCGCGGCTGCGGGACCTGGCGGTGCGCTGCACCTGGGGCGCTGTCTCGCAGAGTACTAGTTGTTCCAATAGTAGTGATACTAGTCATAGTGATAGTAATCACAGCCGCAACTGCGGTGGGGCAGCCAACGGGGAGCTCACCGCCACCGCTGCCGACTTTGCGCCGACCCGCGCCTCCAAGACCACGTCCAATGCGGAACAGGTGCAGGCCACCAAGATAGCAGCCTTTAAAGCTAGGCTCGCGGCGGTGCACAACTGGATGGGGCAGATGGAAGGCTTTGAGAAGCTGCTGCGGCGGAAGCAAGACCAGGGCGACTGGAACCCGGACGAGCCAGCGGCAGAAACAGGAGCTGGGGACGGAAAAATAGACGACGAGTTGCGCTTTGACCCGGCGATAGTACCGGCCACTAAGCAGGCTAAGGCCTACGCGCAGCTGCGAGCCACGACGAACAAGGCTCTGTTGGCCCCAGCCACTGCTGCTGGGGCTGCAGGCCCTTTGATATCGTGGAAGTTGTGGCCGTGTACAGCGTCTCTCCCCGCTCAGCGCGCAGCAGAGCCGCCGCCTCCTTCTCCCAGTGGGCCACAAACATGCGCTGCTCCCGGTCGCAGGTGACCATGTGCCTGTCCTGCAGCATCTTCAGCTTGTTGCCGTGCAGCGCAAAGTACTGCTGCAGCAACAGCTCTTTACGCTCCGGAGTATACGTCTCCGGGATGGCTTCAATGGACGCCGCAGTCTTCATGGATAACTGCGCGGACATTGTATGGAAACGGTGCGTTTGATCTGCTTTGAGCTTGTTTAGGGACACTGTGTACTGTTGGTTAATGTGTTGCTTTAAACTATTGCTCTGCACCTGGCACTGTTGTTCTTGTAAATGTTGTTGTTGTTGTTGTTGCTGCTGCTGCAGCATGCGCTGATGGCTCGAATACATAAGTTGCTGGTTACGTTGCTCCTGCTGTCGCTGTTGCACCTGTTGTTGCTCAATAAGGAATGGCGCGAGTGACGCAATGGCAGCTGTTGCAGCTGAGTAGGCGCACTCGGCCCCTTCCACTGCGAGAGACACAGAGGAAGACGCGGCTACACCGATTACACCAGTAGTATCAACATTAGCACCTACACCAGCAACTACAGAGCATACAGAAGCAAGTATGGCCGCCATTCTCGGGAACAGCAGCGCCCCTGCAGCCCCTTCCTCCAATTCCGCAAATAGGGCATCCATTCCCTGCACCTGTTACAGCTGCAGCACCCTTGCTAAGACCTGGACTGCCGCTGCTCCAAGAACAGCACACCTTTTCACCATTCATGCATCAAGAGCTGCAGCAGATTCATCATCATTATCATTATCAGCAGCAGCAGCAGCAGCAGCAGCAGAACGTTTTTGTTGAGCACACTGATGATGGTGGTAAAGATGAAAGGAATGATTATCATAATCATGACGATGATGACGATGATTGTAGTGGTGGTGATGGTGGTGATCATGATGATTATATTGACGATGGTAATGATGATGATAGTGAGGATGATGATGAGGAAAAAGAGAAGGGTCAACGCAAACGGTTAAGGAAAAAACGAGGGCAGTGCTATAAAAGTGCTACTGCCACTGCTGCGGCGGTAGAAAACAATAAGAAAATTGCATCAGAAATGCGCAACACAATCCAAGGAGTAAACCATGTTGGAAGCACTTCACAAAGTGCAGTATCTGAATCGGCTGCAACCGATCCTTCTACAGCTGTGTTGGAAGGAGTAGCGACAACAGTCATTGCGGCGGAAGCTGCCTTGGACAGAGTTGAAAGCGCGGCAACGCCATCTGCAGCATTAGTTGGAGTAGTCGAAGCGGCAAACGTCGCTAAAGAAACCGCCGCAATACCGCCAACCTCACTGCCACCAACATGAACACCACCACCAGACGTGAGAGTCCCACTACCAACATCAACTTAAGGTGGTGCCCGCAGCAGCACCACCAGCCTGGACAGATATGAGCCCTGTAGATGATGTGATGCCATATCGGGCGTAGCAGCACCTCCACCAAGCCAGTAGGCGATTTGCATATGTTGGTGTGCAGAAGCCTCGTGTCCCAAACTCGCTAGAGATCTGTTATGATGTACTACTACTCAATTATTGTAATATGGTGTACTACATATTATGTGTACTACTAACTCATAAAAATATACTCACTCAATTATGGTAATACTATTCATGCTGAAATGGTACATACACCGATCTTTGACAAAGATTCATATTAAGTAGTCCCGACTTTTAACATATATACTAATAATATAATAATTGCGTTCTATACCTTGTAAATTTTAAGAAGAGATTATATATATATTCATATAAAAGTACACAAAATAATTTGATGCAGCAGAGTAATAGAACTACAGTATATACATATCGTCTAATGCTGCAAAGTTGTTCGTCAATTTGAACATCTTTTAATGTTGTAAGTTTTAAAATTAGTAGTATGATACTACGTAGACGTTTTTCCAACACAACAAAAGAGAAAGCGTCTACGTAGTACCATATACTAAACTATTATTTTTAAAACTTATACAACATTAAAAGATGTTCAAATCGACAAACAACTTTGCAGCATGAGACGGGTATTTTATACAGTATATACTTCTATATAGCAAGTATAATACATACTGCCACATGAAACCACTAATTTTACCATTCGCCCTATAGAAGACAAGTGCTGGCAAGGAACCTGCAAACATCCATCAAGAGTCCTCCTTTGTATAAGTATACTAATATCCACAACTTGTAGTAATAGCAAGACTTAGCATATCCGCAACTCGTGGTGCGCATCAGTACATATTATTTTGCCACAGAAGCAGAAGCAGACGAAGCAAGGGCAGTGCCAAGTTTTTGATGCAAAAGATGGAAACCAGGTGTGCCGAGTGCCTGCATGCACGCTTCAGAGACGCCATGCCCCGCGTCTTCGTAGCCTAACTTCGCGTACAGTCGCAGGGCGCTGGTGTTGCCGGCCGCGCACGCGATCACCGACTTGGTTTGCTGACCGCCGGGACCTTTTCCTTGCTTCGCTTCTTCTAGCATGGAAGAAATGATTCTGAAAGCTAGCCCCTTGCCTCTATAGGCCGGGAGCGTATACACCGCTTCGAACATGAAACTGTCCCAGTCGTCATAAGGCGGAAAAGACTGCAATAGAAAATCCAAGAGACTCTTCCATGCTGCCTCTATCTCAGCATCTGATTGAGAAATCACCTCTTGCACCGCTTTAGAAACCGCTGGTATGGATTTAGAGACACTAAAATCAGGGTATACGAAACTGCAAGCTCCTGCCACGGCCTTGCCAGTGGACACTTCGCGTATTACCTTGAACTTACTGAAGTGGAAATGCGCTCTTTCATCATGACAAGCGAGCTCCATTACTTTGAGTGTATTTTCTTGTCCGCACACGATATCCCAGATACCAGTACCAGTGTGCGCCCGCTCGCTAAACATTAATGCTTGGGCAATAAAAGAAACGTCGTTCTCATTCGCTGAATCCAAGACAAACTCTTCTTGAGTAGTTGCTATCGACGCCTCCGTCATTCTTAGACAGCGCGGGGTACAAATTCTACAACAGATTAGTTTGTACTTGCTTTGAATAACTATTTATGTAGAATGTTGCGAAGAAGTTGCATGGAGAGAGAGAGAAAAAAAAAGTTGATGCGACAGGACACACACAGAACGAACGACAGCGGCGGCAAAGAAACAGATATTCCGATATTCCATCATAGATACTCTAGTCTAGTCTATCTATACGCTTCATCATACCATCTCCGATAAGAACTGCTAGCGTGACATAAAGAGTCTTTCTACCTGTGTCGTCGTGTCCTTGTTGTGAGTAATTGTTTTAAAACAAGGGCTGTTGTACGATTCAATTAATCGCTGGCTGCTGAAAACTTCTCTGCCACTTCCCGTTATCACATTTCCAAAAGTGAACCAGGCAGCCATGATCAACAATTCTTTTTTGGTTTATGGATTGACTGCATTGTGGATTGGCATATATGTGGTATCAGGTATGTGAGACCCACCGTACAGTTGTCTGTGTCGTACAGTTGGTACTAAGACATTAAGTTCACTTTGCATGACCTATTTTTGAATAAATGTCTTTTCTTGTCGAACTAACGCATTCGCCAATCGATCGATTCAAAGCAGGCAATCCTACCCATTGCTCAGATTTCAACTCTCTGAGTAAGCATCTATCATCATCTCCCGAAGCCTTCAACTTATGCCCTGACGACGGCATTTCAAACTCCAATGTGTGCACGGACCCTATAAAAACACGGGCCCCTGCGGACATCTCATACTCTGTCGTGCCATGGAAAGACATTGTGATCTATATTCTCGTGCAATCCAAGGTAGTGCAAACGCACTCGCTGCTGCACTGGCTACAATCCTTCCCTGAGGGAGAGGCGCTGACGCTGGCGTTTGTGGCGGACCACTGCGCTGAGGAGCCGTGCAACGACCATGTGAGCGCGCTGGCGGCGCAGGTCGAGACTGCGCACAAGAACAGACTGAAGCTGACAGTGCGGGTGGTACGCGCTCTCAAAGATATTGACTACGGGCCTGCGCGCGTCGCTTGCAAGGCGCTCACTGGCGTGCGGCGACTGTATGAGGCCTTCTCGGACAAAAAGTACTTCTTCAAGATGAATGAGGACACGGTGCTATTTCCGCAGCGCCTGCAGCAGTTCCTCAGCACGCTGCACTCGGTGGCGCGCGCAGACACGGATCCGTTGTACTTCGGCTCGATCCTGCATCTGTTTCGCGGGCACACTCTGTGTGAGGACATGGGTTTGGAGGACAACGGCTCGGGCAACCCAACATACCCGAACAAGCGTGGCTGGCTGGCGGGGGAGCCCACATGTCACGCCCAGGGCGAAGCCTACGGGTTCAATCAGGTGGCCATGCGCTTTCTGGCAAATGTGACCCTGTGTACCCATGGAATGGATCTGGAATCAATGCAGGAGGACGTGTATTTCGGGTGGAAGCTGTATAGAGATCTGAAGGTGGTGCCGATTCACTGCGGCTCCTTTCGGCCGCACGGGCTCAGCGAGACGGTGCGAGCAGCCAAAGAACACCCATCTTCGCTCGACCTCAGCGTGGGGTCGCTTATTTCGATTGGAGAGTTTCACAAACGGATATACTAACAATACATAGTAAATATAGTAGAGTAAAATAGCTATAAGTATATATATATACCGTAAAATTTGTGCTTTTCTGTAGAATGATTCACAAAAAGATATTACATTGTTGACCTACGGTATGTATAGTATATATATATATATAGTCGCGGTGTTGACGCAAATTAACCCCCAAGATTATCATATTTTATAACACAAATACCATTATTCATACCATATTGTAATACCATACAAAACGTACACAAGAATTACAAGTCTTCACTTTTGCCCTCATTGTATCGAATAGCCTTGGCCGCCGCATTGCATATTCAAAGACGAATGTATTTATTTTGCGCGGCAGTGCCGCCTTCAACTGCCGTATAAGCGTGCGTCCCTTAATATTTCAAAGACAAGCGAGTTCGGGAGCGGGCGTACGGGTTTGGAGATGAGGCTTTGTCTCTGGACCGTTGTCGCGCCTGCTGTTGCTGTGCGTGACGGCTGGCACTGTGGTAGCCAGCCCCAATACCTCCGCCGCTACTGTTGGGAGTGCCGCTCCAACTGCGTGTTCGGGAGTTGGTGCCCAACTTATTAGTGTGTGCCTGCAGATGCTGAGAGTAGTGCGGATTCCAGGCTGGGCTAGCTGGCCTGTTAGTATGGGGCTGTGGCTGCTGCAGTTGACTACCGTTGTGCTTATTGTAGCTGTTGTTACCGCTGCTCTGCATGAGAGTATTCATCCGAGAGGAGCTGCGCATTATCGACTGCATAATCAGGGATTCGCTCTGCTGTACTGGCCCGGGCGCGGCGCCAAAGTCTAAATCCAATGAATTGTCCTCAACGGGGCGCCAAGCAGCGTTAGTAGGAGTAGCAGCAGTGCTGGAGCTACCCGAGATGGGGGTGGCAGCAGCAGCAGCAGCTGGAGCGCCAGAGGTAGAGGCGCGGTCGAATAGATTGCGATTGAGATCCGCAGCTGCCCACTCTCCGCCTTCTTCTTTTCCTCCTCCTTCTCCATTAGGCAGGTAGTGATGATACTGCTCATCGGCGTACTTATTATCCGCCGCCCTGCCATCTCCCGCTGGGAGGGGGCCATCACCACCCGCACCATTGTTTCTACTGACAGCAGGAGCACCAAAGAAGCCGCCCTTCTGGCTGGTGAAAAACCGAGAGGGGCTGTGCGAGGGCGACCAGGCTGCTGCTGGCGCCGCGGCGGACACGCTGTTGAGCTGCTTCAGCAGCACGTCGACCTTGAAGCGCTGTTGACGCACCTTGCGACGCTCCTCTACTAATATATCCTTCTGGCTCTTCAACTCCCGCGCCAAATAACTCACAGTCATCACTCGATGCTTATGCTGCGCTTGCAATTCGCCACGGAGCCGCAGCAGCTCCCTTTTCTCCTTGATGATCCTCTCCATCTCCACCGCCTGCTGCTTCTCTCTGGCTGCTACAAGTGCTTCCCTTTCATTCAGTCGAGCTTCCACCTGTCGCAGCTTAGTCACACTGACATCCTCTTCTTCCCGCACCCGGACTCGCGCCTGCTGCTCCTCCTCCGCAATGCGCTGCAGCGACGCCTGCTCCTGCCGCTGCAGCTCGGCGGACCGCTCTACTAACGCTTGCTTTTCCTGCAGTACCTGCTGTAGCACTGCCGGCGCCGGCGACAGGGTTGTAGAAGTGGAAGTAGTAGTAGCGGGAGCATCACTGCCGCCGCCGCCACTGCTGCTCGTACCTTTGGCAGTACCTTCCGAATCGGCGGGAGGAGCAGCAGCAGCAGCAGCAGCAGTAGCTGGTGCATCATCCAACCGGGACGCAGGTGGTCCACTGCAACCGAACAGGTCGATGTCGAAGTCGGACACAGTGGTGATGCGAACAGGGGTGATGCGAACGGGAGTGAGGCCCATGTTGCTGCTACTGCGGTTAGCGCTACTGGGGTTGTTACCAGTGCCAGTAACAGGGGTTGTGGCTGGGTTTGAAGAAGCCATGGCAGTGGCCGGTTGGTTGGTTGGCTCGGACGTGGGTGCTGGTGCCGATGCTGGCGGCGGCGGTGCAGCAGGTGCAGTAGCGGCAGGGGCGTCAGCCCGGGAAGGCGGTGGAGGCGCCGCCGCCGCAGCAGTAGGAGGAGGAGGAGGGTCGAGTCTTCCACTGAGGAGGTCTTCTATTTCCCGCGGAGAAAAGCCATCTGCAGCCATCTTCTGCCGCACAGCGCCCTCCGGTAGCATTTCCTTCATTTTAAAGTACTTAGCCAGGGCAGGGTCGGCTGAAGACGACCTCGCGCCTGCTGGTGCAGCTGGTGCTGCGGGGGTTGGTGGCGGCGGCGGCGCTGCAGAGGCTGCAGGTACATCCGGCGGCGGTGGTCGTGATGCTGCCGCAGGCTGCGGTGGCGGAGGCGGGGCTACAGTAGTGACCGTAGGAGCAGCTGGGGGCGGCGGATGGTCCGCAACCGGTGCAGTAGCAAGAGCTCGATGCGGCGGCACTGACGATGACGAACTGAACGATTTGCTGGCTTGACTCTTATTGCTGCTGAGGGCCGCCGCCGCGGCACGCTTGGCGGCGCTCACTCTGCCGCTGAAGCTCAACTTGCTCTTCGTTCGCTCAGCCGCAGCCGCACTAGGAGCGGCACCAGGAGCGGTAGCAGGAGCAGGAGCAGGAGCGGGTGGTGTCAAAGTGTTGGTAGCAGTGGAGGCGCTGCGGCTGTCGCGAGCGGGACTATATCGCGTGGACAGTCGACGGTTGCGATTCGCAGCAAACAAGCTAGTACTTTTACTGCTACCGCTGCCACCCCTGTCGCCGCCCCTGAGTGAAGTACTGTCCATATTGCCGCTACTCATTACGGCGGTTTCCCCCTCAGCGTCATCATCATCCGAAGCACTTCCACCACCGCCGCCATACATACGATCATACTTGGCCGCAGCAGCGTCGTCATCGCCATCGCTATCGTCGTCATTGTCTTCAGTGGGAATAGTCAACGCATTCAGCGCCGCTGTAAGCGCGTGCGAGTCCTCACTGCTGTTCTTACCCGGGTAGCTGCCATATTCATCGTCATCGTCGTCGTCATCGTAGTCGTTTAAGTATGAAGATGACGGCTGCTGCAATGCGTGGCTGACGGTAGCCGGCGGAGGTGACCCTTCCTGTTGATAACTCCTGTTCACACTCAACACTGCAGCGCCGCTGCTGTGCTCGTCCTGCCCACTACCACTACCACTGCCGCTGCTGCCATAGTGTTTCGAGGCACTCATGCTCTTCCTGCTGGCGCGGCGCCTGGCGGCATTCTGCAGGGCATTGCCCCCACTGCCACTGCCTCCACTACCACCTCCCAAGGATGGGGCAGCAGACGGATCTGCAGCTGCCAGCACGGCCGCCGAGAGCGGAGTGCTGTACTGTCCATGCTTTGCACCCTCTTCCACACAAACTTCCGGGCCGCGACTGTGTCCAACGCCTGTGCTGCCACTGACACTGTCACGATAGTTACTGTTGCTGTCCTCGCCATTGTTATTCGCATCAGAAAATCGCACACTTTTACTCGGACTAGGAGAGATAGCGGCAGAGTTCTGGGCATTACTACTGTTAGTATGACCACTACTTCCATTATTCTTCGCAGGGCTTCCTGGGTAGGGCGAGTCCGGCAGAGGAGGCATGATGTTCGCAGCAGCTGGGGAGGTAGCTGCAGGCACTTCTTCTTCTTCTTCTTCTTCTTCTTCTTCTTGAACTTCATCTTCTTCCTCGACGTCTTCCTTGTCCTTGCTGTACGACCCGTACGCACCCACCAGTTCGTCGTCATCAGATTCTACAGCCGCTGTAGTGCCAGTAGCGCCACTAACAGCAGCAGGAGTAGCTATCACAGGAGCAGGCGGCGCAGGCGGAGAGTCGGGCTCTTGCACTGCCAAAGCAGGAAACAGACGGGACAGCGCGCTAGATTTCTTGCGACCACTGCTATTGCCACTGCTACTGCTACTGCTCCCACCGATCGAGTTGCGGCTATCCACGCTGCTGCTGCTGCTGCTACCACCCTCACCGTCGCTGGCGCACACCGCCGCTGTGACTGCTGTTTCGCGACTACCGCTGTTCCGGCGCCTAATATTAGGCCTACTGTCAATATCTCCACTACTAATCGTAGCTGCTTGTGCAGACCCTGCCTCTTCACCGGAATCCGCTGATATCGGAGAGTTCACCCGGTCATCCGACACATCACCATCATATTCGTTATACTTGTTCTTCGTCGGAGGTGACGCCACGGCACTCGAGTCTACACTTGCACGTACACTAGGACGCTTCTGAGGCGCGGGAGCAGCTTGAGACACATGAGAGGCAGCAGTAGCAAATGGCACACGAGTGGAGGCGGCGCACATACTGGCGCTAGTGACCTCGCTTTCGTTGTCATTATTGTTATCATCATCATCAGCAGCA
>JACKZZ010008414.1_pt1 | contig 11384 bp, 4 predicted proteins | sample 8027871 | NCBI WGS metagenome assembly JACKZZ01 (sample SAMN15724774, study PRJNA655200) | protist metagenome | isolation source: fluorescence activated cell sorting (FACS) single amplified genomes of... | place: USA: West Boothbay Harbor, Gulf of Maine | collected 2000-07-19
TATGTGAGCATAAAAAAAGAAGATCTTCATGTAAAGATTGTAAATATATTAAAAAAAGGAAAAAGAAGAAAAAAAGAAAGCGAAGTGACATATAGCACTACTTATTTACATACTAACATACGATGTTTTTTAAAAAAGATGAAAACTTCATAAAGACAAAGGTCTTCGTGTAGCGATTGTAATTATGATAGTAAAGCTTGCATATTACACCAACATTTACTTTGATTGTAGTGCTATTAGTATAAGTGAACATTGTAGACGAGGATCTTTGTTTAATGCTTTTATGGTGATAGTATATGAAACATAATATACAAGGAGCTTAGGTTAAAGGTTTTGATTGTGTTGGTGTACGTAAACATGATAGATGGGGACCTACATACAAGGATTAGGTGTTAATGAACTAAGCGTAAATTCTAGAATAATATATAAATGTAAAGATTATAAATGTATTAGTATATATAAACATCCAAGAATATGATATCAATGTATATTCCTTAATTCTATTTGGTATGATGAAAATTAGAATAAATGGCTATTTAAATTATTTAACAAATAAATTAATATATACCTGCTCATTTATAAAATTAAAAATTAAAACTAAATGCTGTGTAAATAGATCTGTTTATTACCAGTATCATTACCATCATGAAGCATTATGAATATTTTAAGCATAAGTAAATATTACATTTGATATTAGCAGAAGGACATATAATATGTTCTAACCTACTTTAGCCTATATCATTGTTGCTATGCTGGATATATGCATATTTATATTGATGCTTAATGTATTTAATAAATATACATAATTGTTATAGAAGTACACATGAATCAACAAATATAAATTCATATGTAGCTTTTTATATTTCTGGTACTATTTGTGGTATTTGTGTAACATATATCTATAGACGTATATAATAAAAAAGATAATCGTAGTAAACGAATATAAGTACTATATATAATCTTTCATACTAATGTAAATTTTATGTTACCATAATCAAAAAAGTATTGTTGTATTTATGATTATAAAGAGGATTATATATAGTCCAATAGCTTATCATAATGATAGAATAAATGTAGTTAAGGTTATATAATTACTATGTGAACATATGAGCATAAATATCTGAAAGTAAGCATAAATAGTATTAGTCATAGAAGTAATGAATGATATTGTTACAGAACAATTAGACTTTATGTAGATCTTATATATTTTCAAAGCATTGTATTATAATAAATATATCTTATGCTATATAGTTGTATGTTATTTTGTCTATATATATAAGTATAGTTTTCTATGCTATGTAGAGAAAAATATAATACTTGCATATAAAAGTATGCTTAATTAAGTATACATTTGGAAATTCATCTTTAATCAGATTTTAGTACATATGATCGATATTTGTTTTCGTAAATTCAAGCTCTCCTACTATACATTATTTTATTGGTATACTATTATAGGTTTATTACATACGTTTATTTATATGTATATTATATATGCTATCAATATATATTAGTTTGCTTCTCATAATTTTTAGCTATTTCTATATATACAATAACTAATATGTTTCAATTATAAATATAATCGTGCTTCTTATTTGTATATTGACAATTGGGTGATTGTAGATAACCACATAATTGTGTATTTGATATCAGCAGCAAATCTACTTTAGACTTTATACTAAACTGTTGGGTAATATTTGTAATTCAAACATCTTATGATAATGAACATTCAATATAGATTTATGACATGAATCAAAAAGATTAATTATATTGATTGTAAACGAATTAGGATTAAAGTTTAAAATGTGATTGTTAATATGCTTATGTAGTAGAATTTATATATACTATATACTAATATGTTTTGTTTAGTATATATAAAATATGTATTAAGCATATAACATTTCCTCATAGATAATTTCACGTATTATAATTATATAGCCCATTATGATTTACATTACCGTAATTTATCTATAAAAATATATGGCTCTTAATAACAGAATCAGTATTATCATAATATACAATATGATAAGCATGGTTATTAAAATATTAATTATCGAGTTGCATGTATTGAATATCATTCTGTTAAATATATAAATTTAGAAATAGATTTTCTATAAAGTATAGATATTAATATAGATAAAATAAATAAAAGCTATGTTTTTATTATTTTTTATAATCTATAGAGTAATATACTTTAATTACTATGTTGCAAGATTTTGTAGTTTATTTATTTATTATATTTGAGGTTTTTACATACACATTTTTGGCTGACTATGTAATAGAGAATACGAGAAATAAATATTAATATATTAAATTCTATGTTTTTTTATATAGTAAGTACACAAATGATGAAACAAGTTATTTATTTAAAATAATATAATATCTATAGATTACTAGTATTTTTCTCTTTTTGTATATTTTTAAAAAAGAATTTTTCAAAATTTTTTCATATCAAAAATTTCGGATATCGAATTTCATTTTTTTTTTTTTTTGCAAAGAAAATAAAATCTTCCTCGAAATTGACAAATTTTTGCTTAGAAAAATTATTTATTATTCATATAAATTATATAAAAAAAACAGATATCTCTATTAAATTTAACTTTAAAGATATATAATGAGTAAAATTCAAAGTACATCTTTAAATGAAAGCTTGGTAGAAGGTCCAGATATTGATCATGGTAATCAATATATCTTTAAATGGTTATGTTTAATAAGTATATTAACTACTGCACAAGGAGGAGCTGTACCATCAATGTTAGAAAGTATTAAAGAAGGATTTAATCTTTCTTTTGTTCAACAAGGTTTATTAGGTGGTGCAGTATACATTGGTTTATCATTATGCTGTCCTATTACAGGTTATTTATTTCGTAAATTTAATATTAAATCAGTATTATCTGTATCATTATTATTATTTACAGTAGCATTAATATGTTTTTCATCAGTTAGATCTGGTAATCCAGAAGTATTAATTGTAACTATGGGTATGATGGGTATATTTCAAGCATTTATTATGGTATTTTCACCAGTATGGATTGATGCATATGCACCTAATTCAAGAAGAACTAAATGGATAAGTATATATACTGCTATGACTGCATTTGGTATTATGGTTGGTTATATAAATGGTGCTATAACTACATGGATATGGGCAAATCATTGTCCGCATAATATTATGTGTTGGAGAATACCATTTATGTTTCAAGCATTATGTTTATTACCAATAGTTATATTCTTTTTTTTTATACCAGTAGAACATTTAGAAATTGATTTAGGTAGTAATAATAATGGTGATCAATATCAAAAATTATTAGATGGTGATGCTATTGATGAACCAATGATGGCACCCGGTTTATTAGATTCATCATTATTAGCTGCACCAGCTGCTGGTTTAGAAACAACATCACCTATTTTACAAAATGAAAAAAGAAATAGTAATCATAGTAGACAAAGAAGTAGACAAAGAACAAAAAGTACAGTACGTAGATCATCTGCATTATATAATATGAATGTTGCTAATGAATTAAAAGAAGAAAATGTTACACGTGCTAGATTAGATAGTGCATTTGTATATGAAACTGATATTATAGGTGATACATCTAGAGGAGGATGGTTTGATGCATTATGTGATTTATTTAGTAATCCTATATTTTCATGTGTTGTATTTGCATTAAGTGGATTATATTATGTTGTTACTGGTGTACAATATTGGGCTACTGAATATTTAATTACTGAAGTTGGTGGTAATCGTGGTACAGTACATATATTATTTATTATTGTTAGTGCTACTGGTCCTATAATGGGTGTATTTTTAGGTGGTGCATTAGTTGATTCATTAGGTGGATATAAAAAAGCACCTATACCTACATTAAATGTATGTGTATTATTTGGTTTATGTGCTGCATGTTGTGGTTTACCAGTAACATTTGTTGATAATATGTATGTAGTAGTATTTTTATTATGGGGTTTATTATTTTTTGGTGGTGGTACAGTACCATGTTGTACTGGATTATTTATAAGTAGCGTTAGTCCTGATACTAGAGCTTTTGCAAGTAGTGTATCTGTAATTATATTTAATTTATTAGGATATGGTTTATCACCTGTATCATCAAGTATAATTATGAATGCTACTAATTCATTTAGAATAGGTTTTAGAATATGCTTATTTTGTTCATTAATACCAGTATCATTAATGTTTTTTGCATGGAGACATGCTAAAAAGATTAATTATAAAGGTTATAATACAATTCAATTATTAAAACATGGCAATGTAATTGAAGAAGAAGAAACTCTTATTTAGATATTATTTATTTTATAATAAAGATTTGATTTTTGTATGTGTGTTAGTTTTTTTTTCTTTATAAAAATTTTTCTCTTTTTATAATATTTATCTTAAGAATAGCAAATAATTCAAAAAAAGAAAAAGATAAATATATTTATTATAAAGAAATAGTTGAAACAAACTAAACTTTTTTAATTAAATTAATTAAAATTAAAATTGAGATGATTGTGTATTACCACGTATAATTTTTGATACTTCTTCCTCAATATCAATTTCATTAACAGTATTATATAATGTTGAAAATGCTTCAGTAGCTTTTATATTATAATATAATTGTGTTTTAATATATTTTAATATTTTTTCTTTAATATCACTTAAATGTTCATGTTGTATATCAGTATGACGTTGATTTACCCTAGTTTCATAATCTTTCATTTCTTCATTATATAATTCTAATTTACTACGTGTTCTATGTAATTCACGTGTATCTGGTATAGATTGAAATCTTAAACGATCTAATTTTTCATAATTATATAATACTTCATCTAATTTTTTATCTCTTTGATATAGTTCATGTTTAGCATCTTTATGACGATGATAATAACTATCAAATTGATTTAATATATTAGCCTGTATATGTTGTATAGATTTTACACTATCAATTTCTTCTAATGCTTTTATACGTGTACTTATCATACCTAAAGCATGTTTTAAACCATCACTTTGTTCACCATATGTCATTTGATTAAATAAATTACTAATTTTTATATATTTTTTTTGATGACGTATATGTGTACGTATTGTTTTATTTAATGATATTTGAAATAGATTTAAATTATGTTGTAAATCTTCTGCATAATTATTCAAATATAATGATTTTGTAGAGGTACCACTCATATGTATGTATAATTTATTACTGTATATTTTATAAAAAATAGAAAAAAAAAAAAAAACTGTGAGAAAATTATTTTTAACTTAAAAAAAAAAAAAAAATTTTGAACTGAAACTTCGCGGGAATTCCCCCTCCCCCCATAATCTGTTTTTAGTGTAAAAACTAGCTAGCTAGTAAATATAATAATTTTTTTTTTTTTAAAGTATTACAATTTATTTATTAAACCTTTTTGATCATATTGACATACAAATATATATATATAATTTAATTAATAAATCCATTTGTATTTCCTTCAAATCCTGGACGATTTTGTTCTTTTTGTATTCTTATTGATTGTTTTTTTTTACTTTTTGTCATTCTTGATTTTAAATTTTCATTTCTTAATATTTGTTTATTTTTAATTCCTTTTTTTAAACTTTCTTCACGTTCATGCCATGAATCTTTTGATTTTAATTTTTTTTTTTCAGATTTTTTGATTGATTTTTTTAATTTAGATATAGATGATTTAATATTTTTACCTGAAATTTTATCCAATATTTCATTATATTGTTTTTTTTTTTTAATCTTTTTAGCATTTTCAGGTTTTAATGATTTTATATATTCTTCTTCTTTTATTAATTTATTTAATTGTTGTTTACTATTTAATTTTTTAGTATTAGTTTTATTATTATTATTAATATCACCCATATCATCTCTCTTCTTATCAATATTAAATTGAAAATCATATTTTGAATGATCATCATCTTCTTTTTTTCTTTTTTTTGTAACTTTATTATTTTGTATTTCTGTTGTTGTTATTATATCAATATCATCTTTATCATTATTATTATTTATACTCTTATTATTATTATTATTAGGGTTACTACGTTTTTTACTTTTATTCTTTTTATTTTTTTTTAAAGATGCAATTCTATTTTGTAAACGTTTTCTTAAACTATGAATATCATTATTATTTTGAATATTATTATTATTATTATTATTAATATTAATATTATTATTATTAGTTTTTTTTAATAATGGATTAGCTGATGTTGATTTTTTAGGTTTAGACATATTATTCATAGCTTGTTGTATATTAATAACACTACTATAATTATTAGGATCAAATTTATTCTGTATTTTTTTTTCAACTAATTTTGCTAATTTATTACTTTTATTTTTATCTAATTTTATACCTTTTTTATTAAATTTATATTTATTTTCATTTTTATGTAATTTTATATTATCTTTAGGATAATAATAATCAACAGGTATCATATTAAGTTGATTATCAAAAAATCTACTATGCTCAATAGCTGAAGATTCTAAAGAATTCATATTTAATTAATAGATTTTTATCAATGTTTATTTATTTATTTATATTTATAAAAAAAAAAAAAATTCTTATATTTCTTGTATACGCATTAAAATTCTGGAATTTGGAATTTCCCTGAAAATTTTTTATTTTGGAGTATAAAAAGTTCCAGGTCCCAAGACGTGGAAAAATTTTGTCTGTTTTTATGTTCCAGCACGTTTACTTATAAAAAATAAAAAATACAAAAAAATACAAAAAAAGTATTTATATATTTGAATAACATATATTATATATTAATAATACAATGTTGGGTTATGATGATAATGAAGATCATGATGATAATTATAATATAGATCATCATCAGGTAGAAACATCTAATTTTCCAAAATTAGAAGAATTATTATCAAAATCTTATATTAATACTACATTCTTTGTTGCAACTGGATTCAGTATCTTTGGTGATGATTTTTTTATTGCGTGGCTTCCAAAAAGTATGGATTCATTAGTATATACAATTTATTTATTAATATTTTTATTATTTATTATTGAAATAGTATGCATGAGTCTTACACGTCCACAAAGTTATCTCAAATCAATAAGATTTTATAATGATTTATGTGTTATTATAACTATGCTTATATTTGATATATCTGTAGTTTCTGGTATATTTGCATCAGGTATAAATGAAGATATTAGTGGTATGCCTATATCCTATGTAGTAAGAGGTGGTAGACCAGGTAGTAGTACATTTTATTGGGGTAGATTAACACGTTTATCAGTATTATTCCGTATCGTTAAAATGGCAATATATTTTAATGAGAAAAAAGCTAATGAATATGAAAGTCATTTATCACCGCAAAGCTATAATGGTAATAATAATGGTGGTGAAATACAATTAACACCTCAACAACAAGCTGAAGAAGATAAAGATAAAGAAATAGAAATTGAAAAATTAGAAAATGATTTAGCTTCTGAACAAGGTTATCCTATTACAAAAGATCAAAGAGAACAAATATCTGAATATGTTAATGAAAAATTTGAAGAAACAAGAGCTGAACATTTTGGTTTAAATACAAATGGTAGTAATGTAAATAATTCACATGGTACAAAAAGTGTAGTATTAAATTTTAGTACACAAATATTATTATTTATGATTAGTTTATTATTTTTATTACCGATATTTGAATCTAATAAATTAGATCGATCATATGAATATGGTTTAAAATCTTTAGATTCAATGTATGCTACTGATAACTATCAACTAGCTATTGATAATTTTCAATTATATCATACAGATATTATGTATTTACAAGTACGTAAAGAAGATGATCCATTAATAGCAATGAATCAAACAGATATTGATGATATACGTGATATAGGTATCTTAAAATTTGCATTTAATAGTACTAATGCATTTAATAATACAGTTAGTTTACATGTAAATATAGAAGAACATGTAAGTAGTAGAGCATTAACATCTTTATTTCGTAATATATTTGTTATTTTAATATTAGCTTTACAATCTGGATATCTAGTTACATTTATATATGATAATTTTATGCATATGTATAATCCTAATGGTGGTAATGGCAGTGGTGGTAATAATGATAATATAGAACAAGATCCTAATGCAGAAATTGAATTAACTGAAATAAGAACAGATCAAAATTCAAAAAAATATAGTACAGGTAGTAATGAATTATTAGAAGCTGCTATGAAATCAGTTATACAATCAAATACATATTTAAAAGATAGTGCTCAAAGATCACATAAAAGAGCTGGTTTAAATATGGCTGGATTAGAATCACCATTAACAGCTATATTTAGAATGTTACATTTATTACAAGAGAGTGTAAATATATCACCAACACAACAACAACAAATTGAATCTATATTAGCTGTATTAGCTTCTGGACAAGATTTATATATGCCTAATTTATTACCATCAGAAACACAATTATATGCATATGATGAAGAAAATATTAATAATGATGAAAGTGCATTAGCTATAGAACAAAGAAAACATCAACAAATTGCTAAAGAAAATATATTTGCATGGTTATATGAAGAAATATTAGATAATAATGGTGTATCATTTATGGATGGTGATGATGGTATATATTTACCACCATTATTAGAAAATAATAATCGTAGAAAAGCTGTAAAATTATCAGGACCAGTACCACAAGCACCTAATGATCGTAAATATAGAGCTACTAAAGAAAATGAAGCTAAATTTTTTTTAAATTCAATATTAGGTGATGAAACATTAGCAAGAATAGCACAAGCTGATGAAAATGATTGGAATTATGATATGTTTATATTAGATGATTTAACAAGAAGAAATCCATTAATGTATATTAGTTATGTTGTTATGAATAAAGATGATTTATTTAATGAATTTGATATGAATATGATTGCATTTGTTGAATTTATATCTAAAATTGAATCATTACATGAACATAATAATCCATTTCATAATTCTATACATGCAGCACAAGTTGTATTAAATACACATCATTTAATTGAATTACATCGTGAACAATTAAATTTAGATTCATTAGAAATATTAGCTTTATATATAGCTGGTATGGTTAAAGATGTTGCACATCCTGGTGTAAGTAATAAATATGTTAATGATGCATATGATGCTAAATGTATTATATATTCAGATCAGCATCCATTACAATCACATCATTTAGCTCTTTGTTTTAGATTATTACGTGATATTAAATATAATTTTTTAAGAGAATTATCATATGATGAATTTGAAAAATTAAGACAATATGTTATATTATTAGTTACTGCTACTGATTTTAAAAAACATTTTGATGTAATTATAAAATTAGAAACATTAAATGCTGTTGAAGCTAAACCAGCTAAATCAATTATTATGTCTGGTATTATTAAATTAGCTGATTTAGGTTATACAGCTATGGATATTAATCAACATAAAAAATGGGCTAATTTATTACAACAAGAAATGTATATACAAGGTGATTATGAACGTTCACAAAATATGGAAATATCAGTATTTTGTGATCGTAATATAAATCAATTTGCTACACAACAAAGAGGTATATTTGAATATATGATCTTACCATTGTTTGATACTATGATGAATTATTTAGATTCAAATGAATTTAGAAATTTACATGATCGTGCTTTACGTAATCGTATTGATTGGGTTAATTTACAACAAAAAGAATTATATGAAGAAGCAAGATTAAGAAAATCAAATAATCATGGTTCTAGTAGTAAAAACAACAATCTAAGTCAAAATAATAATACAAAAAAAAGTAAATTTTCATTTGGTGGAATCTTTAATAAAAATAAAAATAATGAAAATAAAAATAATGATAATGAACAAAATAATTTACAACAAAATATTCAAAGTACATATCATAATGGTGTAAGAAATCGTAATTTAATGCCACATGATGATACAAATTTAGAACAAACACAAGTTGAACATGGTGATCAATTAAAAGTTGTTAGTACAAAAAATATTGATGAAAATAATACATATAATAATAATTATAAATTAGAATTTCAATCTGATGCATCAGATGATGATATTAATGATGATAAACAACGTAAATGGTCTGTATCATTAGATCCAAATAATATGAAACAATTTAATACTGATTATGATAAAAATGAAAAAAAAAAAAAAGTTGATGCTAAATATAATGAAAATGATAGTCAAAGTATACATTTACAAGATGATTTTGATAGTTTAGAAGATGAATATAAAGAATTAATTATTAAACAACCTAATTTAACTTATAAACAATTTATAAAACAAAAAAAAAGACAAAAAGAAGTTTTATTAAAAAAAAAAACAAAAGAACGTGGTTTTAAATTAGATCAATTTCAAGATGAAATATCAAATATTATATCTAATGTAGATAAAGAATTAATTGAACAAAAACGTAAATCATTAAAAGCAACAAATAGTAGTTCTTCTAAAAAATAAAATCTGAAGAAAATAAATTACATAAAGAAAAAGATTTATATATTAAGAAGTATAAAGATTCGCAATATACTAAAGTATTAAAATTAAAATTTAGTAATCAAGATGAGTATAAAAAATATTTTAATCAGATGGTTAAACAGTTTGATACTGAATATAAAGAATTAAAAAAAAAAAAAATTTAAAAAAAAAGTTTATATATATATATTTTATAAAAACATAAATAAATTAAAAAAAACAATAGAATAGCTTAATAGCCAATATTCTCAACCATTGATGCATCTTGTATCATTTGTACAAAATTTGATTGTTCAGATGATATTAAAGAAGAATAATCAACTAACTCAAATAAAAATTCCATAGGTTTCATTTTAGCAATATGTGTAATATAACGTAATTGACCACAATAAATATATGGTCTCTTCAAAGGACGACAGAATAGCAGCACTGTATCACGCTTATGTGCTAAGGCTGTATCTTTCTCTATTACTGTTCCATCTTCATCATTACTACAAAAAGCTGGAACTGCATCATCAGCTGGAGGAACTACAACTACTTGAGAATTAATAATACGCTGAATTACCTTTGTTTCTTCTGTTTGTGTTCTTGTCGCGTACCATTTAATACACATACGATCTTGATTTTGATTGGGATAAAATACATTGTCATATTGATCTCCTCCTATGTTCACAAATAAAATTATAGAGTTTTTAAATTGCTGTATCCCAGTCATGTTTGAATAACGTGGTGTATAGTCTTTTAAGTTTAATAACGTCATTACTGGATCTTTAGCTTTCGTTTGATATCTTGTAAGCTTTATTTCATGTCCTATTTGTGTAGTAGAAGGTAAAATAGATATACAATCTTTACTACTTTTTTTTACTACTTTATTATTTATTTTACGACGCTTTGAGTTATTATTTTCTATTTTTTTTAGATCTGATAG
>JACKZZ010013582.1_pt1 | contig 11384 bp, 20 predicted proteins | sample 8027871 | NCBI WGS metagenome assembly JACKZZ01 (sample SAMN15724774, study PRJNA655200) | protist metagenome | isolation source: fluorescence activated cell sorting (FACS) single amplified genomes of... | place: USA: West Boothbay Harbor, Gulf of Maine | collected 2000-07-19
TTAAATCGCTTTCCTACAGGTGGTTTCTTATAACCTACTTCCCTGTTCTTCCCCTGTTTTACAGGGAGTTTCTTTTTTGTTTTAGCTGCAGCCAAACTAATCACCCCACTATTTGAAGGTTATGTTCGTATTAAACGAAATGGAAGGTGTGACCCTTCTACTTATAGGGGCAAAAAGACTACAAGAAACCCTATTCTAAGGCTTTAGATTGGTGTATCTGTTGATATTGTTGAAGAAATTAATTTATTTAGGACTACAAAAAACCCCTCTAAATGGTGCTATAAATTTAATTATTGTACCTGAGGGGCTTTCTGACTTAACTGATATTAAGAGGTATTACAAATTAACTACAAACTTTAAGAAGTTTTCTACCTATTTTTTTGTAAAGTGAATCTCTATCTTTAATACTTGTTCCTTTACAACCAGTTTTACGAGATTCTCCTACAATTGTTTGAAGTATATCTAATTCTTCAACAGTTAATACTAATTGAACTCTTGTATCTTTAATCATTTTATTCTCCTTTATTTAATTAACTACTTAAAGTATGGTATTCTACAATAAGAGTCAATAGAATAAGGAAATTATTTTTTTAGGCAAATCATCTACAAAATTATACACTTTCATATCTGCTGGTAGAGTGTCTATATCATACCTATAGCCATACTTCTTTATGGTGTCGGTGCTAAAGTCCTCTATTAGTTTTAATGTGCCTAATGCTACTTGATGTGGCTCAAAGACTACGATGTGTCTATGGGGTATATTGAATTGGATCAGGTAGCTATTGTTATGGGTTAGCTTTTTGGCTTTATGTTCTTTGATGTGGAAATAAGGTATGTCAGCAAATAGTGATTGGACTTCTACCTTTACTGTGATGTTCTTATAGGTAATCTTAAAGTCAGGTGCTGCAGTTATTTCCCTTCGCATTACCCTGATGATCCTATCTTGATCGTGGTTATCAAAGGTTAGTGTTAAGTCTTTATATGGTGGCAATGAGAATAAGTAAGCGAATACATCTTCTACTAGCCAACCCCTACAGATGTCCATAAAGTGTTGTTCAGGGGTTCTATTGTCTTGGATATGTGCCATTTCTTTATCTAGCTGATTATTAATGGTCTTTAGTTGCTGTTTATATGCAAAGTATTTATCGTGCATATAGTGATGGTATTCTGTTGTGTTAGACAAGGTTATTAGTTGTTTATATGCTTTATCTAACTTATTCATTAGTCAAATAGTTGTGTTTGTGTGTTTGGCTTATATGAAGCATCATATCTTTTATTGTTGCCCTTAGGATATGATACTATGTCATAGTTTAATTGTTTTTTCCATTTGTTTACTTGTTTTTTATTGCCTATAAAATAAATATATCTATGTTTTTGTGGTCTTTCTCTTATAGCCAAATCTTTATAATCTTTTTTACTTATCCCATCTGTAATAGTTTTACTGTGTTTTTGTGGATTATCTTTATCATATCTTTCTTTTCTTTTAGCACTTAATCCAGTATATAGCCAATTAGTTGCCTGATAGATATAGCCATGATGGTTTTGTGATGTATCAGCATAACTTACTAATATTTTATTATCTATCATTTTTAGTGCCTGACCAACAAAATAACTTAATACATTTTTTTCCAATCCATCATTTACACATAGTCTATTTAATTCATAGACATACTTAGAGTTTTCTTTTCCACACACTCCAACACAAAGAGGGTTAGATGCTGGTTTACCAATGGTCAAAATACCGATCAGTTCATCTTTAAATAATCCAAAGGCATAAGAAATAGATGGAATTCTTTTTGCATAGTGCTTATACAATAACCATTCTTTACATTCTTCGGTTTTAATTACTTTGACTTTATAGGTATCAACAATGCTCATTTTCTTTTTAGTCGCAATGTTACTCTTGTTGCTTCGGCTTCTAACTTCTTTATGGATCGTTGATAATAGGTTTTAGCAGCAGATTCTGATATGCCTAGATTAAACCCTATATCTTCAAACTTATTCTTATCTACTGCTCGTTCTATGAAGCATTGATATTCTTGATCTGATAGTTGCCTTCCCCCTACAACTCCAGTAAGAACATATTTTAATTCTTCTATTATCTTTATTTGGTCTTTCTCTACTTCGTCTATTAAGTCTTGGTATCCTTTAGCTGTATTCTCTATGTCGTTTTTCAAAACAACTCTCCTTGTATTTTGACTCCTTTTAATCTTGCTTCTGCTATATCGCAGTATTCTTGTTCTCTTTCTATGCCTATATAATTGAATCCTTGTTGCTTACAAGCTATTAATGTTGTGCCACTACCAGCAAAGGGTTCTAATACTATGCCTTCTTTAGGTGTTACCAGTCTTACTAAATATTCCATTAGTTTAATTGGTTTTACTGTTGGGTGGTAGTTTTTTCTTTTAGCAGAATTAGCACCAAATGTTCTTGCAGTTTCTTGATTAGATCTAATTGTTCCATCTGTTACTTGTTTTTCCTCATAATCATCTAACCCCATATTTCGTTCTGCTTTACTTGCTTTGGCACAATAAAAGAATCTACTGCTTTCTTCAAATACTTCTAATACTTCTTCACTTCCATCGTGGATTATGTTTGCAGGGAATCTTCCTTGTTCGTGTGATGTTCCATTACCACTATGTCTTTGAAAACCTTTATTGTTGCCATCAGCATTCCAAAATGCTTTTTTACCACCTGTTGTGGTTTTTTGTTTAATCTCATCAGTTCCAACTCTACATTCATCTATGTTTATTCCACCTGTGCCATGTGTTAAGACATTTTCTGCTACTGATGTGTTAAATGGTTTTCTTGCCATTACAATAGGTTCGTGTGCAGGTTTTAGTGCAGTTCCCCAACCTTCCCATTGTTTTGCTTGTTCTGTTTTAGGAATAGTTATATCAAAATTTTGTTCGCCTACTCCAAGCATACCCCCACCATTCCAACTACTACTATTTCTTTGAACTCGTTTTTTTTCTATAATTTCTCGTTCTGCCCCTACTCGTTTAATTAATTCATCGACCCAATATGGAATTTCCTTTTTTATATGTGGTTTTAATTTTCTCCAAGATTCTTTAGTTGGTAAATATGGTTGGTCTAATCTCAAATAATGAGATCCTGTATCTTTTGTTCCAATAATTTTATTTGTTTCTTTTGCAGAAATACCAACAGTTCTATACCACTTTACAAATTTTAATTCAATTTTAGACTGACCATTATTTTTATCTACTGCTTTTCCAATATTATGTGATTTAGGAAAGCCACTACCATATAACCACCCTAACATATCTCTTATTTCAAATCCAGCATCTTCTATGTTTACTGCCATTCTGTGATATGTTCTTGAACCTGCAAAAGATAGGATATGCCCACCTGGCTTTAATACTCTATATACTTCTTTCCATAATTCTACTTGGGGAACATCATAGTCCCATGCTTTTCCCATAAAGGAAAGTCCATAGGGTGGGTCTGTAACTACACTATCAAAGTAGTTATCTTTAAAGTCTTTTAAGACTTCTAAACTATCTCCACATAGTATTTTGTTTTTAATTCTTTACCCCTCTATGTTCAAATGTAGTGCCAACCATATCTGCAACATCTCTTTTTAGAGAGTTATAGGGTAGAAATATAACTCCTCTAATGTTATGAGGGGTAATCATTGTGGGTATCCTGTTTCTTTAGCTAATGCAATAATAGCATCAACTGATATAAACTTTCTAGTCTTGTAATCATACAACTGAATCCCCTTATGAATCATCTTGGATTCATTGACATCTAAATATTGGACTTCTAATAAGCCCTTAACTTTTAAAAATACTAATAGTTTATTTAGGTCGTCTATGGTCATTAGAAGCTACTTTCAAGTTCAGGGAAATGTTCCCCTAATCCCTTTCTAATGATTCGTTCAATCGTCTTTTGGTGTGTTCTTACTTGTGGTTTTAGTTCTCCATACTGGAAAGTAACCCAAGATTTAAGAAAGTATTGATCCTCATCAGTTTTGATCATACCCAATCTTGCTTTAATAGTTTCAGGTATATCACCTGTATATCCATTGCAATAGAATGATATGGCTTGTTCATCGTATTCCCAAAAGCCATCGTATGTACAAGATGTGGTAATATAATACCATAACACCTTTTCTTCTGATGTCAGTTTTCTAAACCAACTCTTATTGTTTATATCTGCATCTAAAAATCTTTTTTTCATTTTTTTAACTCCTGTAGTTTAAGTATAAGTTTAAATATTCTCCAACCCCAATTCAAGTCTTTAATCTTGTAATGGTGTTCTTCGTATAATCCTTTTTCTTCTTTATCCAACTTTAATAGGATTGCACCCCTTATTTTATGTTCGGTGTTTTCGTGTATTAGTTGTCTATATGCTGCCAATTGTATTAAGAACTCATCATGAACTGCATTGCTAGTTTTCCAATCACAGATTACTAGCTTACCATTGACTATTGCTATGGCATCAAATGTTCCACCAAATCCATATTTTTCAGATACTAATTTCATTTCAGTTTCTAAAAACTCAACATTGTTATCAGCAAACCAAGTATAAAATGAGTAATATGCAATTTTGGCTTGTGATATTTCGGAAGGACTATGGTCATCTAACCTTACCGAACCACCTTTGATAAATTCTTCTATCATTATATGGGCAAGTGTTCCTATTCTACCTGCTTCTTTCATTATAGCCATACTATCATCACCTTTTAGACAATGTTTTCTAGTCCAAGCTAATAATGCAAATTTTGACCACCCAAGATTAGCCCCAATCAAGGTAGTAACCGATTTAACTTTTTTACCATTAACTTTGTATATTGTGTGTGCCATTACTTTTTCTCCTTTAACATATCATTTACTTTCTTTATATCAAGATATAGTTCTTTGTATTTCTTGTCTTTAAATATGATATTATTTTTATTCAAATACCCTTCGTGTTTGATACTCCATGTTTTATCTATAGGCATTTATTTCTCTTTTGGTTTTTTACTCTATCGCTTTCAATATAATATTGTTCTATCCAAGTCTTGCTATCTCTATTATATCTAAAGTTCATACCTTGAAATATGTACCAACCTCTACCATGTTTCTTTGCATTGGCTTCTTGTAATTCTTGTCCTTCTTTACTGTATGGATCAACTGGTATAACCTTTTTCATTCTATCTTTAAAACATTCTTTAGGTGCTGCACCATAATCTAAATACTGTGGTTGTTTAGATTTTGTTTTCAAACCATTTTTTCTTTTCTCTACCCATGCTTGTTCTTTTGAGTTTAATTTCATTTTTTATTCTCCTGATTTTTATGTGTTAAATCTTCTAATTCTTCTTCAAGACCAATATTACTTTCTTTTAATTCTTTAAGTTCGGCTAACAAACTAAGCCAATCTTTAAATTCTAATGTAGCATAAAATTGAGCATTCATCTTAAATACATTTACTGGTGTTTTACCTAATGGTAAGTCATCATATATTTGTTCCCACCATTTAGGTATCATTAATTTTTTCTGATCCTTTACTTCAAAATGATAACCAAAAGCAGGTGAATCAGGATTAATATCTATTATGTCCCCTTTAATAGATAGTCCACCTGATTGTGGTGTTCTTCTTACATTGCTATCTAAGTATTGATTAATAAGTTTAGCTACTGCCAATTCTGCTCTCTTACCTTTTTTCTGTGAATTTATCATAATATCCTTTTTAGGAGAATGGGACAGCTACTATTCGATTTGATCATGTTAATTAAACAAAGGAATAAGAAGTAACTGCCCCAAAACTCAATTAAAATGGCAGATCATCTGCTGTATATGTCGCAGATGGTGCTACCTTTGGTTGTACTGGTTTTTCTACTGGTAATTCAACTGGCTTAGTTTCTTGTGCATTCTCGCAAGAATCTAGGAAAGATTCAACTCTTTTAAAATTGCTGACAAATTCGTCTTGTGTCCAAGCCATATCATTAGCTATGTATAGTTTGATTGTGTTATTAAAAATCATACCATTTCTAGCAGGACTATAATATTGTAAATTTGTCTTTACGACTGCTTGTTCTGCCTTGCTTTCTTGTAGCTTCTGATCAAACTCATTTACACCATTAGCAACACCATTACTTACTGGTTGCTTTAGGTTTTGGTATCCACTATTATCTTCTTTTACAACTTTCCAATAATTTCTCATCTGCCCATCTTTAGTAAATTCTTCCCAAGATAGTAAGAAATCATCACCGACTTTAAGTTCTGAATCGATTTTCCTTTTCAAGCTGTCTGTGGCACTTAACTCATTTTCCACTCCATTAAACAACACTCTATAGTTAAACACATTAAAACTTCTACCTTGCCATTCTTTTTCCACGAATACTGGTTCAGAATTTAAGGTTAGCTTTATTGGGCTACCTATATTTGCTTTTAAGTCCTTCAAATTAATAAACATATTTTTTCTCCTTTATTTTATATGTTCTGCAGAAGTTGGATTAGCAACAATAACCTTAATGGATTCATCAGGTTTATTGTCTTTTTCTTGTTCTGCTTTTACTTTTTCATCTTCTATGTTTTTACGAATATTTCGTAAATCTTCTCGTAGCTTATTTTCAACACTATTATTATGTGGTGTTCGTTCCAACACCTCAATCATAATCTCTAGTTCTGCCAAGCTAAATTTTATACCTATCATATTAACACCAATATTATAAATAGCCATAATACAAAGACTACAAATAATCCTATTGTTATTTCAGCCATAAAAGTTAATACATCTCTTATGGTATAATCTAAGAAACTTTTTTCTTGATCATATTGGCTATTGTTAAATGCTATTTCTTCTCTTTCTGATTCTAAATATAATTTACCCATCTTACTCATTTCATTCTCCTTTTGTCTTGTTCAATATCAATGCAATGTTGGCACTTATCATATACTGTAAAGTCATAAGTCGTATTACAGGTATAGCAAGTATTCATGATCTCTCGCATGAAATCTTTCCAAAGTTTATTTCCAAATTCAATTAACATACCTCAAACCTAATCAATTATTTTAAATATGCAAACCCTTATTTTTCTTTTACTTACAATTACACTTTATATTGCTATTTATATTTATCTTTATCTTTCTATTTCTCTTTACCTCTTACCTAACTCTTACCTAACCCTTAGTTATCCACAATTATTTAGTAGTTATCCCCAAGTTGTTAATTAAGAACAAGACAACCTCAACTTACTGTAATCCCTAATTCAGTATATTTGTGATCTAACTTTAATTGTTCCATTCTTTGTTTTGCTTCTTCCAAAGTATTACCTTTGTGTTCACAAAATTGAACATTGTTTTTAAAGCCAAATACATGAAAGATTTCTTGATTTTTTCTCCTTAAAAAGTCTTTCCTTATAGTATCTTCTATAGCCATGTTTCTCACCCCCTTCTCGTGTCTTATTTGGGTATCAGGGTTCTCAACCTTCGGTTTAACTGTCTTGTTCTTAATTAACATATACAATAATAATCATACCAAAGGGCATTGTCAATACCTAAAGTCTTTACATACCCTTAAAATTAATTTAATCTTTTTTTATAAAAGACTTGCATTATTGATTATTATACCTTACTTTATAGTGTTAATTAAAACAAAGGAGATTAAAATGGAATTTAAATACTACACAAAAAAAGAAACAGGATTTGGATATAACCTATGGATTGCTAATACTGATGAATATGTAACTATAGCAAAATTAGACAAAAAACAATATCTAGTTACTAATGAAGCGACAGGATCAGAAGAAATGTTTGATAACTTAAAAGATGCAAAGAGTTCTTCAAAACTTGAAGTAGAATCAAACAACAATGCAGTAAAATAAAAACAAAGGGGGCAGAAATGCCCCCACAACTGCCGAAAGGCAAGGAGAATAAAATGAGTAAGGAAAAAAAAATATTAAACAATGGTGAAGCATTTACAAGGTTAAAAGCTGTTGTTTACGATGTTGCAAAGTGTAGAGATATTGAAATAGAAGAAATCATAAAAGGAGATTATTATGAAAACTTCTATAAAGATTCTCGCTATGAAACATACCCTGATTATGATTATAATTATACTTTAGAAGTAAAAGGTAATTGTAAGAAACATGGTAAGGTAATAATAAAAACATGGATTTCAAGTTATGGCAATGTGTTAGCTGAAATACATGAAGATATTCATACTTGTAAATATCGTAATGTTTGGCAGTCTGAAGATGTTCAAACTGCAATTAATAAACTAGATTCAAATCAAAGTTTAAATATAATAAATTAAACACATTTGAATTAATACAAGAAAGCCCCAGTTAAGGGGCTTTTTTGTTTATGGGGTGATTATATACCTTTCAGTATAAAAGTCTTTATTGGATTTGTTGCCTAAGGACGATTTGTGTAGAAAAACGACCATCAGCTATTTCAGTCATAACCATAGGTTTATCTAATCTTACCCAATGGAAAGATGTTCCATCATACCAAACAAATTTCTTTGCTTCACCTTTTAAGGCATCTTGCATAGTAGTTAAGTTGGTTTTAAAAGTAGAACTAATATTCTGAAATCCAATCGTAGTTACTTCTTGTCCTGGATTTACATTCAAGGCATACTCTACACCACCTAATGATCTTTGGATTGAGTTCTCGTAATCAATAGATGATTGAATATTGACATCAGGTTCTACTTCAAATGATAGTTTGCTACCTACTAATATTTCGGATATGTTTGTGAGTGCTTCATTAAACTCTACACAAAATTTAGTCTTGCTTGTTACTTCTGTGAAATCGTTTACAACCCAACCACTATGAGTTGATGCAAAATTATCTCCACCACCTAATCCATCTAATGCAGTTCCACTATAAATAGTCATTTCATCGCCATTAGCAGTTACCCCATCATCTCCAGTAAAATATACTGCTACTGCATTTGCTGTTACTGCACTTCCTACTTGATAACATATAGCATCATTTGCTGAAACTCCTGACATTACTGTTCCAATATTTTGGTCGCTGGAACGATTATGACTAGTCAAAGCTGATGAATCTACTGTAAAAGTAGTTCCACTAAATGTTCCTTCACTAACTGTATTATCACTTCTGTATTGATTAATTGAATCGTATATAAAATAACTTGCCATTATACTTCCCTCGTTTGAATTGTAACCTTACCTAAGGTTCGTTTTAAATTTGTTATTATGAACTTTTTTCCCGACCAGGCTTCTTTGAATAATCTACTTGGCATTGCAATAAAATCGTCGAAAGTATCTGATATTTCATCAAATGGACTACCAATCTCACCAAAGGTTTCTTCACCAAAGTCTATAGCATCACCTACTTGCAACATTGCATACTTTTCAGGATTGACTAATGTTGCATTTACTGTGGTTTTATATTCGCCAAATAAACTCTTTCTAAAGTTTATCCAACTAGAATTTCTTGAACCTACTACATCATCTACTGCATCAAACAAAAAGTCTAAATTCATTTCTTGCTTTTGGTGTGAAGCATTATCAAAGATTGTTCCATGAACAGAACCACTTACTGCAGATGTATAAGTATCTTGTTTTAGATATTGATTTTCTGCTGGGTGTTTTTTGTAATTTACCAAAATATTAGTTTCAAGATCAGAAACTGGTGTTATGCCTAGTTCATAATCTGATATATCTATTTGACTTAAATCTGCTGCTGCAGTTACACTATCTGCAATCGTAAAGTATCGTAAAGGACTTACACCACTAATTGCAGTTTGTCCTACTTGTGGTGAGAACTCAAAGAAGAAACACCCTTCATATTGAAGTTTATTCATAATCCCTTCTAGGGCTTCAGGTTCATCTAATGCTAGTCTTGTTTTCCAATGAGTAGATGTTGGGCTTGTTAAGGTACTATCTCGTAGTTCTGCTACTGCCTTATATCCTGAATTTTCTATCTTTGCATCTGAATCACTATCGGCTACATTTAATATGCTATGTAATAATTGTCTATGAATCGCTACTGGATTATCTAGATCAGTTAAGGTTGCTACTGATGAGTATGCAGTAAATCCTTCGGTTGTAATATCTCTACCTAAATATACTTTTTCTATCCCTGCATTAAATTCTTGCGATGCAATAGGTTCATTTGCTAAATCGTTTTCTGCAGTTACTGTTACGAAAACATTTTCTAATGATACATTCCAACTATTACAATCTACATCTCCATCTGCTGTATCCCATCTAAAGCTTAAAAATAGTTCATCAGGTAAAGCACCATTTTCTAATAAACCTGAAATATCTACTGCACTATGACTAGCTGTCAAGTCAATAGATGTTGTTCTGTTATAATTATTAGAAGCCCCAATAATTGCTGTATTTTTACTTGGTGTTGTGCTTCCAAATCCACCTGATAGTTCTGTTGCTAAGTTAACAAACAATCCATCATCTACACCTGGACTACCACTACTATATGCTTGTGTTAATGTTCCATCTAGCCCTAATGTAATTGCAGTAATCTTACCAGTAACTTGTGGTATAGCAAGTTTCATAGTAAACCCTCTTACATCTGCAAAATTAGTTGCATGATTTACATCTACTTCACTATCTGTTGAACCATCAAAAGCATTATTTATTGTACCATCTCCATTAGGAAATGTAACTGCAATAACTCCACTTCCACCACCTTCTTGTTTTACTACTCCACCTGGTATTTCATCAGGCAACATCTTAAATACTCTTTTCATTTCTTTGGGAACAGATAATGTTTTAGCCCCATCTACTGTTACAACACTTGTATTAGTATCGGTTAGTGGTATAAATCGTTTCATACCCTTATCATAAAATTCTAAATCATGTGCTTGTGAACCATCTGTTCCTTCAGGTATTACATATATAAAGTTCTTACCATCATTCTTTAAGAATGGACAAGCATAGACATCTTGACCATTAGTAAAATTAGTATTCGGTGTGTATTCTCCAAAAACTAATGGAATTACTTTATTATTATATTGGTCGTTATCTGAACCTGATGTTTTGCCTTGTGGTATAGATACATTCTGAAATGGTCTATTAGATACCACACTTAATACAATGGTATTTCCTCTATATCCAAAGCTACTTATTCTACCACTAAATATTTGTAAAGCATTGGCAGCAGTACCATCGTTATCAATTTGAGATAAGATTGATACTGTGCCATTGATATAGTCGTTTCCTAATAACTCTAATAAGGTCGTTCCATCTAAATCTATATTAGCTAGATTTAATGTTACCGATCCTGTCTTTGTAGTAAATCCTTTTAGATCAAGCGAATAAGATATGCTTGGTTTATTCAAGATTGCAGGATAATAATTTTCCCCATCATATACTGTTTCTGAAAAACTAAATCGTAAATCAGGTGTATCAGTATAAGCAACACTACTATTAGTGTTCTTAT
>JACKZZ010016248.1_pt1 | contig 11383 bp, 1 predicted proteins | sample 8027871 | NCBI WGS metagenome assembly JACKZZ01 (sample SAMN15724774, study PRJNA655200) | protist metagenome | isolation source: fluorescence activated cell sorting (FACS) single amplified genomes of... | place: USA: West Boothbay Harbor, Gulf of Maine | collected 2000-07-19
TTCGGGTGCTCCCGCAGGCATGAGGCGGGCCGCCGCCTGCCTGACCGCACAACAACCTCACAAAGTTATCGTGTCCATGACAAAACGAGCAAACCGTTCGATGAAAATTTCGATTCGCAAACATCGAACCGTTCCACAAAACACACGCGCGTCGTTGCTAAATAGATATTGATAATGTCACACCCTAGAAAAGGTATAACCGTGAAACAATACATTTTACAACATACCCCCGCACGCGCCTCGTCTCGTCTCGAATTTACTTGTTATTGTCAGCGGAGTGGGAAAAAAAGACGTCGAAAAGAAGCGGATTACCTGGGCCTCCGGGCTGGTGAATAAGCTGGTCGATAATTTAGAGTACCGTCGCAAATGGAAGAAGGTCTCTTCAATCATTTGCGATAACAATGCATCGGCCATAACAGTGAAGACATCGAGTAGTTGATCGATTGAGACCACATGAAAGGGTGGTAGACTCGCTCGGTTGACAAGTGAGTGTGTGTTTTTATTTAAGTTTAGGTACTTAATAATAATATAATACTGTTGTATTATATTAATATCGTACTCGAAGGTAATGTACTCGAAGAAAACATGTGGTGTTAGTGTGTTAGTCATTCGGACATCCAACATCCAAATAAACGGGTTCTCTCGTTCTCTCTGTTGCTGCGAGCGAAGTACGAGTAGGTAGGTATTAATACCTGTACTTAGTAGGTACCTAGTACTGTATGAATGAAGATTCGAATGGGAGATAATGAAATAATAAATAAATCTTAGTAAAATAGAAAAAAGGGAAAATCGGCGACGAGCAAGCCACTAATAAATGTAGAACTGTAGCGAGCATCGCGCATTAAAGAATGAAAAAAACATTCGAAAGCTTGTGTGTCTGCGCGAAGATAAGAAAACTCGGCTTGCCAAGACAATCCAAAACGCCCGAGTTGCTTGTTTGAGACGCTTTACGGCTCGGCTGTGTGTACCAAAGTTTTCTACTGCCGCCCGGCAGCCATGCTATGGTTCAAAGGTGTCTCGCTAGTACTGGCCGTCCTCGCCTTGGTTTCCGGCCTTCAGTTTACTCTAGCAAGCAAACTTCGAAGTAGAATCGAACCTGGATATGTTGTATTTGGGCAGGGGGTTCAGCTTCAGATCACACTTGCAGAGATGCCATTTCCTAATTTGGATCTCCATGATTGTATATTTTTCCAGTTCACTGAGTCACACGCAGGTGCCTTCCACAACACTTCGTGTTTAACTCCGGATGATTACGCACACCCGATGACGTGCGTAAAAATTCCTGGTTCTCGAGGGCATGGTTGCATGCAATTAACATTTTATTATACGTGGCATTCGGCTTACACAGAATTACTTACAACAAATCCAGCTCTGGTTGCTGTGTATGTACGCCATAGTGCTCAGGAGGGTACGGCGACCCCGACACAGTGGATGGAACTGAATCAACCTGTATATGTGATTCCTGTGATTGAGGCGCTTGATCCAACGTCAGTTCAAAACGGCGTTCCAGGGTTTCGGGTGGAAGCTGTTTGCCATCGAGACACGACGAACAAACTCTCTCCTGGAGGAAACTGCTCTCTTGGTGGTGGCGCACGACTTACAACGCCGCCTACTCTAGGGATACCCTCTTTTTGCACAGCTGTCCCGTCTTCGGTCGCGACTTTATCCTGCGTTTGGCAGAACCGAGGTCCCTCTGTACATTCGGCGCGTGAGCTCGAAGAGGAATTTGCAGTGCACATGTACGAAAATTATACTGTCACCGCTTCGACATCCTGTGTAGACGGCGTTCTGACGTGCCCATATGAAGGGATCGCGACTGGGGCAACGTGGCTGGATCTTCATGTACGCATAGTTTTTCTAGATGGAACATCCATCATTACACCTTCCCGTGTTCCTGTTGGTGTCTTGGCGACTGTCTACGGTGAGCATGATATAATTGAGGGCCCCATAGACACATACACACGCATTGTTCTGGAAGGCTATTTCTTCCCTGAATTTGTTGATTGGACCATAGTTATTGCACATGAAGCAGTTACAAGACCGCTGAACGTTGACCCTTTCTTCCCAGAGTCTTCAGATTTGAGGCTGTCGGGTACCATAGATATAGTCAGGGACGACATAGTTGGAAAGCCTGGACTAAAGCGTATCGTGGTACCGCTCGCTATAAGCGCTTTAGAATTAGTAAGCACCATTAAGCGCAGCTTCCTCTTTCCTAATGTTTATGTCTGGTTTGCATCGACGGGTCCTGGAGGCGGAGTCAAATGGATCATCCGGCTACCGCTTCGAGCCGGAAGACTGTTAATTGAAAATGTTAATGTGTTGCCTGTGGGTGCAGCAGCAGGCATTGAACCGAGCATTCTTTGCGGTCTTGGAAACATTCCATTGGTCCCTGAACTTATCACGCCCACTCTTGTAGTGTGCACTGTCCCAGCATTTATTTACCGAACAGAAACTTTCCCATTGTCTATAACGTATGATGGAGGCTCGTCATGGATAAATTCGTCTTCCATGTTTCATTACTTTCCTCTTGTGCATTCCGTTTTTCCATCTTTAGTCCCCGCCGCGAAAGCGACGGAATTAAATCTTTACGTCGATGGACTCACGAAAGATTGCCAATGTGTTTACGGTCCTTATTCAGGATGGCTGCCAGCAAACTTCAGCCGCGTTAACGCAGAAAACACAATGATACGGTGCACTTTCAGCCCATTTGGAACAGTGCGAAGAGATGTTCTGGAGTATGTGATCATTGCGTGTGGCCACCGCCCAGCGCTTGGCCAACGAAAACTAAGCCAATACCAGCAGCCAAACGCACCTGCGAAATTGCCTGGTGCCATCTTCCAACCTAGTTACGTAACCCGTCAAAATCAATCAACAGGGACCTTTAATGTGAAACGATTGGCACGTAATAGTTTTATTGTACAGGTTCGACCTCAAATTTCATATGTTTTCCCACCAGAGGTTCCAAACCACGGTGGCGGAATCATTCATGTGCATGGGGAGCATTTTCGCTCCGATCGAAATATAAAATGCATATTTGAACAAAAAGGGTTGCCAGAACCAATCTTGGTGAACCCAACCGTCTTGACAGAGCGGTATATTACCTGTAAGACGCCGGCGATCAGTCTGTTTTGCTCGTACTCAGAGAACGAGGCAGAGACTCTGAAAGATGATCCGGATCTTTACAAGGATCGTTGTGAAGACGAAGCCAGCTGCTACTGCGAAGAAAACGTATTTGTTATGACGTCTCTGTATGTATCAAACGATGTTGTGCCGGACATTCAGCCAGTTCTTCATTATGCGAGTGAGCCCGTGTTATTCCGCTTTTACAACGCAGAGTTCATTGTGACAGGTGCTGCTCCACTTGGCCCAGCGAAGGACACATTTCTGAGGTATCAGCCTCTTCCCACTACAATTGACATTCAAGAGTTTGGTGGCCTTAAAATTTCTATCTTGGGTCGAGGCTTTCGCCCTGGAATGAGGAGGGTCGACCCTCTTTCCGTTTCGTCGAACAACGACGGTGTTGAAGAAGTGGAGGTGTTTCGAGATGAGGGTTGGAACGCTACGACTCTTCGAAAACCCGTTATTAGTCGCTATGGAAAAGATGGATACGTAGTGGCCCAGGCGACCCCTTCCGGGAAAGCCATCCGCTTGTCCCTTTTTGATTTTAAGTATCGAAGACAGAGCATGGCCATGGAAGATGCCAACTTAGGTGCCCCTTATTTAGATGCAACTCGTCTCGGCATTCCTGTTCACATATCTATTGTCGATCTTCCAGATGGGTTTGCAGTTTTTTGGCAGCAGGAAATCCTTGGTCATGGCTACTGGTCTGTATTTGGTCAATTTTATGACGTGTACGGTCGACGAAGGAAACGAGGAACAACGCTCACAGACAACCCCCCATACTGCCAGCTTCAGTCAGACCTAGGTGCATTTGAGGTCACCAATTGCTTTGTTCGGAGTGCGGAGTGCAGTCAATTGCGCCAAAGTATAAATATCGGTGATTGCCCAACACGTGAACCTCACCCTCAAGCGAAAGAATACCCTAGCGGGCTGATTGTTATGTGGAACGGTGTTAGGAATAAAGTGGAGTATAAACTCTTCCAGCATAGCTATAAAACAGTCGTAGTAGATGTTCGTGGCTACGAATTCCGAAATGAGGTGATGGCGGAGATGGTCGTGGCGGCTTTCTTTCACACTGAATGGTCGAATGCACAGTGCCAACGAAGCAGTGGGTTTTCTAATAATTTCAAGGCTCGCGTAAAACGGGACCGACCGCGGATCAACTCTCATTGTGGTACGGACATGGCCGACAAAGGCAGCTGCGAAACAATCAAGGATGGTAATGATTGTGCCGATTCAAATACGGAGTCACTCAAAATATTCGTTCAAAATGGCGACTATATTTTACTGGCGGCTGAGACAGACGCAACAATGAACGGTATTTACACGTTTGATTCATCCTTCACTAGACAAGTGTGTGATGCAGAGGCAGAAGAAACTGGAATGCCCTGTGACTTTATGCCACTTTTGAGAAGGGGGACACACTTTGTGGATATTAATGGAAATGTCGTGAGGCATATAATGTCAATGTACGATTCACACAAAGTTTTGAAACCTTATTCTCGTTTCGCGCATGCTTACAACCATTACGCGCATGTTTTTGAGACACCAACGTTTACGACGAGTTTTGTGGACGTCTATCGTGACACTGCCACCATGTGTTTTGCTCTGGTGTCCCCAGGCGGACGGCGAATAATTACTGAGGGATCGGTCACAGTACCCCCCGGCGAGGGGTGCCCTCGTATCTTTAATAATGTTGTTCAGCCAGACGGTACCGCGACATCAGAGTATGCGCCTCCACCACTGTCTTCCATTAGCCCTGGAAAACTGGGGTCTGTTTACGACTCCGACACAGAAACTCTCTTAAAAGAGTTTCTTGTATCATATGAAGAAGATCCTGAGTGTCCTACTCAATGGAGCAACGGAAGCCACTGTTACACCGGCGCATTTTTACCTGGATCGCCAAAAAAGTGGAACCCGGCCAATTCTTTGGAAGATATATTTTTTGACCTTCGTGTAAGCAGCAATGAAATTGCGAGCCATCTTATGCAGCGAATTATTGCTACAGCAGAATACCAGAACAAACGAATCCTCTACAGTAGTTGTCTGCTGAAAGAAAATGGTGGAGCGAATGCCGCAGACGACGATTGCACTACCACAATAAAACGAACGGTAGCGAAAGGTTTTGTTTTAGAGCGTAATGAGAACAATTCACCCATTACTGTTGGCGCTGATAAACAGCAATGGAAGTCTTTAGGGACAAACACAAACCCAATCGAATGCACTGGTGATCACAGTGAACCCGTGGTTTCTGGTTCCATTGTTATACGAGCACATCCCGGACTAGTAACATGCAGAAGCCCAAAATCAAATGACCATTCTGTCGCAATAGGGACCCCGTACATCATCCAGAATCAGTTTTTTTCAAATGCAATGGACGTATTTTCGTCTGTGAAGACGTTCTCGTTTGTCCATGATTACCAAAAAAATGGCTGGTTGGCTGCGCTGCTATTGGCAGATAATGACCAGCTGTACATTGCATACCACAATATGAGCCAAGAATGGCCACTCCAACTTCCAAAAGTTCACGAGATGATCCTCATTCCAGATAAAACACAACATATAGTCTCGTGTGAAAGTCCTTCCAAAGATGGATTTGCGATGGCGTATGCCACAAATGCATCGATGATCGTTGTTAGAAAATTTTTGTGGGATACTCGAAATGAAAGCAAACCTATTTACCTACGGATACCTCAGAATCACACCATTTCCTTACAATGGATTTCTGTTCTTTCTGGCTCGTATGTTGTCGCTTGGATCAGTGCATCAGAAATGGACGGCAATCATTCAAAGCTGACTTTGATGCGCGTAAAAGATACCGTCAATTCCACCACCATTCATAAAATGTTGAAATCGTACCCTGACATGGAAGGTAACCTAAACACGCAGACAACTGGCATGCCTGCGGAATCAGCCAAAGGTCCACATGCCATGTCGTATGACTACGGAGTTGATGCATTCGATATGTTTTCGTCATCCTTTGCAAATACAGATGTTGGGAGAATCGTTGTTCTTAGAAACGCGCGCTGGGCAGGTTTGAATATGTCTAATGTGCTCATGTCAAATCTCCAAGATAGCTTTTGCAAATGTCAATTTGGCGTCCAAAATGTGTTTGCGACATATGTCAGTGATCATGAGATTGTTTGCACAATTCCTGAAAGTGTGATACAAATTGAAGGATCCTCGACAGAGACGGTGAAAGTAGCCCTCACGTTCAATAGCCTGGATTATTCTGACACGAATGTGTTCGTCCGTTATTACGAAAGCTGTTTTCCGGGAACGTACGCTAGTGATGACATTGACCCACTTCGATCAGAGAAGTGCTCTCCTTGTCCTCGGGGGCACAGTTGTCCCCTCCGAGGACAAACGTCTCCATCAGCATGTCTTCCCGGAACGTTCCAACCCCTACCGGGAGCGTCGAGATGCAAGAAATGCCCACTTGGGTATTACTGCCCGTCTCTAGCGATGACTGAACCAATTCTATGCTCTCCAGGGTACGTCTGCGGAGTTGTTGGAACAACCATTCCGGTGACAGCGTGCCCGCAAGGTCATTATTGTTTAGCTGGAACGGCTGTTAGTTTGGGTGATTGCTGTGCCAGTGGGCCTGCTCTTGGGCATGTTGCAACCTTTGGAGACAGTGCGAACTTGAACACACCTGACCAGCAGGCGCTTCTTGATAAAATAAAGTTCTGGGGAGATCCACGGGCGATGTCAGAGGTCCCTGAAATTGAAAAACGTATATCCAGCAAAGACGTAGGGCATTGGCCAGTATGGTTTCCTCCATTTGAGGCCGACCAGGCTGACTCAAGCAATTTAAAATATACATGTGGTCAAGGCCCGGGGGCAAATGGACGACCATGCTGCACATGTTATAAAGAACCCCGTAAGACCCGTGGGGACGAATGCACTGGGAGGCTCTATGACTTAGACATAGAGCCAACATTTTCTTGTGCGGAACCGGAAACGAATGTGACGTTTAGTCCAAGTTTTTTGAGTGCGTCTGACGGACCTAAATATAAGTATAGGAGAGTCACTGACTTCCCGAAGAAAAACGGTGAACCTACGCCTACCCCTGATAATTGCAAGCACATTTATGTTTTAGGATCAACTATACCAAACACCCAGTTGGCCCCAAAATGCTTAGGCACACATGACACTGTATTTTGCAGAGTTCAAGTCGTTAAAAGGAAAGTTTTTCAGCGTGATAGTAGCACGGTATTCGTGTCGAAAAAATCAGACAATGATCAAACAACCGATGAGCAAGCAGCCGAAGAGCAAACGGTATACTCCTGCGTTAGCGATCACCAGGGAGATGAAGATATTAAGCAAGAAGGGAGCTTGTTTGCACGGCCCTTAAAAATCGTAAGTGCAGAGGTAGTTCAATACGAAAGTGCTTCTAGTGGTGGGAACGGAAGTACGGCAGCGTATAAACGGGTCAGAATCAAGACTGTTGAAGAGCACCATTTTCAGTTCCAGGATCTGATTGAGTTAAATAGCATCATTACACCCCATCCGACAAAGGTTGTCAATACTGAAATCACAGACGCTGAAGTTGAGGTAGTAGAGGATCCATTTACAATCATTGTCGAAATCGAATCGACGGTGGGCGTCGAACCGTTTTTGAATTACACAAAAGCTTTCGTTATGACAACTCGCGCGACAAGATACGATGCGTTTGGACTTCCTGAGCACAACCTCGGAAAGCGAAAGTCTCTTTTTCCCGAGGGATTCTGGAGGGATTTGTGGATACCTGTTAGCGGTCTTCATACGATAGATGTTACAAACAACAACCACGTGCGTCCTGTCAATCAAACTGGGTATGACTATACAAGGCAAGTACTGCAAGGATGGGAAGTGAAACTAGTGGATGAAGAAACTCGTGAGGAGCAAGTCTTTGTAGTATCCGCTGATGGTTTGTTTGGTCCCCATGTAATCACCATTGAAAAAAAAGAGTATGATTACGACAATAGTAGGTTTGTTGTTCCATGGTGGTCCTTGACACCCTCCCCAGCCATAATTAAACCAGTAACATCGGGTAAAATGTACAAAAGATACCCCGGGGTGGCAGACCGAACCAGGAAGATTGTTGGGCGGCCTCTTCTTTGTACCAGCGGTTCGTATTGCGGAACTGGCGTTGGTGCTTCAGCCTCTTTGCCATGCAGCGCGAAAAACAAAATTGATGGTGTTTGCAATCTCACGCCACAGCCTTGTGCGGAAGGCTTCAAGTGCAACTCGGGGGCTAAAACGCCCCAAGGTGATAACGAATGCACAAAAGCTCGGTTTTGTGCTTCTGCTGTTGTCGTTGAAGGTGATGACTTTAAACTATCTGAGTCGAGAGAGATTTGTAGACTTGCCACAAAGAAAGACGATGGCTCTTACTTGATCAGGTCAGGATACTTGCGGACGACATTTTTTGGATTTGAACCAGGACTGAAAGGCGACTGCGTAATGGCTCATGGCAATGGCTGCAACCCACCGCGGGGCAACAATTCAAACGAGTCTCTCATTCTCAATAGCATTTGTCAAGTTTCTTTCACGACAGGTGACCTTAGCACAATGAAATGTGCTCTAGCCCACGAAGATGCGTTTTACTGCAACTGTCTACTTGGATATTCCTGTCCGACTCGCGGTATGCGTGAGCCAACCGAATGTTCTGCTGGCACTTTCAACGACCAAAATAACGCAGAGATGTGTCATCCTTGTTTAATCGGGTTCATGTGTCCTGATTCGGCGACTGTGTTTCCGAAAATATGCCCTGCTGGTTTCATTTGTGACAATGAGGGATTAGTGCGTGAACAGACTCTGTGCTCTGCAGGTTTCGTGTGTCTCGTAGGTGTACGCACTGTTCTTCCACGACCTGAAGTAGAAGATGAGTTCATCAAATGCACGACGCAATCCATATATGCCCGCCTTGGACGTTCACTCCTTTCGGCTGCATCATTTGTTGAATGCAATTACACGATGTCACTATACCCAGCAAACACGAAAAAGCACGTTTATGGAGATGTATCAAGAACAACGTTGCTACGCATTGAGGAGATGGACGAAATAGCTGGTGTACGAGCACACGGAAACCTATTATTTAACCTGTCCCATGGTGAGAACAATGAGTATGGCAGTTACGAAGAAATGATGATAGCAAATAATGCCCCGCTGACAGAGTACGATCCAATGTTTAATCCACATTACATTGAAAATCAGTATAACGTCGATGTTGGTGTAGGTGTACGGAAAAATGCGACACACTTCTTCGAAACCCCAAGTGAATATCTTAGAGTGGCCATGCTGACATTAAAGGACCTTTATTGGAGACTAGCACAGCTTACTTTCAAATATACGATAGAAGTTATTCATGGCATTCTATACTATATGAAACGACGGCCAACCAGCACCAACACAGTTACTGTTGAAATGCAAAACTTGCTCCGACTGCTCAGAGCACCATTGCCTTGCCCGAGTGCCTACTATTGCCTTAGTGGAATAAAAGATTTTACACAAATCACAGGAATTGTTGTCGACGATGTTTACGTTGCGTCGGCTATTCCTGCTCTTTGCCTTGAAGGAACCTATTGCTTACAAGGAACGAGCAATCCATCCGGTACAGGCAAATGCATGAAGGGATTCCGATGCCCAATAGGAATTTCTAAACCCATCCCTTCTTCGCCCGGAAAGTTTACTTTATCTGCTTCTGGCCGACTAGAGCAACAATGTTTCGCAGGACGGTTTACCAGGCAGACTGGGCGATGGTTTTGCTCTCTGTGCCCAAAAGGTTTTATTTGTCATGTTGAGAGTGGTGGCAGTCCAGAATTAAAATTAGATTACAGAAACGACACGACCATATGCTACGCCGGCTACGCTTGTGATCAGAAAGGGCAAGCTGCACCTCCAACGAAGTGCCCAAACGGCCACTTTTGTGTAGAGGGCACGGCGAGCAGCACAACCTCTACGGAGATATCGCTGACTCCTCTTATGTATGATCCTACGAACCGATATAGATTCATACTCATTCCAAATGCCCCTGTAGCCGTGGTGACGTGCGAAAATCAGCTGACATCAGACACGGACATATGCGATATCACGTCGTCCTTAGATCGAGGGGACTCGATTGAAATCATGGGAGAGGTGTTTCAAGTAAGCACGAATCTTTCGCTCCCGTTTGGCCCTCATTGCATTATGTATGGGGAAAATCTTGACGTCACATGCAATGACGAAGCTAAAAGTAGCCCGGCGGCGTTGGGCTACATTCTAAAGTTGTACCCAGCTCTTTGCGCTTCGATGCTACCGTCGTGCACTGATGAAGCCATCGATGATTTCGTATTTGCCCAGAGTTTCGAAGCAGATAGTAGTAATGAAAAAGAGAATGCGAGATACACAGAACCAGCGACAAAGAGTTTGATGTATTGGCCCCTGCAAATTATTCCATTGAACCGGGCGCACTCATATTATACAGACGCAGCTGCAGTTTGCAACGATAATAATACGCTGTCTAATCCAAGAACAGACCCTCCCTCGACGGGCGACACTTGCATCGAACAAACAAATAACGGATTGATGCCCGCTAATAATGAACGAGTTTCTGCATTCATGATTGGGGCAAAAGAGTGTCTTCGCCAAAACTTGTGTTCTGTGCGGTTTGAACGTGGTAAGCGAGAAGCAAGTGTGTTGCTGAGTAACGTAGATGAGTCATTTAATGTCATGACCACTAGCTCATGGAAATCAAATTTGACAGATCCACTGGTCGTGGAAAAGCCCTATCCTTATTTAACATCTGCATCCCAGGATAAATTTGAATTGCGTGGAGTCAACAGCGCTGCGTCGCACGCTGCGGACTCTAACACTTTAGCTATGACTGAATGTAAACTTCTTCGATTTTGGGGGGCTGATGTCCGCAAGTTGATTGAGCCTGATGCTGGTTATTGCAGAAAGCTCAGGCCACGAAAATGTCAATTAGTTCCAATTACACATCCAACACTGTGTAACGGAGAAGATTCATACTGGGATTTTAACGTAGGCGTCGAAACCTCTAGTGTGCCTTCCACTACAACTGCAGCCCCCCAAACGACAAACAATTCTACCAATTCTCTTCTCATCGCTTCGCTAGAATTTTCTCATGCCAGAATTGTTGATTACGTTGAGCTAGAAATGCGAAATTTTCTTACTTTAAAGAATCCCATAGCATCAACATACGATTATAATGTCACAGGTGGACCATTTAACAACGAAACGGCAACAATACATTTTGTGGTTGAGAAGGATTATTCCA
>JACKZZ010003842.1_pt1 | contig 11382 bp, 6 predicted proteins | sample 8027871 | NCBI WGS metagenome assembly JACKZZ01 (sample SAMN15724774, study PRJNA655200) | protist metagenome | isolation source: fluorescence activated cell sorting (FACS) single amplified genomes of... | place: USA: West Boothbay Harbor, Gulf of Maine | collected 2000-07-19
GATTGACTACATTCCAGATGAGCCTGTCGTGAAGAAGCTTAAGCGCTATTGTCTGGAGCTGCCGGTCATCAAGCCCTTAGTATGTTTTGCTCTTTCACGCTATGCACAATTATCCGCCACAGTATGCATCTCACCGCCAAACCGCCAAACCGCCAAATTTCAAGAAATCTCTTTCCATCCAACTCTTTCTCTCTCTACGCAGACCAAGTTCTTGCTGCAGGAGGAAGCGCTCAAGAGGCCCAAGCAAGCAGGCACGCGTGCCAGGCTGCGGCGGCTGGCACTTCTTGTCGGTGTGCCGGGCATGGGGGTGACCGTCTTCGCCCAGATTGCTTCCTTTCAGGCCCAGGACGCCCGGTCACTGTCGGAAGGCTACTTTTCCGCGTTCGGCGACTTCAAGTGGCCCGAGCCGGACGAGTGCGGCACACTGCTGCAGGGCTTGTTCGAAGCTTTGGACAGTGCGCGCCTGGTGGCGGTTGTTCTGTACACGACCGCCTGGGGGCTTTACATTTTGGCCCTGTTGGCCGACATGTGCATGCCCGCTTCCAAAAAAGGGTAAAGCTCTTACTGCTGTCGCTGCTTTGTTTGCACGTGTTGCTTATACGCCCGCGGCCTGTGCCGTTCGAATTGCCAGGCTGCTGACTTCCCAGTGGCTTGGGCTGATTGGGACAGTGTGCCTTTTAACTGCCACGTTGGCGCCCATTTTGCCTAACTACCTGCGCGTCAGTGGAATTGGGAGTTGGTTCCCGTACTGCGCTCCTGATTTTTCCCTGACGCTCAACTCGTAAGGAGCTCTGTTGTTTGCATTCTTGAAGTACCCGAAAAGTTTTTTGAGCCTCAAGTGCTATTTGCTGCCCTAGGTATGCGCGGGTTATAGTGTCACTTATAACCACGGCGATCTTCATGGCTATTTTCGTCCCTCTCCTAATTGGATTGCCTTACTCCATCCTCCGAGTGCAAGAGTCGCTTGCGGGGCAAGACGACCTGAAGTTCCACGGAAAATCTTCTCTACTGCGTCTAAACTACAACAGCGTCACCGTCTTACCTTTCGTCCTGACTATCTTCCCGTTTCTTCGCTACTATCTTCTCGCCGGCGATGGAATTTCGCTTACTCTTTACATCGCGTGGATTATTTGTCCCGCGGCCATGCTTGCCAAGTAATCCCTTGCTTCCCATGATCGCTCGTTTGCTCGTTTACGTTCGCAAAGTTGTTGTCTCTCATGATGGTGGCAATCCTGCACTCAGGTTTGCCAAGCGTGGCACCTTCTCAAAGGCCCGAGACTTGTGGGCGCTGACCTACAGTGTGGGGCTGGCTGCGTTTGCGCTGCGAGAGCTCTTCAAATTCTTAGATGCAGACCAAGTGCAGGATTTTCTATTGGACGTTGTAAAGCGACCAACCTTCTGGGCGACGATGCCCTCCTCGATAGCCCTCATGTCATTTATCATTTCGGACCTATTCCTTATGAGCCTTGTCGTTTAGATGAATCATCAAAAGTAGTCTTAGAAGGCTTAGAACACGTTTATATATAGTCATGTCATGATCCTAAGAACTCACCGCGGAGAGTCAGGTAAACATTCCCCTTTACACACTCGAAAAGTCCGTCCAGGCGGACAAAAATGACTCAAAATTATCGCCTCGGTGGATTGAAAGTGAATAGATTCCTCATATATATGTTCTTTCCTGGCACAACCAACGGGCCCGATTAAAGCAGCTTTCAGACAACGCGTCATCGAGGAACACGAAACTCCCGCCCTTGTCCACCGTCTCCACCTCCCCGCCGTTCTTCAGCAACTCACCAAGGCCTGGGGCAAACTCCTCCTTCAACTCCTCGAACTCCGTCCGAGGCAGGCTGACCTGCGACGCCGGAGACATCGCCGCCAACATCGCCGCTTGCGCGAGCTCCCCCTTCGCCGCGGACCTCCTGTCCGCCAGCGACGACGCCACGGCGGCAACCATTTGCTGCATTTGCTGCTGCTGAGCCGCCATCTGCGCCTGCACAGGCCTGAGCATCTCTCTGGCGCCCGCCTCACCCGCTTCGGCGTCCGCTTCGGCTCTCGCCCGACGCACCCGCTCCTCATCAGCCAGCGCCTTGCGCTTCCTCCTTGCCTCCACAGAGAACTGCAGGCGATCGGTAAAACCGGTGGGACTCGGCAAAACCACCGGAGACGTCTCCTCCTCTTCTTGCTTCTCATCGATGTCGGAGGCAAGGTTGGCACGCGGCTTGACATTCGCCAACGCCGCCTGCTTCCGCTCGCGCTTGACGCCGCTGTTCAGAACCTGGGAAGCGTCAATCTCCCCAGAACCAACCGGCTCCCGACCCTGCTCCAACAGCCCCTTTGCAGACTTGACTCCATACTCGCTGGTACTTGTGGTACTCATAATAATCAAAAGGTTTTAAACAAGCCCAATCGAAATTAAATTAAGAATTTGAAACTATCTGACTGGCTATCTCTAAAGTGGTCTATTCTTCCAAAATGGTATGCATAAATGCAACTAGTAATGAGCAACTTGAAGTGGTTGGTTTGACTTATCAGGCTCCCGCCATGGGTGGCATCCTTGCCAGTCTGCTCGCCGAAACAGTGGGGCGTGCCGGGAGCAAGAAGGCCTTTTGCAAGTTGGTGGCAGCGCCGGCAACATCGTGGACAGATCCTCGATGGCGGAGCTGGCGGAAGAAGGACACATTGGCGAAGGCCAAAGGGTCGAAGGGGGAGACGGCTGTTTCCTCGTGATTCCACCACGCCACCCCCTCATTGTTGCGGCCCGGCAAGCGGCGGAAAGGGTTTTGTAGCTCGGACCCTTGCGCGGCGGGTGGGGCTACCGCTTGCAGTTTGGGCGTTGCACGTGTGCGTCGCTCCATGGCTTGCAGTTTTTCGGTGTGCGTGGCATGAGCGGCCAGGTAGGCTTGGCCGTGCTCGCCTCCGTGCGTCTGGATAAAAGCAGCCAGCTCCTCCGGGACTGCCTTGAAGTCGTGCGCGTGAGCATCTTCCTGCTGGGCAGCCAAAAGCAGGCGACGGTTCTTGGGCTGGCAAGTGAAGGCTTTGCTGCGCTTGCACTCTTCCCCGCTGGGGCAGTTGAAGTCAAACACGCAAAAGTCGAGGGAGAAGAAGCGGCGCAAGCCGTCCCAGAAATTGGAAATACTTTGCTTGATGTCAGCAGCGGTGAAACTCGATGGCCCGATGGCGTAGTCCCTGCCGGCAAGCGTAACGACGAGTTGGAACTTGGGCAGGTTGGTCAGAGTGATTGTGTCCGCAATAGAAAACTCTCGGATGGAGAATTCCTTAATGCAGGCAATGTCGCACAAGGAGTTGGTTGTGTCGTCCAATAAATAGTCTTCCCAGTCAAAGGGAATAATTTTGCGGATCCAGTACATGATGCCTTCGTTCAGACGGTCAAAGTTGACAATGGCATTGAGCTGGAAGTCCGGATAGCCCGACGGACGCACGACAGTGCCGATGTCGATGTCCATTTCGATTCCAAAGATGACTCCTTTGCACGCGATATAGAAACCCTTGTCGTAGTAGTTACCGTCCAGACCTTGGCCAGCCTGGCCGGCGATGGCGAAAGCAGCTCGTTCAAGACTGAGGATATCAGGGCCAGGAAGCCACGAGTCTGGCACGTTAATAATACCGTTGGACCAGTAGCGAACGGCTGCAGCCAGGTCATACAGGGAGAGGGCCTGGGCACCGGCGGCAGAGAGTGATCCTCGGGCGTAGCTGCTCAAGAAGGAGTCGATTGACAAGAGAGCCTCGAATGTGACGATGGCGCGCCCGATGGTCATATCGAAGCCCATGCCAATCTTTGACAGCCCGATGGGGGAGGCAGGCGAAAAGCCGATCGTCAAGGAGACGGCCCGCACGACCAAGCCCTTGATGCCAAAAGGATTTATCCAGCCGTAAGAGGTCATGCGGCCAGAGAGTGTCACCTCCGCAGACGCCGAGACACTGCCCTCGATGTGGAACCGGAGGGGATAAGGGTTGTCCCGAAGCTGCATCTCCATATCGATGAAGGCCGAGAAGACGGGGGGCGCAGCGATGGGCTTCCCGGTGATGCCGATGCCAGTCAGCCACAGCCGTTCTTTGATGAGAGCGAATCTGATATCGTGCAGTTCTTGCTGGATGTTGAAGTTCATCAAGGCATCCAGATCGACGGCCTGCAAACGGCGGCCCGCGCCTTGACCACCGCTGCTGAAGGGGATGTTGATGGAGAAGATCCAGGCGTTGGCCGATTTGGGGTCAGCCTGAAGTTTATCGAGGCGCTTATCCAAGAAGTCCTTCAGCTTCTCATTCAAAGGGCCCTTCATCAACGCTTGGCCGTACACGGTCAGCCCTGCCCGTGGGACGCCATATCTAGGCGCACAGAGTGTGCGACGGGGCTGGTTGGTGTTTATGCCTCCGGACCACTCTTCAGGCTTGTATTGCTTGGAAGCCATCGTCACTCCCACAATGACATCGTCGACGCCGATGTATTCCAAAAGCTTCTCCTCATCGCAGAAGCCAATGATTTCACACACGAGCGCTGCAATGCTCTTGACGGAGACATTGTCGATGGCCACAGCAGAGCCCCTATTGCTGATCAAGCCGCACGCGTTCAGTGTTAGACTGGCGTCGCCGGCCGTGAAGGTGGCGCTGGTGGTGAGAGAGAAGACCTTGGTATGCGCCTCACCCTTCACGGGGTTGGGGGCCACAACGCCCAAGAATTGGCCTTCGTTGATATTCAGCCAGGTTGCTCCAAAGGGATTGTTCCAGGCAGGGAGGATGCCGTATAGTGAAAAGTAAGGCAGACCGGCTACACGTTCATACTTGCCAGCCAAATAGGTGGTGAAATCCTTGTTGATGGGGGCAGGCAGGCTGACATCCAAGTTGCTGCTCAGCTCCACGGACAAGTCATTGGACGCCAGGCGGAGGTCACCGGTGGCCAATTGCACAACCAGCGTCAATTGAAGCTCCCGCAGGGTTAGCGCGGAGGCCAGCTCGAGAGAGGGGCACGTGAGTTCGATCTCAAGCACTTCGGGGCGAGCGCCTTCAAGTCCGTACCGCGAGAGGAGCCCGTCCTTGCCTTTAGATGAAAGACCGGGTCCTAGCTTGAGGTGCCCCAAGACCGTGAAGAAGGCGGAGGGCGTGTCGGCCACATTGTAGGTCCCATAGAGTACTTGCAACGAGTTATCGAGGGCGCCGGGCTGGACGGCAGCGGCGGCGGCGACCAGCGTGAGGCCTCGCTTAATGAGAAAACTGCGGGAAGGTGTTTCGCTGGTTTGGAATACCTGGTCCAGGGAGGTGAAGAAGAGATCCACTTCGCCGGCCAGCACCCCGCCGATGGAGGGGTGGACTTGCGTGCCTAGCCCGACTCCTGCCGCCCACAGCACCATACTCTCCTCCTGCAGCACCACTTGGCACCGAAAGGCGGCCGTCTGGCCCGCGCGAAAGTCCAGGCGCGCGTCGGCAAAGGCATTGACGTCGTAGGTCGGTGGGTTGGCCCGGAGGTTGGCCACAATGGTGATCTCTAGCCTTTCCAGTAGCATCCAGTCCAGCCCGCCGATCCGCCAGTTGGTCAGGACCCCATTCAGGGACAGGACGCGGGAATTGTCGTCGTAGCTGACGACTGCTTGCATCTCGACAGGGGCGGCGGGCGGGATCAAGTCCAGAGACAAGGCAGCTGTAGCAGCCATGGACCATGGCCCATCGACCTGCTTTACGTAGGTGAGGGTCAGGTAACGCATCACGGCCGGGGTTCGGCCGGGCAGGGCCACGTCTGTGACGGAAAAGGCGAAATGCCAAGGATTGGTACCGCCAAACAAGGGCAAATAGACCTCTAGGTTGAACCGGGCCTGCCAGTCCTGCTGGACCTGCGCAATGGCGCCCATCAGGCCGTCCCCCAAACCGCCGAACGCGCCAGACAAAAGGTTGACATCCCTGATGGAGATAGTCAGCCCAGCAACGACGCGCATACCGTCGGGCATTGTAGCGTCCTTTGTGGCTAGCAGCAGGGTGGCGTAGCCGGTGCCGCGGGAGAAATCAACATTTCGCTGCAATGAGTCGACGACGCCGCTGGCCTGATCGGCATACACGCTGCGAATCAGCGTCACAAGCTCGCCAACCGGCGCCCGCAGCACGCGTACGACGAGGCCTTCATCATTGATCTGGCCATCGGCCTTGAGGAAGACATTGGAGCCGCTGTAGGAGACGCTGGCGCTTCCCTCGAAAAAGGCCTGAAATTTGCCGGTAATGGAGGAAACGTCCTGCAGGCCGCCCAGCTGCTGCGGGAGAGGCGAGGCCAGGAAGGGGACTCCGTTGGGGGGGAAGGTACAGGCGGTGCCCAGAAGAGGGTCGCCGAGTTGACCACTCTTGAGGATGGCGAAGGGCTGCTGAAGCTGCTGCGATACGCTGAGGGAGTACGTGTCGAATCGATTCCACTGCAGACGCCCGTTGTCGCACACTACGCCCTGGTACTCGACCAGGGAGCCCGTGTTCTGGGCTCCGAAGCGAGGGTTGTCGGTGCTGGGAAAGGACATCTTGACATCGGTGCCTGGCGGGAAGGACCTGCCTACTCTTCTGTAGTCCACAGCGCCTACACCCCCACACATATCGTCTGAGCGCCCGCACACGCCGTCGCCAGCTGCCAGAGAACAACAGGGATTCTGAGAGGCAGGGTCGCACTGTCCGATGCTGGAACCTGGCGCCGGGTTGGCAGCTCCACACTTGCCGTCGGCCCTAACCACCTCCTTGGAAACGGTGGCCAAAGAAGAGAAATCAAAGGACGGCGGCGGCGGGGTGGAGGGGTCGTAGAACCAGGGTTGCGAAGTGAGTTGCCCGGGGCCAAACTGCAGTTCCGTGAAACGCCTTGGTGCAGAGTCGCAGCTGCCCATCCAGTCCAGCAGGAATTCATCGGCGTTGGTCATGGTCGCCTTAACATAGCTGCAGGGGCCGCCCGTCCCGTCGTTGCTGTCGGGTGTGACCAGACGGTCCCATGCAACGCGGCCGCTGGCGCACAAGACGCCATGGACGATGGTGACAGTTCCTTTGGCTGCGCACAAGGAGGCGTGTTTGTTCCACACGTGGCCCATGACGTGAGAGCCTATATGCATATTGGCCTGTAACGAATAGTCCACAGATCCTGTCCCGCAGCTGTTGGAGCACTGGCCGCCGGAGGAGCAACAGGGGCCCGTGGGGGACGATTGGCCTGCCCAGGGCGCGGCGGCAAAGGGATCGCACTCGCCGACGGCTGCGGCGGGAGCAGGGTGGGCAGGGCCGCACTTGCCATCTGCTCGGAAGCGGGGGCCCTCGTGCAGGTCACTCGTGGAAGACGGGTTGCTGTAGTCAACACACCCGTCGCACTGACAGAACTCGGCAGTAGCGCCGCAGAAGCCTCCACTTCCTGCGTTAAGGGCTCCGCTGTCCATCGGTACGACGGGTTGGCAGCAAGGTCCAGAGTCTCCGCTCACAAAGGGGTTGCACTGTCCGACTTGGGCACCGGGAGCGGGGAATCCGGCGCCGCACCGCCTGTTATCAGGCGACCAAGGCAGCAGCGCACTGGGTGTCTGGTGCTCGGTGTCTCCCCGGTAGTCTTTGCAGGTTGGGCAAGTACACGCGTTTGCCTCGCCACTGCACCAACCATCCTTGTCGCAGCAAGGAGTGGCCGATAAGGGGTCGCACTGCCCCGGGCGCACCTGCCCAGGAAGAGGAAAGCTAACGCCGCAGCGGCCGTCGGAACGGAAGCGTTGAACGGAGGCTAAGCCGCTGTTGGTGGCGGCGGAGCTGGTAGCCACGATGATTCTAGGAAGGAAAGTTACATGTGAGACGACAGCGAGTTAAGCGTGTACGTGTGTGCATGTGTGGGTGCCTGTGCGTTGAAGAAATCGCAGAGGGAGTTTACCTAAAGGTCAGTTGGCCGAAAGCCAGCAGGGAGGCGTCTTTGCCTGGCAGAGGTCTCCATGTGGATCCAGCATCCATCTTGGCAGTCAAAACAAGCTCTCTGGTGGCCATGTCCCACGCGCCCTCAGCCTTGAGGCTCTGGTCGCCGACGATGTTGCCGCCTAGGAACTGCAGCCGCACAATGGTGGCCACGTTGATTCGCGTCAGGCCGAGGCTGCTTGCGCCTTCGATGTACACTTGCACGCCACCGCTGGAGGTGGCTGTGAAGTCGGAGCCGCCCAGGAGGGACAGGCCAGAGTATGTGAGCCAGAGGCGACCGCGCACAGGCTCAAAGGAGCTAAGCTTGATGTTGGTGAAGGAGCCACCCTCCTGGAGCGGAATTGAGACCTTTGGGAGGGGAGGGAGTTGTAAAGAAAGCAAAGCAAGAATCGTTGTTAGACGTTTAAAATGGCTTATAGAGACGAGACTGGGACCGATAGCACGGCATATAAGAAACAGAAAATGCTGCATTACCTGGGCAGCAAATGAGGGGACCGAAGACAAGGGGCGGTCCAGCAGCCCCTCCAAGTTGTTGAGCACAGGGTCGTCGCCGTGCTTGCTGAGCAATGCGAATATGTTGATGCCCTTGGATACAAAGTCGGAGATCAAGCTTGTGTCGGGGCTCTGGTAAGCGGCGGAGGAGAAGGCGATCATGGCATCCAGAAAATTAAAGTCTTCGAGCCAGCTTCCCATGCCCTGGAGGGCCGGAATGCCTGTGGCGGGGTCCCAGTTGGGCTTGGCCCGGCATTGAATTGCCACCTCCATCGTTTCCCGCGTGAATTCCGTCTCGCCCTCCGGAAAGAAGAGCACGACAGAGCACTGCATGTCGCTCATACCGAGCATCTCGCCCTTGCCCGTGAAGATAACGTTGGCAACCGTCTTGAGAAGCATGGCTTTGATCTGGGCAGGCAGGTCACCGAGGTTCGTCAGGTCGTCCAAATCGATCTTGCGTGCGTCCGTCAGCGTGAAGCTCTCCAGCCCCAGGGCGCTCTGGATCAGCCGGATGATGCGATTCAACAATCCGGTGGCTTGATCCGGGTCCGCCACGGGCAGGGTGCCAACAGGGTTGGTGCTGTCGGCGCCATTATCGTCGACGGGCACTCCGATGGTGTCGGGATTCAGCACAAGCACGTAATCATCGTCGGGAAATAGACCAGTGGAGGTTTCCTCCAAAAATATTTCTGCTTTGTTCTGGTCAGGGCCCCCTCCACCGGTGGCCACGACGACGATGATGATCAGCAAGAGGATGAAGACGGCAGTAGCCGCCATGACCTTCTTTGTCAGCCAGCCAAACTTGGACCTCTGCGAAACCCTGTCCATGATGTCCCTATCCCCCGCCATCTCCATTGGGACCACGCTGGTAGTGGGGCGAGGGAGTTCAGCAGGGGGCTCCCAGGACGACTCGTCTGTGGTGCTGTTGTAGTAGTAGGAGTTGCCCTGTTCGTCATAGCGCTGTTCCCACGGCGACGCGGACATGGTGGTTGTCCAGAAGCGAGTCTTGTCTCTTTGGATAGAGTGGTGGGCTGGCACTCGGACTGAAATAAAAAAGTTGGCAAGCATTCAAGACGAATTCAAGACGAAACCAAAAGCAAGCATGAATCTCATATGCCTTAAAAAGCCTAATTGAAACCGGGCCGGGAAGGAGTTTAACCTCTCATTAAGCAGTATTCTGCGGGCCCAAGATAAACTTAAAGATAACCTCTCCATGTTTAAGAAAATAACGCTACTATCTCCACACATCGCACACACACACCGCAGCGGAGGGGCCTCTGGCCCAGAGGGGGAAAAAATGAACGTGTATTCTGTACACAGCAAACGCAGCTCGCCACAGATTGAGCACTGCCTTGGCTGCCCATAGACCTAGTAGAGACCCGAATTGAAAGTAGCCAAGTCCGAGACAGGGCAAAAACAACAACGCGAAGCCAAAAAAAAGCCAATTTCTGACGAAGACAAAAGACTGCGTCGCATACAGGACCCCATCATAAGTGAAAACCAGCGCGTTCAAAGGCTGGAACAAAGCCACCAGCCACCAGAATTCGCAAAGGCAATCGAGAGTAGCCTGGTCACTGGTAAAAGAACGAAGAATCCATGGACGGAACGCCCACAGCACGAAAGTAAAGCCCAGCCCAACCGAACACCCCAGCAAGGCCAGCCGAACGCACAGCTTGGGCAGCAGCCAATGGAGCGTCCGCGGCTGACCCAGAATCCGGCTGGTGATAATGTTGCCAGCCGTCTCCAAGCCATCGATCAGGCACGAACTCAGCATCCAGACTTGAAAGCCGATTTGCGTGGCGGCCAGCGCGTGTATCCCCAGCCGCCCAGAAAACACAGTTACCAGCAAGACGGCCCCCCACAGCAGCATGGCCCGGGCCAGCGTGTTTTTGGCCGCGTGTAGAAAGTCTTGCAGTACATTCGGGGAGTCGGAAGAATGGCAGGGGGCGGGGGCACGCGGGGAGTTGGTGGTTGAGGCAGAAATTGGGGAACAGAAGAGGGGAAGGAGGCGAAAGACCTGCGGCGGTACACCAAAGGGAGGAACGAAAGAGACAATGGCCAGCATGAAAAGCAGCCCGATTGAAGTTGCGAAAACGCTGGCCCAGGCGCACAAGGACAGGCCGGCAGGCGCATCCCACCACCAAACTACGGCGAGGTTGCCGAGCACATCAATGACAGCGCACAGAGACTGACCCCACATGGCAAAGCGAACACGCCCGAACCCGTTCAAGATTCCGACACAAGTGCTGCGCAGTAGGTAGAGAGGCAGCGCGCCTATCAGCACGGTACTGTAGGGCATGGCCACGGAGGCTAGCGCGGAATCGATGGCAAACAAACCAAACACGAAGCGCCTCACAGCAAACAGGCTACCGGCGCACGCACCACCAAGCAAAACCCCCGCACACAAGGCGAGCAGCACACGCCTCCGCAACTCATTGAAATGGCCAGACGCGATGCACGTCTGCACCTGTGCTGTGACGACTGCGTTGACGGAGCTGAAAGGTGCGACGAGAAAGGCCAGGCTGCTTGACACGACCGCAAAAGCGGCCAGGCTCTGGCTGCCAAGTCCTCTGCCGTATATCGCCGTCAAGAAAACCGACGCGAGGGCAGGAGCTGCTTTGGTAAGCGAGGCCGGAACAGCGAGCTTGGCAATTTGCTTGAATGAAACGGAGCGCTTTGCTTCCATCTGCTTGGCAAGGAAATCATAACCGGCGTCGCCATAATTTGCCTTGGGCACATTTTGCAGGAGAGATGCCCCTTCATCCCGCATCTTGGGGTCCCCCACAGCGGCAGCCATCCTGAAAAGCCCCGAATGCCTCCCCTAGTAGAAGAAATAAAAACAAATGTTGTCCAGGCCTTTTTTTTACCAGTCATTTAAAGCCCTCGGCAGGGCCGCCGGAGGCCAATAGTCACCTAATTCTAATCCATCCTTATTCATACAGTTTACGGGTTTAAACCTCAAAAACTCAAACTACATTATTGAAT
>JACKZZ010021024.1_pt1 | contig 11381 bp, 5 predicted proteins | sample 8027871 | NCBI WGS metagenome assembly JACKZZ01 (sample SAMN15724774, study PRJNA655200) | protist metagenome | isolation source: fluorescence activated cell sorting (FACS) single amplified genomes of... | place: USA: West Boothbay Harbor, Gulf of Maine | collected 2000-07-19
AATTATGAGTAAGAATTAATAATATATGAATAAGTTACCTAAATGCAATATTATCATTTAGAAAAATAATCGCTAACCAAACTTATTCATCGAGTTTAGAATACTTCTGCATCTGATATCATGCTCGAACAACGTTTTAAATATGGTATCTTCGTCACGTAATTGCACAATACGTTTTGGTACTATTCCCATGGGAATTTTAATTGGACTACCATCTATAGTATCAACACTATCTTCCCTATCAGCTTGATAGTTCATACTATAATTGTTGTCAACATTATTATTGCAACTTCCATTAACTTTGCTATTCCTACTACTACTTAGGCGATTAGTCTTTTGCTTCATCCCATTTCTATGATGATTTTGACGATTAAATAATTTACGATTTACAACTGCACCTGGAACTAATGTGCTGCTATTGTTGGATGAATTTTGTACAACTGTCAAATGACGTAATTGCACAATTTCTTTACGATTTTTCATGTTGTTGTTGTTGTTGTCGCCAAAATTATTGTTGCAATTTACTATATTATTATTTTTCTTGTTACTATCACTACCAATGCTATTATTACTACTACTATTATTATTATTATTACTACTACTACTACCACTATTCATATTGTTTGCTATTGGTGTTGAAGATGGAATTGTATTATAACGAAATTGAGGTTGATTGTTGTGAGCGTTACTATTATTTGGGTTATTGCCGTAAAATTGATGCATCCAATTCTTTTCAAGTTGTGGACTAGGTGGTGGTGATCTAACTTTAATTGCCATTTTATCTAGACCATTTGCTATTTCACGTATAAAACGTTTATTTTCTACACGGCCATTATCAGATCTTGATTTTCTTTTATGAGTGTTTGGTGAGCTTTGTATACCTATTCCCGTATAATTCGTTCTGCCACTTAATATAGGCGATGCAGATGTGAATGAAGAATGAATATTATTACTCCGGAACGTCTTTGTAGGTGTTTGATAACCAGGAAACATAGTTGCCTCCCCATAATCTATACTGGAGGACGGTACATACATATCCACATTACTACCTGTACAATTGTCCATTTTCTCCTGTTCCATCATATGATTCCTTTCATTTTTATTTGGACTTGAGCGTGGGGTTGATTTTACAAAATCATGATTATGAATACTCATTTCATTATTATAGTTATTATTAAATGCAAAGTTCATGTTTAAAAACGAAAACAAACAAAACAAAAAAGCACTTGAAACAAAAATAAATTATACCACCCCTCGCCTTCCCTAAGTGCAAAAGTATATTTATAATAAAACAACGGGAAGAAATTGACAATCAAGGATTTACTATGTGGAAGTAACAGCAAGCGTGTGTGCACACGCCCCCAACCTTTCGAATGAGCACTGCTACCACTAGATGAGTTGCACAAGGAGAGGTGTGTACCCCCGAGCGAGTTCTGCGTACTTTCGCTAATTATAATAGTGTGTATTAGTAGTGCATATTAGCGATAACACTGTATATTATATCATCAAGCGCGTGATTATTTATATTATTACGTGTGTTATTATATAATAGTACTTTTCGTTCATTTACCTGGTACCAGGTATAGTACTGCACACCATTACGAATTGAGAATGTACACGGACGCGTCCAAGAATATTATTTATTTTATTGTAGAACAACGAATAAGAATAGCAGCGTTGTACGTCAATTGAGGAATGTTATCAGCGAGACCAAGTTGAAAATCACAACCTCTTTGGTGCTTTGGAGAGAAAGTTCGAAGAGAGTTCCTTCTAATTAAGGTACGGACTGGTGCTATTGGACGGGGAGTGCTGGTAGTGTCCTGTGCAACATCACCCCGTCATGACAGCTACCTTAATGCACACGTGACCATGGTACCCCGTGATACATACCTTAATAACACCTGGAGTATTGGATTGCTATAAGGATTGCTCCCAAAATTAAAATGAATCTAAGCTCACTATATCAATTATAATTATTGTTATAAAAATAACATTGATTTATTATTATATTAATAATTTATTATTTGCACACTATACTATAGTGTAATTTTACAAGCCTCTAAAAAAAATTAAATAATAATAATAATATAACCTATAATAATAAATAGTCATCATAATATAAATATACATACACTCACTATTAACATGTATGGCCGATCTTGTAACCCATTCTTGCTAATCAGCTACAATGTTGTTATTCAATCAATATTACAACAAAAAATTCCATTCAGTAATTCTTACAGCTATGTTGAAATAAGATTTTTAAAAACATTGTTGATATTTGGCGAATATATATATAGGTTGTACATATTTTATTTCTTTTGCTCTCCAAATACCTTTTCAATTGCTTGCAATCTATATTCTTTTGAAATGAGACCATTTCGACGCTCACCATTTATTCCTGTATAGAAAGTGCTTGCCGGTTTTAAACTTGACCAATAAAATTGATGCCCACAGCCACCATTTCGAATAGCTTGCAAAATCGAGCCATGGCTATTTGTACCACACATCATCGTGTCGCAACCATCGCTCTTCTGTACCCAGCCTTGACAATTTGGACATTGCTTTGCATTTTTTCTGAGTGTTGCTAATGTCTTTGCATCCATTTTTGCACCACCTCCACCTTCATTACATTTGTGTTTCTTCCAGGAATTCTCATCCAATTTTATATGACATTTTACACAAACCAATGTGCCACATTTGCAAACTCCTGGTTTCTTTAAATTAAAAACCATTTTCGGACCATTTTTGCCTTGAACAATTTGCATCGTGCCAGACGCAGTGTCTTCATGAATTAAGTAATTCCCACACTTAGCTGGACACGCAAAGAATTCTTTTCCTTGCTCAGATGCATCACGTTTTCGTCTTTCTGCTATCATTATGCGAAATTGGGTATCCGTATCTATAACATTTCTTCTTTCTAAAAAAGTTAATACGCTTTCCTCCACTCTTCCAACTTTTGGTTTTTCACCTTTTTTGCTACCATGAGTAGCTTTGCAAGCTGGACAATAAATAGGTATTTGCCCCATTTCTAACGACGTTTCCAAGTGCTGTTTGATACAATAACTGCAATAAAAATGTGTGCATACCGTAGATAAACCAAATTCAGCAGGTTCCCAGCAAATCATGCAATTTAGGTCATCAAGATCTGGTGCTTCTAATTCCGCTATCGCTTTGCTAGTTTTTCCAGAACCAAGGCACATCCAACACGTAGCATTAATCTTTTTGTCTCCTTTACAGAGTGGACAATCAATACTGCCACCATGTTTTAAATATTCTCGCCTTCGTAATTCCAATTCTAAATTCTCCGGCGATGTTAAATTTTTAATTGTGCTTACACTTATTGTTGGCTGTTTTTTCAATTGCATCATTTCTGCACCGACATCTAGTGCAATTTTCATCTTTTTAGCTTTGTCTAAATCTTTAGACTCCTTATAGTGACTGAGTTTCTCTTTTGTAGCCAGCTGCAGGGCGCCGTTAAGTATATGCTTATCCCCACTGTCTGCTGCTACTCTTAAAACAACCTCAACAATTGCAAGTTTCACGTTCCTAAATCTTTCCTTTTCAGCCTTGGTAAGTTTTGCATCATATTTATCAATAGTACGTTTAGTGTGTTCAATTGTGTCAAAAAGACGAGTGACAATGGATCTTTCTTTAAATTCTTTCTCTGTTTTTGCTTCTTCTATATGAATATATTGGAACGATACACTATCTGCTGGACCATCTTTCTGAACGTTTAGCCAACCGTATATTGGTGGATAATTATTCGAAGATTTCACACTGCAAATAACAATATCTTCCCAATTCACCCAATTCCATCGTTTCTCTGTCTTTACATATTGAAACGTACTGAAATTATTTGTTCGCCAAATGTTTTTTCCATCTTGCATTCCCATAGGATAGTAAAGTCCATTATCAGGGAACAGATCATAAGTATCGTTTTCACCGGCTTTTAACGTGCATTGTAACAACTGTTTCGGCGTCACTGGATTAATCCTAGCTGCCTCCGATTTCAAAAATCTTTGCAGCAATTTTGAAGGTATAAAACATTGTTTAAAGCCAAACATTTGCGATGTGTACTTACAATTATTACTTTTGCTCGCATTAGACACATCAAAACCTTGATTACAAAAAAACTGTACTAAGCTATCGAATACCGAGCCAAAACCAAAACAATTTACTTTTGCTAAAAACGTTATAAGTGCTTGCTCAGCAACACCATCAAATTTACCATTTATTTTTCCAGGATTTTCACCACAAAAGAACAAATATTTTTTCAGTGCGTTAATTGTATATGTATCAAACCTCCCTGTTTCTTTTAGAGCTGGTGTAGAGCCACCTTTTCCATCGTTCTGAAAAGCATGTTTTTTTTTTCCAGCTTTTCGTTTATATACAGAATGTGTTGCATGATTCTGGTGAATATCATTCCACAAACCATTGTGTGCGTATTGATGTACTCTATTTTCTACACCACCCGAATTATTTGGTTCGCCTCGATTCCACTTTTCAACTGTCCACTTCGAACCATCATTCCATTCCCAATGACGAGGACCTTTTCCGTTACCACGACCAATTCTATGGCAACCCAGTAAAATTTCTCTACGTTTAGAGACCTTTTCTCTAACAAACATGTATTCATCCTCGCTTGTAATCGATACCATATGTGCTTTAAATTTTTTTGCGTTATTATTGTGCCCATTATAGTTCATTCTTTGTTCAATGAAACGATATTCAAATCCTTTATACTCCAGCCATTCGCCATTTTGCTTCCCTTCTTCGTCTTCTTTTTTTTCCCCTTCTAAAAATGATTTTCTTTCCCCTAGCTCCAAAGTAATAACACTTTCCAATCCGTCATCTCCAGCCGCAATAACAAAATCATTGCAATTATCGAGCACACTAGAAACGATCTTCATTGCTACTTTAGAGACAATTTTATCTATATGTACCCCATTAAGATTCATACTTTTTTTTGGCATGGATACGAGTTTTGCGTATGAAATGATTGCTTTTGATTTTTCTAATAGCTTGTGACAAGACACATCTTTATCACCGTAATCTCTTTTCTTACCTTCTATATCGCTTTCATCATCGTCAATGACTGTCGAAGCTTCTTCCATAAACTGTTTGATTGCAAATCTGCCGATCTCGTGTAGACTATCCTCCACTTGTCCCCTGACCTGATCATTTCTGCTAATCCCGAAATCATCTGCAACTTTCAATGACTCCACCAAATCATTATAACATTTAATTGCCCCATTAGAATATATATTAATATCTATGCGTTTTTTCTTGATCATCAGTTTGTTATTTAAAAGGGTATTACTACCAGTGCTAGATTTGTAATACCAGTTATCAAACGGGGGTCGTTCTGCATCTCTATATGGTGGTTTTGCTTCAGCAACAACATTTCCTTTTTTATCTTTCAATATCCATTTTCCCCCATTATCTCTTCGATATTGTATCATACTACCATTTGGGTGATAGTATGCTACTTTTTCATATATATTATATACAGATATATAAGAACCATTGGGTTCGTATTCCCCAAGAACACCAATAAATTTTTTGGCTTCGTCACAGTTTAACCGTGTCTTACTATCCCAAGATATGACTAAGTTATCCTTGTCTTCAAGATATGCCAAAGAAGCAAAAAATCCTGGATCATCTTTGTTTTTTTCCAACGAACTTTGACATTGTTTTATCGCCTTCTTTATTTGAGAAAATGCAACCTTCTGCTTAGCTTCAATTGCTTCTTGTACCACTTCGTCATCTCTTGGCAATCCTAGATTTATTACAAATAGTATAGTATGATCAAGCATATCGAGATCATTATAATTTTGTGAATATTTCAATATATCTCGTAGTGCAAATTTTGTATCTTTATCAAATTTTTCAAACACATGATCATTATTTTCATTCTTATACTTCATAACGTTTCGCAAAGAATCTTTCCAGGCGTGAGCTGCCCTCTCCAATAACTTCAAATATACATTCTTGTCTATGTCGTAACTATACTCATCTCGTTGCGGAAGAATGCACAAAACTTGCTTTGTAGCAAATTGTATTAATTTACTACATACTTCTTGTATTTCAATTAGCATAGGGTTGTTTTTCGGTAATGAATGAAGCTCTGCAAATTCTGTTAATAAGTAACCACACTTCTTTATTACTTTATGGCACTTGTCTTCAGAAAATGAAACAACTTCCTGATACATTTCTTTGACCAACTTATGTTCATTTTTAAGTGCGTTAATACCAAATTGTTCTTTCATCTTATATGCCTTTTCTAATAATGGATCATGTGCAACACTATTTGATAGACTTTTGTATCTATCAATATTAGCATTTACTTCACGAAATTTTTTAACGTGTGTAGATGTTGAACCATCTGGTGTAAGAAAACTATCTGATAGCATAAGGACTAATCTAATTCGAGCATCGATAAAAGAAGTCATTTTACTAAAATCATCATTAAATTGTTGAAAGGTCATAAAATGCACTGTAATTGCATTGATCTGAGTACCAAATTGTATCCATTGGCAACAACATTCAGTCAACAACATAAAATTTTTAATCTTGACATTTAATGATTTCATTTCTTCAGATGTTTCAAGCGTCGATATAAATTCTGTTGATGTTCCTTGAACAAATTTTCCAATTAAATTTTGCGATACAGTCAGCAAAACAATAATACAATTGACTCGACTAGAATGGTGTAAACCATAGGCTTTTGTAGACCACAACACTTCTAATAAAGCAATTACAATTATTTCAGACGCTTCTTCGTATCTTGCACGGTTTGTGGCAGCTACTACTAACTGCATATCTCTTTGAAAACTGTTATTAAAGCGGTGTATAACGCTATTGGCTTCATTATATAACACCTGAAACGTTTCCGACTTTCCCTTTCCCTTGCCAATCATAACTTTCGCTTCTTTCAAAATATCTTTCAGATTAAGAATTACTCTTGAAAATATACACAAGCTTTCCGTTGTAATATCTAAAGATGGCCGCTTTCTTTCTAAGAATGCAAAACGTGACGGATTCTCAGACCATACTTGACGTTCGTCAGCTGCTTTCACAGCCAAAAGACTTGCTTCCAAATCAATTTCAACTTGTGATTTACCACATGAACAACCCATCTTTTGTACAACGTGCGCGTAAACTGAACAACATACATTAACCAGCTATTGCATGTCGAATTATGGGGATTGTTTTCTCCACGACTTTTTGATTACACACACATTATAATTATGCACTGAACCAACAACGCTTTGTACTACATATACTACACTTGGCCGGGAAAAAATAAATGGGAATAGCATTACAAGGGATTTCAGATTTAGCGTCAACATACCTTAATTTCATTAACCGGTAGTTTAAGTTTAAGTTGGGATTTAAGATTTATTATATCCCAAAATTAAAAATGAATAATTGAAATAATAAAGCTATTATTACTAAAAAAATAACTAAAAAAATCCATAAATTGCATCAATTATTATTACAGTGTATTATATAAAAAAATAACATTATTACATGTATTAATAAACGACTACTATTACAGTATTATTATTATTAAAAAAAGAGCTAATAATAATAACAATAATAAATACTGCATTTTTAGTAGTATCATATCAAACAATACAACAACATATTATATACTCACTATACACTTGTTATATATGGCCGATCTTTGTAACCCATTATATATTGCAACTGTGTGAGTGTGCAATTACATGCATACATACCTTAGAAGCGCAACAAAATATCAACATCATTATATAGAATCGACGTTTACATATACATATACATATATCAGTATGCTGCTACCAAGTAGGATAGTTCTGCTTTCCATAGCACTGACAGTTCTTGCTAATCAGCTACAATGTTGTTATTCAATCAATATTACACCAAAAAATTCCCATTCCCAAATACGAAATAATTTACGTAAAAAAATGAATATTATTAGTAGTGGTGCTGCAACGTTACACACAAAAGCCTCTGGAAAAGATGCATTTGTTAACGCATTTACAGCTGCTGCTGCAGCTGAATTAGGCAAAGAACCTAAAGCAATAAGTAGTCAACCAAAGCATCATGCACCACCAACGAGTACAAAAACGTTTAAAATACCACAAAAAATACCACACCCACCTTCTGCCATGGTACCAGAAACAAAGCATGCAACTTCGACGGCAGATTCCTTGTTAGCTGCGTTTGCTCCTATTACAAAACCACTAAAAATTGACCACTGTTTACCGAAAAGTTCTGATCATTTGATAAAAAGTTTTGATGCTCATATAGCCCCGAATCCTATCCAAAAGGGTTCACCATTAAAAATATTTGCTAGTGCAGAGTTTGAGAAAATATTTACCGGTGTAAGTTCATACTTCATATTATAAATATACTCGCACACACACACACACACACAATTTAACTAACGCTATAATAACAACAACACAACAACGCATAATCGACAACAAACATTTATCGTTATGTATAAATATATATACTTTCATTCTATATTATTATGTAGGGAATTTATAACTTACAAATCAGTGCGTTTGGTTTCCCAGTGTTCAACCAAACAGATGATATATGTAGTGATTCAAAAGGATTTATACCTACATTAGGTCCAGTTACTATCAAAGGTTATAAATGCCCAATCAAAGTACATCAGAAAGCGGAAGTTATTACCCAAATTACTGTCCCTCCACAATTAGTTGATGGTGTAAATATTAAAGTAAAAATTTTTGTGCAAAATCAAGACTCAGAACCTGTTATGTGCGAGGATACATCATTCGAAACATAGAGGTGCACGCAGATTTAATCTAGTTGTCATAGCGTAACGTGAAATACGAACAGTAGCACTTTGAGTTTTATAAAATGCAAAAAACGATACGAGTATATATTTTACTCCGTACTATATACACGTATATGTACACCATAATATTTATAATATACGCGTAATAATTTTTTACGAATTTCATCTATATATATATGTTATTTACAGGGTACGAAAAATTTTATTTTAAATATAAATGAGTACACAAGAGTATTCGTATATTAATATATTTTATAAAATATTTCCCCCCCGTTTTTTTAGTTCTCGTACGAGTTACGGAGACATATGTTACGATACGCATCTCCGTTTACGATAGCTCTTTGTTCCGCTTCTTTAACGAAGAACTAAAATTTTCAATAAATGTTTTATTCAATTTTTCAAATAATTCTATGTTTTCATTATATATAGTATTTGCTGACACACCATTCAAAAAGTCAGCTGGAAAACGAATTGAGTCACTTGAAGCGTAATTCTTTGTCTCAATATCATCGATTGCATTATCATTTGTTATAAACGATACACCTTCTTTTTGAAATAATAATAATTTTTGTCCATCTTCTACAACATCTCTCATTCTATGTTGTTCATGTTGTTCCTTTCCCTTGGTTGCATGGAAACGTTGGAATTTATTATGTAGGACATCTTTTAATTCTGCTTGTTGTAAATTTAATGAAGCAACCGGATTATTTGAATTTATGCTGAAAATTGCATTATCACATTGCTCTTCTTCTGTTTCATTACTTAAAATATAATCATATTTTAATTTCAACGCATTCGATAAAGTTACTATTGTGTTTATGTAGTAATTTATAACTGTTGATGTTTCAGTTGTTGTATCGTTTGATAGCCTTATATTCTTATAATGTTCCTGCAAATAATTTGACATGAAAGATATACAATACTTTACTCGATTTAATGAATATAAGTAATAAATGGGTAATGATGGCGATGGTGGCATATTCTTACTCTCAGCATTACAAGATCGAATTAAATCTAACGTAAAATAAAATTTATCTAAAAAGTTTTCGTCTGTTATTACTGTTGAAATTTCAATGTTGCATATAATAAATATATCTATTAACATATTTAATATCTGATTCATTTGACCACGCAACAATTTTCGCATACCAATGCAAGACAAATTTTCATCATACTTGTCTGTAGGGTCTTTTTTAAATGATCTACATAATTCAATTCTGGATATTGGTGGCGTACATTTTAATTTACCAAGTTTATGCACGTGGTAACCACGTTTAACTAACTCTTTTCGTTTAATTATATTAATTGACTGTTTACATACTGTATTTACATATTTATTTACATGGCGAAGAAAACTTATCAAATAAGTATCTTCGCTATTCTGTTCACTCATATCAATTGTCTGTTGATCCATCGCCACAAGAGGGATTTTTCCTCAAAGTGAGCGCTGTGTAGATGTTTTGTTGCACTGTCGTTGATGTGTATGTGTTGTATAATATTATTATTAATTTATTTTTTTTTGGCCGTAGTAGTAGTAGTACAGGTATTATGTCTAGTATAGTAAAATTAATATAGTGGTGGTGTGCTAATAATAATTTAAATTATTGTAATAGCACAATAATAGTAATAAATAATAATTAATAATAATAATCATCAATAATAATAAAAAATTAAGGCACTAAGAAAATAATTAATAATACTAATACGAAGGTGCGAAGAAGAATACCTGTAATAATAACATTTATATCAATTACCTGCTGCTGCAACATCATTGTTTATGTTGTTATAGCAGAAGCTAGAGGCGACTTCAATCTTCTGTAACATACAAATACATGAAACCGTGTTGTAATGGTGTTTTTATGCTCCAACTAACTTTTCGATCATTAAAAATAATCCATTTGCCGTTATCATCCTTGACATGACATACATAATGCCCGCTATTCGTATTACTTCCAACATGACTTATAAATGCTTTCAATTTGTATTTACCAGAGTACGATTTTAACTCGGCACTTTCAGCATCGTCACTACCATCAGTAGATGTTGTTGATACCGCAGCTTCACTAGCAATCATTGCATCAACAGTTGCAGAATTTTCAAACAGCCACATCACTGCTACATCGCCGTTGTTATTGTTTTTTTTCAAAGCAAATTTTGCATGTTCCGTTGAAAATCCCATACTACAAATTTGTGCAATCAATGCTGGATCACCACCTGCATTCGCACTACTCCCACTGTTGGTATTATCATCCCCAGCAGGCAACGGATCGTTAATATCAGCATCGCCCATGTGTGCCAATACCCAATTCATTGCGGGCTCAACACCTGCATTTTGTGTTGCAACAGCTGCACGCTTGCCAGCATTTTCAGAGAAGCCCATAGCCGCTATTTGACTCACAATACTTTCATCTGGAACCGTCGCTGTTGATGATGCAGTGTTACTATTGTTTCCTCCACTTTCATCTTCCGGCAATTCAACTTCTGAATCTAATTTACCATTACCTTTTACAGATGTTAAATCTAATCTATCTGGTACAAATATTGTATGATCCAATTTTTC
>JACKZZ010009153.1_pt1 | contig 11379 bp, 6 predicted proteins | sample 8027871 | NCBI WGS metagenome assembly JACKZZ01 (sample SAMN15724774, study PRJNA655200) | protist metagenome | isolation source: fluorescence activated cell sorting (FACS) single amplified genomes of... | place: USA: West Boothbay Harbor, Gulf of Maine | collected 2000-07-19
GCCAATGCCAATGAAGTAAGACATTAGAATTCTATATCTATATCTGTTAGACTGTTTTTATATCAGATTATAACTTTCTTCTGTCGTTTTGTATATGGGTACTATATGATACTTTTATTGGTTCAAGATTCTTAAGAAATTAAAAAAAATATTTCGAAGTACTGTAGTAACCTAAGATAAAACTCTTATCGATACTGTTTTGTTTTTTCTATTTCTGTTACCGGTAGACTGTTTTATATTAGATTTATAACAAAAATAAGAAATGAACCTCCCTTTTTGTATACCAACATGGGGTAAAACTGAAACTGAAACTGAAACTGAAACTAATAATTATATAGCAGCAGAAGGATCACTAGATCCACTTAGTTTTGCACCCTTCACTAGGCTTGCTGCTAACTCGGATTTGCTATCATCAGTCAATGCAACAATAGCTGCAACGGCATCAGACTCAGAGACAGCACCAGTCTTTCCAATGAATACGATTTCACTAGGAGAAGCGACTAAATTATCAGGACTTGTGGAAATGGCAGCCTTTCCACCGGAAGTAACTGTAAGGGGGCTAGTAGAGGTAGTCGCAGCACCAGCATCAGCAATGGCACCACCAAACATAGCAGAAATTCCATTTTTTGTCAAAATATTTCCATATGCGCCATATAAAGTTTTAGAACCCAAAGCCTTTTCAACAGCAGATTGAACTGAATCAAATGGTGTAGATGCATCCATAACGATCAATTTCGTTTTGCCACCACCAGTAGTTACAGCAATAGAGGGAAGAGCAAGTGCACTGTTTTCCGTTTCATTGACAAGGGCAACTCCAGCAGTAGTAATACCTTCAATTAATGCAGAGAGAGGAGCACCAGTTGCTACAACTACGTTCGCTCCAACAATGACTTTATCAGCTCCTGAAACGAATTCAACAGCAACAGCATCAGCTATAGAATCAGTTCCTACAAAGGCCACTACAGGACGCTGCCCTTTCATCTTTTGACCAGTTGCAACATTCTCATATTTATCACCAGTCCATTGCATATCAACATCCTGGATACCCCATCGCTCATCAAGATTCCATCCATTCACATGAGCTCTATGATCACATGGACGAGGAGGGGTAGGCATCAAAATAGATCTAGCAGCCAAGGCGATACCCGCATTATCTGTTACAACACGTACTCCCACACGTGTAGCTGCTTGCGTGCCTAATGCACAATCTTCAACAAATAAATCATTACCAGAAGAAAGATACTGTTGAGAAGCCGTTTTGAATTTAGTAAATTGAGCAAGTGAAATGCTATCACCAGCTTCAGATGATGTAAATTTACCTACCATTACAGGAGATTTAACATCAACAACACCGTTCACAGCTTTAGTTGCAAGACGCGTTGTAAGAATAGGTAATCTAGCATTACGAAATGCATCACCTACAGGTACTACGCCATCCACTGTAAGTGACCAATTCACCATATAATCATTTCCTTCAGTTTCGCGAGGGAAAACACCAAAATCAAGACTTTCTGGAGAAGCAGAAAAATTCCTAAGTCCCACAGAGAGTGGGATCGGTTGTGTTGAAACCCCACGGACAATTTTAAGTCCACCACGGTGTAGTGATCGCAGCATGTTTCCAAAGTTAAAAGTGTACGAGGAGAGGAGATTTTTGGAGGGCAAAAAATGGATGGCTATCAATTTCATATTTCCGTATTTCCGTATTTCTGTTTCCGGGTGTACCATTTACCTCGAATCTCGAATCTCTTTGGTTTAGACAGCCTGTGTAGTGGGAAAGGAAGAATGACAGCTCGACCTTGGGAACCCCGCAAGTTATCACTAGGTGCAGTTATTCATGGTGATGCTCAAGTGACGAGTATTGACTTCCATCGTTCAGGTGTGAATATGGCGATGACTTGCAAGGATGGTTCTATTCATATGGTGGATAGCTTGAGTGGAACACAAAGCAAGAAATTCTTTATGAGATCACATGGTGGTGGTATTGTCAAGTATACACATCATGAAGCATGTGTTCTTCTTACATCAGAGAAAAACTCTTCAAAATCTACACTTGCGAATGAAATTCGATATTTGTCAATGCATGAATGCCAATATTTGAGATATTTCAGTGGACATACAGACAAAGTGACATCTATCTCAATGGCCCGTAATGAGGACTTATTTATGTCTGCATCATTAGATAATACAGTATGTATGTGGGATTTCCGTGTTCCAGGTCCTACCCATCGACTATCGTTGCCGCCCGATGCTATTGATGCAAGGGTAATATTTGGCGATGAAGGTGTAGTTTTTGGTGTATCTTGCCAAGATAGAGTGACAAAAGAACACTCTGTGAAGCTATTTGATGTAAAAACATTAACTTCTTTTGAGGATGTGGTCCCTGCTGCAAATGCATGGTCAACTGGTTTTGAAAACCTTCAAAGAAGAATGCGATCTACACCATCCCCAAGGTATCGTCCAACTTCTTCTGATTTAAATGCTGCTCAACATGCTCAGATTGCTAAAGATGCGAGATGGACAGATATCAAATTCAGCTCTTGTGGTGATTGGATCTTAGTGAATACGGATGCAGATTACGTACTGTGTTTGAGTAGTTTCCCAGGCTCAGAAGAGGACGAGCCTGTTATTATTCACACACGGAAACATTTGGAACTGGGAACTCATGGACATGGTAATGGTGTAGCTTTCAGTGCAGATAGTAGTTATATACTCGTAAGCACGGAAGATAATGAAGTTGTAGTATATGACAGAACCACTGGTGAAGAAGTGCATGCGCTCACTGGCCACCCTCAACCTGTTGGATGTATTGCATGCAATCCTAAATATGATGTTACTGCTACAGCATGTGTTAATGCAGCGCTATGGATTAACCCATAAGGGAGTGTAAAAAAAAGAAGAAAAATCGTACATGTTCATTAACTTTACAATATTATTTTACTGATTGAAAAATAATTTATTACTATACGAAGTATTAATAAAAGCATTCAAAGTTATTCTTACTTTCTCTCTCTCTCTCTCTCTCTCTCTCTCTTTTAGAATGCCCTTGAAAATCGTTTAATTTCCATAAGTATCGTTGAAGTAGAAACAATATCACGTGAGAAGGAAGGAGTTTTACTCCATGCCTTTTTAATAATATCTTGAAAACGAGTATAATACAAGAGCATTTGAGTCATGACTTGCTTTAAAATCTCCGTTCCATTTCTTGTCTCGGAGAAATATGCCAATACATTATCATTAATGGATTGAATCGCAATTCTCCAACCAGATGCAAACTCCTTTACTAACCCTTCTACTAATTGCTCATCAAGATCTAATTTCACTTTACTACTACTACCACTACGCTTATCACCACTACCACTATCACCTGACTGAGCATCTTTCATTGTCTGTTCTGTTTGAATAACAAATGAAGTTAATCGAGAGAAAGAAAATTGAAGCTCTTCTTCTGTGTAAAATTCTCTTTGTTGTAGCAAAATATCCTCCAATTTTTGTACTTCCTCACAATTAGAAACTTTTCGTTCTTGTAATACAAAAAGAATACAATCTAAATTATTAATAAGAAATACCCTCTTTTCTTTCACTGAAGATAATCGATCAGCAAGTCGTTCTAATAATGAAATCATTTCTATTCGAAGAAGAGCAACATCTTGTAATAACATGGCTTCACCTCCTCCTGCTACTCCTAAGGATGCAGCAATAAGCATAGGATTTTGGCAATCTTCATCTACGTCAGCTTCTTCACCCATTAGAGACCCTTCTCCAACACTACTGCTACTAGCCGCAGCAGCAGCAGCAGCAGTAGACGCAACAGAAGCCGTCTCAGAATGAATATTACTAGGAGAAAGTTTCAAGATACTCGTCACAAGTTCAGCATAACGCCTCGACAAATAATGAGACCCAAGCTCAACGATACCCAATTTAGATATATTGACATTCTTGATAGATTTCAAATGCGATTCAATGACATTCTTTAAACGTGGCCATAAAAGCATACTAATACGATCAAAGAATGAATCTAATACAGGAATTCGCCTTCTTTGCATTACTAAACGTTGCATATGTGTAATATGAATCATTAATAGTAATCCAACAGAATCATAACATTGTAACATATGATTTTCGATACTTTCAAGTATCATTGAAAGAGTTTTACCAAATATGTGATTGAAATTATCTCGAGCACCAGTTTTGAAAAAATCTAATACAAAAAGGAATTCAGAAGTAGCAGCATCAATGAGATGTTTGAGTACTGATCTAAGTAAAACTTCATAAGGATATTTTTGATTTTCAGATACAGCTAAATGTACAAGAATTGGTTCTGATTCAACTTGTTCTAATATTTGATCTCTATCTTGAATAGAAAATGGAATTAGAGCTTTATGTGATGAATCTTTGGATGCTGAAGCTGCCATAGAAGTTGTCATAGAAGTTGATGAAAATAATGACATTCGAATACCAGAACCATTTGAAGATGGCAAAGATCCTAAAAGATCACTTTTAGAAGCAATCTTACTATCAAGCTTATTAAGCTGTGCAATATATGTTTTGAAAATATTGTGCAAAGTACGACTCATACTTTCAGTATATATAGATTTCAATTCTTCAGCAACATGTTCATTTTCATGTTTAAGGACAGCATATAATGATGCATATCTCACTAATGCATTTTGTTGTAACATTTGTACATTCGTTTTAGGTTTCCTTAAAGCACTAAATTGGGCAGCAAAATAATCTTTTGCTTTCGAAATTGCTTTTCCTTTCAACTTTTGAAGTTCAGGTAATAACAATCGTGCGGCATGTGTATTTATGATACTAACATCATCTTCAATAGAAAGTGAAATAGCAGCAACAGGACCAGGAAGTTCGACAGATAAACCATCCCCCACTTCTTTTTCCATTTCTTCTCTTTCTTTATCGACTAATTTTAACAAAAATTTAAGCTTTGAGCATACAGATAAAACTGCATCCAAAAAATCTTCATTCACTAGATTGTTTAGAATAGCTTCAGCATGATCCGCACTTAATGCACAATTCTCCAAAAAATAACGCAACTTACTTTCAACTTCACGTCTATTTTTCAACCTGATAGACATGGAAAGAGATTCATCTTGTAAATATCTAATTTCTTCACTAATTCCACCTAAATCTGCTTGAAAACCAAGGAGCATCTCTTGCATACGAGCTAAAACCGAATCACAATCTTGCATCTGCTTATGGAGATCAATCACACGTGGACTATTAATCATATATTGATTCACAGAATCCATCTCCGCATCCTTTAATTCTACTTCGAGCTCAAGTCCGTATTTCTTCAAATCAACACCACGATGTAAAGCAGCCTGAACCATTTCATCTTCCTGAAAAGCTTCAAGATCTTCCCCAATCCCATCCAAATCCATAAAGTTATCAGATGAAGATGAATCCATTTTTGTTGTGACGAAAGATGCGTTTTATCTAACCAGATTTCATTCCCAAAGAGCAAAGTCTGAAAGTCGTCAAAACCCTGATGCAATTGAAACCGCGGTCAGGGCGTTGCCAACGCACTTCTATCCGCTTTTTCTACCACCACCACTTCGTATACGACCAAAATAAGCTAGAAATGAGTGAAGTAGATCTACGGCAACTGTCTCATCATACTCTTGGTATGCTAGTACGAATATTTGATCGATTCTTTTCGAAAGAGGAACAAAATAATCGCCTTCGTATGAAAAAGACATGGCAGAGTTGGCTTGATAATTGTTTTATTGAAGTAAGTGATAAGAAAAAGAACAAAAATGGCGGACCATCAACTGATGATGGTAATAGTAAAGGATCAAGTCTATTTGATGTTGTTAATATTTTCCAGAATTCTGAACGTGGAAAACGTAGTAAAGAAGAGATTACAATACTTCGTCGTTTTCTTACATCTACGATTGTAGCTATTCCATGGAAAGATATAAAAGGTCCCGAACTTGATATATTAGCCAATGAGATTGATTGGCAACCTGTTCAAGGTACATCAATTGTATTTCTTCAAGGCGATTTTGGTAATGTATATTATATGATTGGTTCTGGTACAGTTGCACTTTATTTAGAAAAGAGTAAAGATAGAGAAATGACAATTGCTCGTGAATATGGCGAACATAGGATTAAACAATTTCCTGGTAGTGATGAAGAATTAGCAAATCTTGGATCAAAGATTACAACGTTACCTGCTGGAATTGGATTTGGTGAAGTTGCAATTCTTTCTAAAAACCATAAATTCCGATCATGTGCTGCTGTAAGTATGGGAAGACAAACCCTTTTACTTGTTGTTCATGCTTCTACATACAATAAAGTTCTTCGTAAAGTGCATATGAGACAACAACAAATGTCGTCAGCTATGGAATTATTAACAGGATTACCTATTTTTAAAGGTTATCAATATCCAACAATTGCAACAATAGCATTTGAAATGAATCATAAATATTTATCACAAAAGGAGCATATTGTTATAACAGGACAAAAAGTTGATTATGTGTATTTTATTATTAATGGAACTGTGAAGAAAAAACCTGGACCACCACCAAAAGAAGAAGAAGGCGAAGGTGGTTGGAGTAAAGCTGAAGTTTTACCTATTCATTCTAAAGCTATTCCTCAACTCGGTGTTACACTTTTAGGAAGAGGTGGTATTATTGGTGAAATGGAAGTATTTCAACATTCAGAAACATTTCGTCATACCTATGTTGCTGAAAGTGCTGTAGAAATTTTCCAATTACCAGTTGCATTATTTCTAAAAACACTTTCGAAGAAAGAGGGTGGTGCAAGTGGTGGCGGTGGTGGTGAAGAGGTTACAACAGGTGCTACTGCTGATGTTAGTTTATCAACTCACCAAGAGATTGGTCTTGAGAGAGAAAGAGAACATGAAAGTAGATTACTTCGTGCAAAAGAAACAGCTGCTGCCCTTTTTGGACTAAATGAAGCACAAAATGCAAAAAAACTGGTGGAATTGGGCAATTTACTACCAAGCCTTCTTGGAGGTGTAAGTGGGGGTGGTGATGTGATGATGCAGCAGACTATTATGTCTGCTTTAAATGATGAAGGAAGAGGAGGAAGAGAAGGAGGAAAAGGGGGTTCTTCACCTGTGTCACCTCGATCAAAATCAACAATTATTCGCCAGTCGTCCAAGGCAAAGGTAATAGCAACTCCTGCTTCTCCTCGTTCTCCTCGTTCCCCCTCTCATTCTAAGTTAGAACCTACACGATCTATTCATGTTCCATTTGAACTTGGCGATTTTGCTAGTAGCATCTCTTCGGCTAATTTACCTCGATCAGGTGGGAAAATGGCAGTGGCAGCAGGGGCTGAGACATGGGGAGGTGCAGGTATGCGATTAGGACAAGGTAGCATTCATAATATGATTCCTGTTTTGGCCTCTTCGTTTCCACCTCCTTCATCACAAAACCCATCCTTCTCATCTCCTCGTAAAAAACTCGACTTCTAGCTGCAATGCAAAACAAATACAATTGTATGCTTCGTACTTAGTTCTACTTTGTATAATTTTCTATATGTATTTATCGTGTGCCGTATATACCTTTTACTTGTTCTTGTACTTATACTTATACTTATACTTGTACTTCGTAAATTAAAAGTTATGAATTAACGATCCGCCGAACCGAAAATTCCCGGATATGCTGGATGGTGCGACTGATCGGGGAAGTGGTAAAACAACAGCTGTGTCAGATACTGCGATAGTTGTTAAATTCTAAGACACTATGAAAACATGTACTTTGAAGTACATTGTTTTTTTGAGAGCATTTAAATAATTTTGAACCGATCAATAATAAATATAACCTTCGTAGGGACCCCTTCAAAAATACATTTCCTTTCTCCGGAAAAATGACCGAACTACAAAATTTCTCATTTTTTACTTTTTATTTTTTACGAAGTATGTATAAACTCAATCCAAAACCAACAACTACAAAGGTTTTTTGTCAACTAAGCGCGAATATACATCAACGATTTTGACTTTCAATTCTTCTTCTGTACCATTGTTTAAGATAGTGTGATCTGCAATTAAATCAATCTTTTCTTGAAAATCATTTTGAGCATTTAATCTTCTATCAGCATCACTAAATTCAATTTTATTTCTTTTCATTAATCGTTCTCTCGCAATTTCACGATCTGTAGCTACTTGAATAATCTTATCAAAAATGTCAACCCATTTGGCTTTCACTAAAACAGCTGCTTCTACAATTACAACTTTGACACCACTTTTGTCACGTACATCTTTATATTTCGCATATCTCACTTTTCTCGCTTTCTCTTTTTCTCTTTCTATATTTATTGCTTCAATAATCATTTCACGGATTTTCGGCCATAAAATGTTCTCTAGCTTTGTCATTGCAGTTTTATCTTTAAATACAATATCTCGCAACACACCTCTATCAATACCATATGGCATTGTATTATTGATAATGTCGTCACCAAAAGTATCAATCAATTGTTGTTTGCATGGTGTATATGCTTCATGGCCTAATTTATCTGCATTAATAATCACAGCACCACATTCTTCGAAAAACTGATTGACACTGCTTTTACCACAAGCAATACCACCAGTTAGTCCAACAGTAATAATACCATCCTCATCTTTTTCTGTGCTAGCTGAAACACCCATGCGATAATAAAGGTAAAATAAAGTCACCATGATCGATCCAACTGCAATTGACAGCTTGAAAATAAAATCATCTGGATCTTCAATCTGAAATCCAAACAACGTAACACCAACACTCATATTTACCTCTAATTCAGCTACTGTAAAGGTTATATAATACCCATGGATATCCCTAATGGCGCCAGGGATCCTGGGGATCTCCCTAAACCAACAATCCCAGCAGTGGTATTCCTATGAAAAGAAGTGTTTTAAGGTTGTTAGAGAGGAGTAGAAGAAGAAGAAGAAGATGTCTGCTTTTCTTTATAAAATAGTATTATTACTACTCTCTTTGATATTGTTATTTCGAGATATATCCGCTAGTGCCATCACGGAGCAAGGAGATTTTTGTACTCTTTCTTCAAATACCCCAGCAATATCATCCATTTTCTGTGAAGTAGAGTTAGGGTTTTGGTCGATTGCATGGGATTCTCCTGCTATGACAAATGCTGGATGCTTATTAGGACATAAAAAAGATATATGTCGTATCGCATTGGAAATACCATTGGAAGAAAATGTTAAAAAATCTGAATTTACCATCTGGTCAAGAAATCCTGAGTATAACAGATTAGCTGAAATTACAGAGAAACTTGTACCTGATACTTGGTGGCGACAAAGTTTTGCTGAACCAGCTTTGTTTATTTCCAAAAAGGGTGAACAACCACGTGCATTATTAAATCATCAGAAAAGTATTCATTACAAAAAGTTAAAGAATCTTTATCAATGCGCTACTCGACAACAATTCATTAGAGAACCTATTAATATGAAGAATGATGGTAATACTGAGGGTGCAAATGCGGGCTGTGATGCCATGAATGAGGTAGATGTGCAAACATTTGTGAAGTTATGGACTGATGATATGAAAAAAAATAAAAATAATTTATTTGGTGGCACTATTGATCCAACGAAAGGATGGATTTATCCTGGTCTAGAAATTGGTATTGGCAATCCAACTTCTCATATTTATAATGCTGCAGAAAGTGTCATTAGATATTTCCTTTTAAGTAAAGTAGGTAGTATTTGGACAGGTTGTTTCGATTTATCAAAATCGAAATATTGTCGAGGAATATTAGCAGCAGCAACATTAGTACATTCTGCACATACAGTTGCACGTATATCATCGCCATATTCTAAAGGGAAAGTAGGATGGAATGATCATAGTGAGCTTGTAGCAGCTTATATGCTCACATCGTTAGGGAGACATTTATTACATGGGTCAGTAGCAGGTACAGCAAATGAAAAAGATAGCATCGTGTATGGTTTAAAAATGGGTGATTTTGTTATTATGCAACAAACAGTATTACGCCTTTATATTGATTCTTTTGGCAAGATTTATGAACAGCAACTCAATACAAGAGTACCATTATCATTTCCACCTTTCTACTATGATAACAATCGAGATATTCGACCATTTATATTTGATAAAAATATTCATATGAAGAATGGTAAACCTTGGCCAGAATGGTTAGTACAAAAGAAAATTAAATTAGAACCTGTACTTTCAACATTACGCAATTGGATGTTTACAGAATCTGATAATTTGATTGATTTTGGTCCATATAGACCGTTAGTTGTATCACCTTTTGTTCGACATATGTTACATGAATCTGGAGGAGATATTAGTGGTACTACTAGTGGTAGCGGTAGTGGTAATATTAAAAGACGCGTACTTGTAGATGTTGGCGCAAATGGGTTCTTTGCATCTCCTAAATATCTTTTAGATTCATACGAGCCATTTCAGCCTTTTACGGATGCGATAATGATTGAACCAGAAGAACATTTCAAAGCTAGTATACCAGAGGCTTATACAAAGAAATATAACATAGTTCATCTTCAAGTATATGCAGAGGTTAATACAGGCTCAAAAACTGATTTGCTTCTATTACTACCAACCTTAGTAAAGAAAAGCGATTTTGTCGTGCTTAAATTTGATGTTGATCCCAATAGATATGCCGAAGGACCAACAATGGAATGGGGATTTTTATTTGTTTTATTAACAAATCCATTGATTGCTGATCTTGTAGATGAATTATATATTGAACTGCATTTCAATTTCCCACAAATCTTTTGGGATCACAAACATAGTAACTGGGAAGCCCTAGATGCTATTCGATCGTTGAGAGAAAAAGGTGTCATCGTTCATTCATGGCCGTAGTGGGGGGATGTTGGTTAGAATATATATTATGTATATAGAGAGAGCACCTCATTTATACTTGTTATGCAATTGTAAATAGTCTTTATTTGTTTTTAATAGAAAATAAATCGTGGCAGGCAATTTCCCGAAACCCCCGTTTCCATGGGTTTCCATGGGTTCGGGTAAAAACTGAACAACGTTAACAACTTAAACAAGGAAGGATTATCTCAATATAGGGTCAGAAGGTTTCCATTGTTGGAAATTGGGACCACATATGGATCTAGATTCACGGAGTTCCTTATCTGGGAAGGATGATTCTTCTATTCAGAGAGTTATGAGGGGCATGGAAGCCCGTGAACTCATGCTCAAGATGGCAATTTCTCGAAGTATTGATCGAGCTCCGCCTAAGTCTGCACCTTCAATAGAGCGATCTGGTTCACCCTTTCGTGATCACCGTGCGCATACTACTGGAGTTGTTATTGGTGACGAGAATAAACAAACAATTCGGAAAGATATAGAGGCAGAGTTGATGATGATGAAGAATAAGTTGAAAAAGAAGAAGAAGAAGAAGAAGAAGAAG
>JACKZZ010024016.1_pt1 | contig 11376 bp, 4 predicted proteins | sample 8027871 | NCBI WGS metagenome assembly JACKZZ01 (sample SAMN15724774, study PRJNA655200) | protist metagenome | isolation source: fluorescence activated cell sorting (FACS) single amplified genomes of... | place: USA: West Boothbay Harbor, Gulf of Maine | collected 2000-07-19
GTTCCCGTCTCTTCCTTCCGACGATGCTGCACCACCGTGAGTACGAGGACCACCCGCAGCATGATGTTCCAACGAGGATGACCCCCACGCATCTTCCCCTACTTCCGCGGTCGTCGATAGAAAATCCGCCCGGTCCCCGAGCTCGGCTTGTAGACCGCCGTCGTACAAGGCAAGGGGCCGGGAATTGCGCGGTCGGGAGTCGCGCTTCGCGGGGGAGTTCGAATGGCTCGGTGGCTGGATGAGGTGTTCATCTTCTCCGGCAGTGGATGTTATTGGCGAAGCTTTCTCTCCTGCCGCGGTCTTCTCGGTCTTCTTCGAGAAGACCTTCACCCCCGCCTCGGGAGATGATGACACAACAGCCGGTCGTGTCGCAAACTGGTCGCTTGCGCCTCCTTTCCAGTGCGATCTACTTGAAGATGTCGCATGATCACCAGGAGCACTTGGCGGAGGTTCCTGGAAGTAGAGAAAGTTCGTCGGGCCGGTGGGCGGAGACGTGCCCGGTTTGGAGGTGCTACCGAAGGAGGAGGTGGACGCTGCGGTTTCAGGATTTGCGAAAGTTTTGTTTCCACTCGTTCTCGTGGTCCCATCTACAGCAAGATCAACATGTAGTTGACCACGAACGTCATCGAGAACCGTCTCTGTGTGCCGGAAAACCGGTTCGAGATCGTCGGTGATTTCGTACGCTCCGCAGTTGTAGTCCTCGGAGTCTAATTTGTGAAAATCCTTCACCAACGCGATGAGGCGCGGGGAAATTTCCAGCTGCGCCGCCAAGCCCTGCTTCAGTTCGATCGCCTTGATGTCCGGATCGAGGTTTCCGAGGTGGATCCGTTTCCCGATGGCTTTCGGAGCCAGCTTGTTGTGGTTCACAAACGAAATCTCCACGGTCTGTGGCATCTTGATCCTGTTCGTGAACGAAGAATTTGCTATACACCTTCGATCCACGACCTATTAATTCTCTTGGATGGCGCGGCTTATCACTTTTATCTACTTGTTTATACCCACCCCTGAAGAGGACCAAGAATGCGGTACTACTAGTACGTATCTATTCAGCCAGCTCCTCTTCTACCCCGGCCGCTGCTCGTCTCGGCGTGCACATCAGCCGCAAGGTGTTCCAGATTTTGTGAATTGTGGAACTTCAAAACATCCGCAGGTCGTCAAGCAATAGCAATTGTGCTCGTGGCAGTGACGTGGTAGGTCAAGAACCTCTCCGACACAACTTACTACATCCACTCGGCAACAGGCACACTCCACGAAAGTGATTTTATTCATGATCGGGCCCTTTTCTGGCAGAAATCAAAAATAAGGGCAAAGAAACACCTAGGGACGCGAATAGCGTGTGTCTTCATTTGACACCACTGCGTGGAAACTTTGACTTACAATGTGTGGCTTATTTTGGCACGATGCTCCGGCTTCTGGCTGCTCTCATATTGCTTGCATCAATTTCAATATGAATGTGATGAATTATTGAGCAATGCATCGCAAAAAAATTCACAACATCGGGACAAGAAGAACTACTGCCAGCACTAGCGGTTCAGGTGTACTATTTCGGAGAACCGATTTAATCTAGAAATAACTGCTCGCCCGGCGCGGGCGTGTTTAGCTTCATTTTCCTTGTGCTCCATCTAGTCCGGCTGGAAATCATAGAAGCTGCAGAAGCAGTTTCGTCACAAAAAATGTTTGTTTCCAGGATCTTGCTCACAATCCCCGTTCCAGCAGCGAGTCCGGATCCAGGTGCTTCGCGGTGCCCTGCGGTCGGAGCTTTTGGAAAGCGTTCTGGCCGAAGACTTCCCGCGTGTGCGTGATGTTTCCCGGGATGGTGATGTTCTGTTGCGGTAGGCGGGTGAAGGTGATGCAAAAACGTTGCACGTCGAAATATAGCAAAAAATACGAACAACAGATCAGCGGACGGGCGGGTCGTTTTCATGAACTATAGTGCACGTGGTCGGAACTAGTACTACAATAGAAGACGAAGATCAGAATCCTCCAGTTCTTGATATCTTCACTACGCGACTAATCCAAATTCAACCTTTTCCTGGAGCTCCTTTCCCAAATTCCCCATGAACGCATCGAGCGGGTCGTCGTCGTTGTGCTCGCCGCCACCAGACGAAGATGACGCCACCGCGGTGCCTGTCCCTGCTTGAGCAGAACAAGTGCCACTTTGTCCCGTCACTGCCGCACCGTTTGAACTTGGGAACTGCGGTGGACCAGCACCTGGGGCTGCATTGTTTTTGCCATCCGCGGATTCCTGCTCAAGCGTGTTCAAGATGATGCCGTCGAGGTTCCGGCTGATTTGCTCTCGTAACTGTGCCGCGGAAAGTGGCGGGGTTTTTATGGAGAGCAAAGTCGTGGCTCTGCAAGAACAATGCAATGCGATAGTGATCTCCTATCTAAAACCTAGCAACATGTGGAATTGCTTATTCGCTCTTGTTTCGCCTCGGATGAACAAGGGGCGGAGCGATATCAAGAAGCCACGACATGAACATCAACATGCTCTTCTCTAGTTCTGCATTGAGATCAACTTTTTATTACTTCATTTCATGCACAAGTAGACTTTTACTTTCCAACATACCACTCCCCGCCTTACCAGTTGCAGCGACGAGCTGACCGTTGGTCTGTGGGCGTCAATTTTACACTAGTTGTTGACAGAACTGTGGTAAGAGGTTTTGATTCGACAATGAGAATCGGACAAGAATTCATTCTGTGCACATGAACTTGCAAGGTAGGATCTCCTTGTATGCACAACATCATGGTGGTCATATTTCATGCCATTTATTGAAGGTTCTTGTACAGGTTTCTGCACAGTAGTTGTAGTTCTTTCCAGCGAAACTTACCTGGCCCACCAGCACTTGTTCCGGCGGCACTGGCAGCTTCGGTTTGACCATCCTTGTGACCGGCAGAGGGACCCCGCCTGTTTGAATAAACGCTGGGATTTGGTTCTTGAAATTCCTGCTGCGACTGCGGGAAGAGGAAACAGACCGCGGCGACCGCGACGAACGTGACCTACTGTAATTCGTGCCATCTACAACTCTGGCGCGCCCTCCCCCGCGACTGCGTCTAGGTCCTCTACCCCCTCGCCTGCTTCTACTGTCGCGGCCTCTGGTACCACCACGGTTGCCACGTCTACTGCGTTCACTTCTCTGGTGCCGCTCAGCTCGCCGGCTGTTTTTCTCCGCTCGCGAGCGCGACGAAGGTCTCATACTCCGATCGCGGAGGTTGTCCGCGTCCCGCCGTTTCGTCCGGCCTCGCCTTTGCTTGTCATCCCGGGAAGAAGAATTATCACGAGCCATGATACCACGGCGCAGTCTTTGTGTCGTGAGGGTTGGTCGAAGTAGGTAGTTAAAATTCTAGAAGGTAATCAAACGCAACACGCGGTTGTAGATTGTCGGCCAGCTCAGATACTGATTAACATTAAAGAACGATAAGAATATACATGATTCATGTTGAAGTTCGACGATACATGATTTCTGTTCCTGTGACGATCATACGCGAGTTGTTGCACTGGCGTGGTCTCTAGTCGGACTAGCAACAACTAGAGGACATTGTGACACAACTACGACGCTATCGCGTCGTGCTGCGTAAGAATCCTGAGGTCGTGAGTAAACCAACTAAGACATCAAAGAACGCTGCTAAGTGTCATTTTCTTTCTGCGATGAGAGACCTGGTCGTGTACGCTCCAAAGACAAACGACCACTACACATCCTTCCAGGAAAGTCTTGTTTCCGGATGTCAAAAAACAAGCCTGCTGAAGAACTTACATGCCCTGCGCTTCGCCAATACTACGCCCTTACCTGCGTCTGGCTCTGCAGCTGTTTGTTGTCCACCAGCTCCGGTTGATATCATTGAGAATTGGTTCATAAAATTTGTTCTGGTCTTGGCATTTTTCATGACAGGCGAAGCTGACTCATTAAAATCTTCATGGTGTGGGTGGCCGTATGACAGTTCATTCGCGTATGAAGATGACAACGGAATCGAGCGCGCGGCTCTTCATCGTTGCGACAAGCGTCTGCTTGCTCATCTTCGTTTGTTGAGAACCACACTGTAATCCTCGTAGGTATGGAAATTGAAACTACTGAAGATATTTTTGCAGTACTGATAAACAATTCATTCCTAGTACTGTGTATTCGTCATATTTGCAGCACTTTAATACTCGGATGCTCAAAAAGATACGTACAGAAAAAAATGTCTACTTTTTTGTCTCCAATTGTAAGCTTGTGCGTTTTATTCGTTGTCATTCAGCTCCATCTGGTTGTACGTCCTTCGTTGTGATATTTTGAAAAGATAAATGTCTGAACCTGCTTATTTGTGTTAGTTTTAAAAAGTGTGAAAGCTTCGATGCGTTAGGGTGTGAATGAAAATTGTGAGCAGCGACGTGGACGAGCAGCACAGTGACAGCATAATTTTTATTTTAATTACTGTTTCTTCGTTTGAAAAAATAAGTATCACTAGTATTCTGAATAGAAATTATTCATATGCATTACGTTTACGATTGTACTAGAGAGAGTCGGAATAAAATAAGCAAATGCAGCTACTAAAAGATGAAGATCAAATCGCTAGAAGCTCTTGCTCATCACTTATCATCGGCTAGCAGATCGTCCTCCTCGTCTTCCACTGGTGTGGAGGAAGATGATGAAGAAGAGGATGATGATGATGATGAACTAGATGACCCCGAGGAACTTTTCTTGGCCGACGCGCGGTTGTTTGCCTGCCGATTTGATGTTGCCCTGCTATTGTTCGCACCCGTAGCAGCACTAGCTCTATCCCGCTGCACGTGAAGACTTCCGCCAGCGTTGTCGGTCGCGTTCTTCGGATTTGATGTAGGAGGCACAGAGGAAGACGATGCAGGGGCAGCTGCGAGCGGAGCAGTAGAAGCACCAGCTGCGGTCGTCGTTGTAACTGGCTGCTTCGTCATCTTCCGAGACTCTTGCCTCGATCTGATCGCTTGAGTCGCTTGCGAAGGCTGCGCCGCTTTCGAAAAGGATTTTTCTTTTTTCATTTTTCCAACACTTTTTATCTTCGATAGCACTTGTCTCTTCATAGAAGTAGCTCCAGCACTAGCTTCTCTTGTTTTTGCCTTTTTACGGGACGAGCTTGCAGCCGCTACCATCTTCTTCCGAGCGTTATTTTTTCCTCCCTGCTTCACGGTGTCGGTCGGTTTCTTTGTTTGTTTCATCTTCGCACTCGCCGATTGTATCTTTTGCTGTGATGCGGTCTTCTTTTTGGTCTTCATTGCAGCGGGAGCCGCTGCTTTTTTCATCTTGCTAGTACTTGCGGTGGTCCTACTTGATGCAGCTGCCGCCGCAGTAGCCGCTGGTTTCTGTTGCACTGTCTTCGCAGCTGCTTTTCCTTTTTTCAAGTTAGAAGTAGAGGACGCGGGCTTCTTCTTGTTATCACTGGATTGATCCGCTGTAGAAGCGGCCGGATCTACTTTCATCTTCACGTCATCACCATGATGTTTTTCTTTATTCCCATCCTCATTCCCGATCTTCCCGAAGAAATCCGTACCCGTTTCATCCTTTTCTCCTGGTTCTAGCGCTTGGTCGAATTCTATTTCTTCGTCCAAATCTAAATCCAAACTGTTGTCTATGTCGTCGTTCTTCTTGCTCCTTTTTCTCCCAGACCCAGGTACCCGCTTTCCCTTGTCCTTGCCTCTCTGTCCCCTGCGTCGCTCGCTCCCAGCTTGCGAGGCAGCCGTGGCCTTCGCTCGCTCTGCTTGCCTCTCCGCTCTTTTTCGCGCGGTTGCGTCCCTGAGTTTCTGCTTACACGGAAAAACGGGCCTCTTAACCAGGCGGACTACTTTGGGAGAAGAGCTACCTGCTCCCGCTCCGGCGTGCCCTGTCGAAGAAGATTTATTTATGTCCGCCTTCACGAATTTCCCGCCAGGGCCCCGGGCCTGCGCAGCAGCTTTGGAAGCTTTGCGGCTAAGCGATCTGTGCAACTCGCCGTCAATCTCCTCCTCCGATACGTTTTCGCCCCCGTTTGCGATCTCTTGGTCCAATAAATGCTTCTCACGGAAAAACCGCTCCAGGTCCGCCGTGTACATCCTGCTGATCTGCGTCTGCTCTCGCTTCTGAACGTTCCACCCCTTCGCATCCTTGATATTTGTTCCATCATCACCTGCTCCGCCGAGCTTTCCTTGTTTTTTCCTGTGGTACTTCTGCACAGCACTCCAACCGCCGGTGGCTTTCCGATAATATTCCTCCCAGTCGATGTTATTCACGGAGAAGTACTCTAGGGAATTCTGAAAATCCTGTGCAGCTTGTAATAGCTGTTGATCAGAGTCTTCTTCTTCTTGTTCGGCATAGTAGGGAAGAGGTGGTGGAACGTCGTCTCTCCCTCCACTCGTATTACCACCAACAGCAGTTGTGCGTTGTCCTTCCTGTAGCGGTTTCGGCGTGCTGGCAGGAGCAGTGTGAAAGTTACCTGCTCCACCTCCCGTGGTAAATAAAATCTCGCCCTGGTTCATCTTCATTCCGTCATCTTCTCCGAAGTCCTCTAGATTGTTGCCTCGCTCCATCGTGGTTGTACCATTCCAAACCACTCGTCCGCCCTGTTGCAAGAAACAACCCGCGCCTCCAGCCTGCCCTTGTTCACCAAGCACGTTTCCGTCGTCATCTTGAAAATACTTCACAAGCTTCTGCTTCCCGTTTTTGCTGTTGTATGTTCGCAACTCCACAAAGTGCCCCTTCCCAACGCATTCCAGCTCGGAAAACAGCGTTTCGACCGCGATGTCCTCGGGTTGCGCTACAAATCGATTGAGCGCCCGGGCTTGCGACATCCACGGAAGAAATTGCTTCAACTTGTTGTGTGATGTACTAGTTCTTTGCGGTGCTGTGTAGTTCGTCCTGGCAAGAATGCCCGTGGAGGTGAGCTGGGTCGCTTTGGCCGGGTTGAACAGAGCTGCTCCGGACGACGCGGTGGCGTGGAGGTGCAGTCGTGGTAGGAGTTGAAGATCCAATGCTTGCAAGTACAATTCCTGTTCAAACGCAGCTTCTTCATCATCTTCCTCCCCATGCGAAGTTTTCCATTTTTTTCCCTGCACGCCCAAATCTAAAACCGCTCTGTTGCGCTGTCTCCACACTTTTCTTTGCGTGCGGAAGAAGCTGTGGCGTCGTTCTAGCTCTAGCGCGGTGGAGGTGGTGGTGTCGGCAGTCATCTGTTGCAAATCGTCATGCGGAGACTCACGAGCAGGCAGCAAGCTTTCACTCTTCCTGTCATTGAAGAAGTCACCCGTGTAGAAGTCCATCGCGGTGCCTCCAGCACTCTTGTTAATCCCATTTACGCTTTTCTTTGCCGTGTCGCTGGTTTTAGTTTTTTTTGCTTTTTTAGATACTGCCTTGCCGCCTTTTTTTTGTTTTTCGTCGTCCTTTCGCTTTCCGACGACGCCCTGCTGCAGAAGGGTGGTGCGTGCGGACGGCCGATCAATGGCGTTGCTTTCGTACTTCTTGTTCTTCGTCTTCCTGCTTTTATCTGAAATAAAGGGTTTCTTGTCCAGCTCCAGCGCATCAAGCGTGTCGTCTTGTTTCCGCGTCAGCTGCGTCTCGTCGGAGTAGGCTTTCAGACAGGCGTCGTACGCGAGCAGCAACGTACTGAAGATGCTGAATCCGTCAAAAATGTGCGTCGGAGAAAGCGGTCGAGTACTGTTATTGGAGGTGCGGGCGCGGCCGGTGCCAGTGCCACGCACCAAAACAACGACATCCAGACGGTCGGTGTTGCCGGAAAGAGGTTCGCTACCCATTAGTTGCTGAGCGTTTATCATCGTGTGGAACACATTTCCACTTGGTGGTCGCAGTGGCTCCTGTGAAAGTAACCTCCCGCTCGTCGTCATCATAGTACTCGTCTGCTGCTTTTCCTGTCCTTCTTGTTCCCGAGGGTCGTTTATTTCCTGGGGCACCTTGTTTTCTGTCGATTCCGCACTAGAAATGCCGGCTTCCTCCGTTAACGCTTGTGAGTCGCAGAAGCTATCCGCTCCTATGGCTGTGCGAAGCAGATTTATCGCTTGGCAGCTTATTTTTCCCGGCGCAGTAGAAGAAGTAGCTCGTTGAACGAGCCAGCTTCTCGATAAGGGAGCCGGCAGAAGTGGTGCACTTTTGTCTTCTTCGTCATCGCCAACAGCCTTATCCAGCGTAGTTTTTTCACGAGGACGGATAAAGTTGAACTTGGGATGAAAGCTATCATTCCTGTAGGTCGAAGTTTCTCCAGAAAAAACGTCCAACTCGTCTTCTTCTTCCGAGTTCTTGTCGTCCTGCTCATGCGAGGATGACTTTTTGGCGAGGAACTCGGCGAAGGAGGCCAGCGCGGCGCTTGAGCAGCTGTGGTCGAGAATACTTTTCTTGGTGATTTGCAGGGCCTGCTCGTGATCCTCTCTGACCGGTGCACCCAACTGCACATCATCGTGATATAGAAATTCTTGATCGACCTCCATTTTGTCGTCCTCGTCGTTTGCGAGATCGTATTTGCTGTTTCTTCCTTTTAATTTTATTTGCTCACTCTCGAAGAAAGAGGTGCCTCTCGTCCGCGGCGTCCGGTTCTTGGTCCTCCCGGCTTGTTCCAGAACAGTAGTTCTTGTGTTCTCATTTTCAACAACATCTCCTTCAACATCATCGTTACAGCACACCTTCTCCAAGAGCCTCGCGCCGAAAACCTCGAGCACCAACCGCGACAGGACGGTCAGCAGAACCCGGGAATGGGCAATACGGAACGCGTGGAGGAAATCGACGACTTCGGGCAGGTTTGTGTCCTCTTCGTCCGCAAAATCTTCGACATCGAAGTAGGCTGGTTTACCGAAGGCGGCGGGCAGTCGACTTTTAGTACTACCAGCAGGAGTGTAGTAGTTCTGGTTTTGACTATTTTCGTCCAGAAGCGAGTCGTGATAATCTGTTCCCCGCCCTGCTGGTCCGAAGAGCGGTTGCTCTTGATGTCGCGCCGCAGGGAGATTGTCAAAATCGATCATGCCATCACCATCATCATCTTCATCTTCGCCAGCACTCTGCTTTTTGTTGCTGCTCTGTTCGGGCGACGTCGGCTTGTTCTCTTTCTCGCCTCCCGCTGTCGATCTTATCATGCGCCTCCCTGGACCCACCACCTCCTCCAAGTCATCAAAATCCATCATGTCGACATCCGAGGAACTTCTACTACGTGACGAATCGTCGCCAACAACCCTGCTGTGCTGGCCTTCAAACAAGTTATTGTTCTTCTTTATTTGTTCCTGTTTTTTGAAGTGTTCCGAAATGACCTCGTCGTCTTCAAACAGGCGAGACCACCGTGTCTCCGTACGGTCCAGGGAAGTTGTAGATTTGTGTTTCTGCTGATGTTGCCCACGACCTGCAGCTCCGAGGCCGACGGATTGTTCTCCTTGCTGCTGAGAATTCATCTCTTGTTTCTGACGCTGACTGGGGTTGCGCGAAATCAATTCGTTCTGGTCCAGCGCGTAAAAGTCTTCGTTGAGCAGGAGCGGAGGGTCCTTGTTGCCGCTTTTGATGCTGTTGTTCTTCTTCTCTATTTCGCCATCGTCAAACACACCGTCAAGCGCGTCTAGTTCGAGTTTATTGTGATCGTAGACGGAGCGGCGCGTCTTAGGTGGACGGTCTCGACCTCCTCGAGCAGGTTGGCTTTTACCACCGGATAGAGACGAGGGCTGGCGCTCGTCTAACTGTTGGCTATTCAACAAGAAGATGCCACTGTCTATCTTGTTTCCACCCGACACATTAGAAGTGCAGATTTTACTCGCGACTTTGCTGGAAGAATTGACACACAGCAGCTGTCCCTGCTTGGTTTTTCCGAGCCCTGCTGGCGGTTGTGCCACACTCTTGTTGCCGCGGCCATCCGAAACACGACAACTGAGCGACGCGCTACTTTTCTTCACCTGTCTTTGTGTTGATCTGCTGGTCCTCGTTGGCCTTTTGTGAAAGGACGATGGCCTCTGCAGCCCCGCCGACGAGGAATGTTTACTTGCTCTTCCAGATCCTACCGTATTCTTTTGCTGCTGAAAACTTCTGTTCGGGCGGAGAGAAAGAGTGCCTTCGACTTCGTTCCATTTTTTCCCCGTCGCGATCATTTCCGCCTTCACCTTTTTCCGATACTTTGCAGTGTTAGCGTTGCGATGCTGTAGAAACGTTTGTCGGGAGACATCTCCAACGAGCCGCTGCATTGCCTGCAGAGTCTTCTTCTGCGCGAGAAAACCAAGAAGCGTAGCAGGACAATCGGACCTTTCATATTCATCTTCTTCTTGCAGCTTCGCATTCTCCGCTTGTCCGTCATCAGCTTCTCGCTCGGGAAGTAGATTATTCTCTCCGTAGTTGTTTTTGTCGTTTTTCAGCATATCCATATGAAGCGATGAGCTCGTCTTTTTCTGCAGTAGCTGGCTCTTGCAAGGCAACGCCAGCATTTTCTTCACAAAACTGAATTTTCCATCAGACGCAAAGTCGCGCGCAGGCGCCATCTCCTCGTCGCTACGAAACCGCTTCTCTTTTGGGCAGTATCGCTTTCTCACGCAAGCCATGTGTTGCGTCCGAAAATCTTCCTCGCACAGCGCGTGCTCTAGCACTTGGAGCAATTTTTCCTGCAAGCAGGAATCTTCGAGGGCGTACGTTTTGCGTTGCGCGGTAAACCGGCCGTGTTGGTACCACCACGTCCTCGACCAGGGGTTTTCCACGAGCTCCAGGGGAAATTGCGCCTGCTTTGTGGAACGGCTCTGCACAAGGTCATACGTTTTTTTGCAGAAAAGAAGACCTCCCTCTGGAATGTTGTCTGGGTGTAATTCCGCGAAAAAAGCCTTGCTGAAAAACCCCTCGCTCGCGTACAACGCTTGGTCCTCGCAGGGGGCTTTGCTGTTTTCGTCATCTTCCGCAGGGACATCTCCTTCGTTTTGTTCAATTTTCATTTTCACTTGTGTTTTTTCTTCTGCTGATGCTGAAGCTTCTTGCTCACGTTGCTCTTTTTGCATCGCCGGAAGAGAAGAAGGTGGAGCTGGACCTCCGTTCTCATCACCGCTGCCATCCTCGCCATTGATTCCAGCAGAGCTTTTCTTTTTCGCAGGAACCAGGCGCACCTGATCCGGACGATAGTATGGCTCAACCCCGGACTGCCCGGACGCTGAAAGCGACAAAGCGCCGTAGTATTTCCTCGCGTTGACAAATCCTTGCAGGTACTCGGTACTCGGTGTAGTGCTAGGATTACCGGAACCGGGAGTGCTGTCCGTCAGGTTCAGTTTCGGTTCGAAGGGGCGGGAGCTCCGGAAATTCCGCCACGCGAAGACGGAATCGGACACATCGTCGTGCCAATGCGGTTTCACCAAGTAGCGACCTGTCAGTCGCAAACTTTCCTCCCACTTTGAAAGTTTTGCCTTCCACTCGGTTGCCCGCAGCTCGTGACGCTCCG
>JACKZZ010023583.1_pt1 | contig 11375 bp, 5 predicted proteins | sample 8027871 | NCBI WGS metagenome assembly JACKZZ01 (sample SAMN15724774, study PRJNA655200) | protist metagenome | isolation source: fluorescence activated cell sorting (FACS) single amplified genomes of... | place: USA: West Boothbay Harbor, Gulf of Maine | collected 2000-07-19
TAATTTTACCAATGTATTATTTCGATTCTTTTTTTTAAAAAAACATCCATCATATATATACAAATACAATATACAATATGCGTCCGATAAACTAATTAAGGTTTTGTTATTTTTCATGATTGGGTATTTTTAGTATTATTTCGCATAATATTAACATGGTTTCATTATTTATCATCCAACATTGGTACGACGGGTTAGTTTTGGGAATCATGTGTGGTATTTTTATAATAAGATTATTAAAAGAATGTGTATAGGAATGCAATGTCCTCTCCCCATCATGGTATTATATATTTTGATTTGTGAATATCACTTCTTGTCTGTCCCGATCTCTCTCTTTCTCTCTCTCTCTCTTATTGCGCGCGCGCGTGTGTGTGATATAAGTGTAAGATATATCTATATATATATTTTATTTTTCTTCATCAACATCATTATTATCGTAACTATAATAATAATAATAAATAATAATTGAATAATGATGGATAATAATATAGAGGAACAAAATAATAATAATAATAATGATGATAATAATAATACCAATACCACCAATGTAAATCACGATAATAACAATAATAATACAACAAATAGTAGTAGTAGTAGTAAAAAATATACAAAAGATAATGCATTATTACCAATAAAAAGGTCAACTACACTCGATCGAGATCAAAAGAAAAAAATGCAACATGCATCTATATCACACCATGTTTCAAATGATGGTAAAATAACACGTGCATTGATATTAGTCAATTGCCAAAATGATTTTTTTGAAAATGGCAGTGTACCTGTACCAAATGCTTCCTCAATATTAAATAATATTAAAACATTGAGACAACATAATTTTGATATTGTTATACATTGCCAAGAATGGCGTCCAGGGAATGATAGCTCCTTTTACAGTAATAATCCTGGTTCAAAACCAAATGAAATACAACATTTTGTAGGCGGTCGTACACAAACGATACATATAGATCATTGTATACAAGGTAGTCATGGTGCTAAATTTCATCCTGGATTATATGTTGATCCAGAAGATATTATAGTACGTACTGGATATAATCCAGAAATAGATAGTTATAGTGCATTTAGACAAAGTGATCGTATCGTTAGCATTAATGATAGTATACAAAATAACAACAGTAATAATAATAATAATAATAACAATAACAACGGGAATCAAAATAGAAAATATAATATGTTTACTGAATTACAATATCATTTACGTAGTAATAATGTAACACATATATATATTTGTGGTTTAGGTACTGATAGAACATTGCAATATACGGTATTAGATGCAAAAGAAAATATGCATAAAGCACATGTTTTTTTCATTGAAGATGCATCAAAACCATATGATGAATCAAAAATGTTTGGTGTCTATGAAAAATTTCAACGTAGTAGAGTAATATTAACAAAAGTACATGGTAATGAAATAAGTAAAATACCATTACGATATAAGGCACATATCGGCATTTTTGATATGGACAATAATAATGACAATAATAATAATAATAATGATAATACTACAGGACAAAAAGCAAACATAATGAAACATGCTTTACCAACCAACGTATTAGATACAAAAGCATGGAATACATATTATGATAAATTATTAGATGAATTAGATGATCAAATGACGCTAGTTGAATTGGCATACATACGTTTTAGAGCAAAGCGATTGCATGCAACGCATGAATTTCCACCGTTACCAAAAATAGAGATATTACAAGATATTGGTATACATTCATATGAAGAAATTATGGCTTCACCACTACCACGCCGTCAAAATGTATTAGAAATATTATGCACTACTGGTGATTATGACTATTTAAAATTAATCCTGAATGAATCTATCCATATAAAAGATAAGCCAAGTGATGGTAGTGGAAAGGATGGCGCTGAAGAAGAAGTGCCAATGTTAGATATAAATCGTTTATGGAAAATAAGTAATACAACACGTACATTATTAACATTAGCTATTGATACAAATTATCCTGGGCAAAGAACTTATATGTTAAATTTATTATTGGAATATGGAAAACGAATTGGGAATAATGCTGAATATGCTGTGGGAAGTAGTAGTAGTAGTAGTAGTAGTACTAAGAAGAAACCAGATTATCGCCACCACCAGCATCATCGCAACAGCAGCAATTACGGTGGAAAGTCAAAGACAGATAAGCACCAAATTGATATCGATATACAAGACAAACCAAATGGAAAAACCGCATTAATGCATGCATGCTGTGTTGCTGATCTTTCAGTAGTTGAAATATTATTAGATCATGGCGCCGATACAAATTTGAAAAGTATTTATGGGCGTACTGCATTGATGTTTGCATGTGAAACAAATACGCCAGCAAATATTGAAATATGTCGGAAAATACTAGCTAGTGTACCGACAGTAATGAAACGGCATCGAGTGCTTGTTGATCATGATATGGAAGGATGGAACTGTTTACACTTTGCTAGTAAAAGTGGCATGTTGGTCCATTTACCATGGGATACATTATTGGGTGGTAAAATGCATGCACAATCACGTTTACAATTTCATAGGAAAACAATTGAAGATTTAAGCGTTTTACATTTAAGTGCTTGGAACAACCGTTTGGATGTAGTGAAATTTATCGTATCAAATGATGATGATAATGATGATGATCATAAAAAAAAAATTGCATCTCATAATAAACACAACGATGAACATGCTGGTATAGATGGGAACAATGAGGATGACGATGACGATGATAGTAGCAGCGGAGACGATGATATTCGTGATACACAACGTTTTGCATATGTTACGGATAATGGTAGCGATGGAGATGAAAAAAGTGATTTTGATGATGATAGAAGATGGAGCGCAATGGATGAGGATAAACAATCGAAAAAACAACGACGAAAAGGTAAAAAGAAAAAATATGTAACAGTTCCATTGGCACCGATATTGAAACGTTTGCATCCAAATCAAATCATATCAAAAACGAAAATGACTGAATTAGACGTAGCAGTTTCTTCTCAATATTTCGATTCTGCAATGTATTTAGCATCACAACGTTATAGAACACCGGGGAAACCTTTGGCATTTTATTGTAATGTAATGAGTGGAGCAAACTTACAAACCGTTTTGTATAGATCAATTTTAGCAGGTAACGTAGATGCTGTCCGTGGCTTATATCGTTTTCGACAAAACAAGCTATCAGTAGATCCATTGGTATTATCCATGACACGTAAAATGAAATACAAGGATACATGCACTTTTACATGGGCAGCATACAATTCACCAACACGCCAACCATGTTGGTACTGTGGACATTGCAAAATTAAAGTATGCGTTGTTTGTAAAGACAAATGCCATGCTAATCCTAAATGCAAGAAAGAATTGAAATATTTAGGTAGCGAGGAAAGCATTTATTGCGAATGTAGTTCCCGGGTTGGCCATAGTACGTGTCGAGCATTGACATATGTTAATGCATCAGAATTGAAGACCTTCGAGTTTACTCCAAATCCAATTGATGTTAGTGATGATAATTTAATGAAGATGGGTCAGAAATTAGATCATGAAATTTTAACATTATCGGAAATGATTAGTGTAAATATGCATGAGGAGTGGAGTTTAGGAAAAATTGCAAATGGATGGACCTACCGGCCATTGCGCAACGACGAGGAGTTGCACCATAATTGTTTGGTACCATGGTATAAATTATTGCCCGAGGATAAACAATACGACCATGAAGCCGCTATTGATACTATTAAAGCTATTGTAGTGATGGGGTTTAATTTAGAAAAAATGACGGATAAGGAATTCAATGAAATTAACCATGGGGATGGCATTATATTTCCAATGGTAACAGATGCAACTGAAGAAGGAAATGATCCGGTTAAGCATCATAGCCGAGTCGAGACTGTTGAAGCATTGAATAAATTAATGATGCATCACTGGGAAAAAGACGTACTGTTATTTAAAGAGGAGACTCATTTATTACAAGACGAGGCTGGGATAGATCGTGCTGAACATGAAGAAGATATATCAGCATTTACATATAACCCACACCCATTTGATTTATCATTTATAACCATCCCCCCAGAATTAGATGAACTTGTCGATGCGTTAGCAAGAAATTCGCACGATACATGGGCGGTTGCTAAGATCGATAGTGGCTGGACGTACGGGCCAAAAACAAAACAAGCAGAACGAAAAACGAATTTATTAGTATCATATGATCTTTTACCAGAAGAGATAAAAAAAACCAATATTGCAAATGTATATGGCATAATTAAAACCATCATCTATTTAGGATGGAAATTTAAACCTCGCGATATGGATACGACTACGTATATTGGTAATGTTGGGCAAACTTCTTCGTCCTCGTTATCAATGGTACCAATAGATGGAACCGATAGTAGTGGTGGTGAAGGAGGAGGCAAGAATAGCAGCAATAAGGCAACAGCAGCAGCACAGTTAGCTGCAACACTAATGCAAAGTAGTAATGCAACGAGTAGTAATTCAAGTAACGTGCCATCCATGCGATCGCCTCTTGCCGGAGCTATAGCGTCGTCTAGAAACGATGTAGGTGGCTTATCAGAGAAAGATTATACCATCATGAGGCGAAAAGAAGCGCAATTAAGGAAAATTAAACAAGATTTACTCAATTGCTACTTGCTTACAGCTGCCCAATCGAACAAGCCAAATATAATAGATGAATTATTACATGCAAGGGATGGAGAACGAGCTCAAATCAATTGCGTCAATTCATATGGCCAGACAGCTCTGTATATATGCGTGAAATTAGGACATTTGGAAAGTGCTGAGAAATTATTAAGTTTAGAAGCACGGACAAATCAATGTTGTCATTTAGGACTCAGCCCTCTCATGGTTGCTAGTGCATTGGGCAATCGACGTATGGTGAAGTTACTTTTTGAAATGGGTGCCGACTTATATGCACGTGATCTACGAGCAGGATTGACGCCATTGCATTATGCAGCATACAAAGGAAGAGTAAGGACATGCGAGTTTATTACATCCCACATAGCTGGATTAGGAAAAGGAAAATTAAATACTTTATTTGTTCCACCTCTTTCAGACAAGGTTTTAAACGATGGCAATCGTAATAAAAGAATAAAATTTTCAAGAAAGCGTTCGATAGGAGTTGCTGCACACGGAAGACGCGGTGGCGAGCAGTTACGAGTCATAAATGAAAATAGTATACGTGGAAGTAATAGTAGTAAATATGCATACAAAAACCCACCTTCTGAAAAAGATAATGCTAGTCATTTGCATCATTTTGATGGTTCCGTTAGCGGTCAAGTGCGCACATTGAACGATAAACGCGGATTTTTGTACAATGAACAAATTTGTGGTTATACCCCATTATCGGTAGCTGTGAAAAATGGTAAATGGAGAATTGCCCGTATTTTGATTCAAAATGGAGCAGATCCAAGGCAAAAAGATGGCACGGGGAAGTATCCATACGAACGTGCATTGCGTAAATTAGATAATATTGAAGATTTGATCTTAATTTTAGAAGAACAGCAACACCAAATTGCAGCCAACACTAGCAGTAATGATGACGCTCACAACAACAACAACGCAACAAATAGCACTGATGACAATAATACCTTCCTGAACATATTAAAAAAGAAATGTTGTTGGTGGTTCTGCAAAAAAAACAATGCAACTGATATTGAGGTTGAGGCAAATAATAGGAAGGAAGACCCAGTAGCAAGAAGAAGACTTTCATTAAAACCACCCACAAAAGCAAATTCAGGTTCTACCATTAATAATAATAATAATAATAACACCACCACCAACAACAACAACAATAACAACAACAGCAACCATAAACAAAGGGATCATAAACACACAAAAAGTAGTTCAAAACGAAGTACAATTATCCGTACATCCACGTTTCGTAATTTTACTAAATATCGTGATAGTACACGTACTATGATGCAAGTCTTAAATGATCTCGATAACGTCGCAGATGCTTCCTCTGATGCAATTGTACGTACCGAATCATCTTCGAATTCTTCTAATAAATTAAATCAAAGTTACCATAATCAAAAGCGAGAAAAGAAACTTTTGAAGAAAGCTAAACGTATGCATCGAAATTTGGATGTTTTAATAACTGAATTAAATAAGGCCGAAACCGTAAATATATATCGCAATTGGGAGGCCCTTAAAAAATCAATTTCAAATTGTGCTATTTTTCTTATTATAGAATTGGTAATATTATTTGTATTGATCCCACAGACTGGTAGTTCACCATTTCAGTTAAGTTTCTTTTTAAAGGAAGCAATAGAAAAAGAATATACAACTAAAATTGTTGATCGTAATGGCTGGTATGATTGGCATATAAATACATTGTACCCTGGCAATGACAACGACAACAATGGAAATCCATTTAAAGTTGTTACCTCATTAATCACTACAAATGAAACAAAGCACGTACGGAGTACATTAAATACAATAAACGATATTAACACATTGTTAGATGAGAATATTTTAATTGGTAAAATAGCAATACAATTATATAATGAAGAGCCAAAAGAATGTCCAGTACCACATGAAGGTTTTGTTACTCAACAGAAAGTGTGTTATCCATTACGCCAAGAGATCCATATAGGAGGAACATACACATATAACCACAACGAGAGGGAACTGGAAAAACTAGATCCTTATCCACCTAAAAGCAGTGGTCGTATGGTTGGCTTACAATTATCTACAACAAACGTGACAGATGCAATGTTAAAATTAAAAGGTTTACAAGTAAACAGTAAGACTTCTTATGGCTATCCAAAAGTATTTATAGATACAGGTACGACTGTCATTGATACTTTCATCAACGTGTATAATCCAACATTAGAATTATTTGCTGCTATCCGAGCGAGAACGATCTTTGGCTCTACTGGATATGCATATCATGATGTTCAAGTCTACTCGTTTTCTTTAGGTTACGATGCAACATTGATATCCAATGTTTTACACCCTCCATCTTTGGCTTTCCAAATTACGATTGGAATAATATTAGTTGCCGTTTTTTTATATTTTTTCCCAGTCTTCTTTCAAAATGGCATGTCGATTTATGAAATCGTTTACAATATTTATAATGATATGCTATTGTCAATATATTTATTATTATGCATAATGTGCATTGCAGTTATAGTTGTCGACGTGGAAATTTTAAATTCGTTGAAATTGGTTCCAATGAAAAGTAAAAAAATACGAAATTTAAAAAATGGTAATATGAAAGAACAATGGTATCCTCAAAATGACGACGAGAATATTTTTTTGGATTTATGGGATATTGGTACTAAATTACGCTCTGAACGTGATTGGCTTTCGATGTTAATTTTAATGAATGGTGTTGCATTGTTGCTTAATATGCAGTACATACCTCGTATAGGCCCACTTGTTGTTGCGATCAAAAACACTACATTTCATTCAGACGTACTAGTGTTCCTAGTCTTGTATTTGTTATTTATGCTTGTCTTCGCTGTGACCTATAATATTAGCTTTGGCAAGGAATTTCAATATTATAGCACTGTAGGAGAAAGTTTTATGTCATTATTTAATGTACCGTTTGCAGAACAATATGATAATGTGTTATTAAGCAATATTGGAGATTCTAAAGGAGAAACTGATGGAATTCGTTTGATTTACTCAATTTTTTGGTTAGTATTTGCTATGATGACCACTAATTTATTTATTGCAATTGTAACACAAATTTTTCCAACACAAAGGGAAAGTTCTTCACGTGATTGGGAAGGCATGATTACAAAGGATTTGCAACAGCGGGAGCATCACAAGCGTTTAAAGCAAGAACAAAAGCGTAGGAAGCGTTTAAATCGAAACAATCAGCATAATCATCCTTTATTGCAGCATTCCAGCACAGCACATCAACAATACAGAAGTGTGAAGAAATTAGAAGATAAACCATTTAGTGTTTTATTACAAGATAATATCTTCATGAATCATCATATCTCAAGTCGTAGGCGATCGATATCACATGGATTGTCGTTTGATGTTGATAACGTACTTCATCATGAAGATTATGATCATAAAAATGCAAATTGCGGTTTGCATGTATACATGCGAAACGATCGATTATTTGAGGGTGAAAATGGATTTGAATATTGGACACATAAAGGCTTATATAGTAGTGTAACTTATGCGGATGGTAAAAATAAGAATCATGCTACGCTTGGTTCAGATGATAACATGAATATGATGAATATTTTTGATGATGATAGTAGTAGTGACAGTAGCAGTGATGAAGAAGGCATGGATAGTTTTGATAGGAAAAAAGAATTTAGTGATACTCTAGTATCGAATTTAAATGATGAAAGAAATGAAATAAAAGTTGATTTATATGGAAATAGAGTACGAAAAGATGGTGATAGTATACATCGGCATCATCATGACCACAATCGTGGTCATGGTAACCATGTTCGTGAAGATAGTATGAAATGGACAAAAATGCAACATAATATGGAAGATCAAGAATTTCGTTTGAATCAATTGCAAAATCATATTAATGCAGTGGAAATAACAATAAGCGGTTTGATGAAAATGTCTAGAGAAACATTGCAAATCAATAAAGAATTAGTACATCATCATAGTAATCATAGCCCTGTTGGTGGTAACCATTATAATGAAAGTAGTAATTTGTTAAGTAATAACAATAGTGGTAATACTGCATCAAGACGTCGTAAAGGTGGTATTATGAATTCAAACAATTTGCCCATGCAATAAATTTATAAAATTGGGAGAGATGGGTTGTATATTACGTTTTGTGGTTTTGTACGACGGGGAGAATAAAAAATATGTAAGAGCTATGGGAGAGAGCCCAGAGCGCGAGAGTTAAATAAACTTTTGTTGTGTTAAATTTTAAACTCGTATATAAAACAACAGCCAATATTATAGTTCGCGATTTATATTAGTATTCTAATTTACCATTCAAGTACAATAAATAATTATCCATTAATCTCATCAAAGGACGGAACCAACAACAAAAGAAGGGATTTATAAATTGGAGTTTGTGAGATAGATGATAGATGGAGTGCAATGTAAGATCAATTGCTATACATATATATATATATATATTTACCTCATTCATTTAATATTAAATTGACAACAACAACAAACAAACAAACATGAATTTAAATAATCATGGAAAAAAAAATTTAAAAATCATATTTTTGATAATTATGAATATAATGATAATAATGTGTAATAATATGGTATATGGAGCAACATTCAATAATAATAATAAGGACAATCAATATGAAAATACAAAACATAAATCAAATTATGCTATTATAGTATCAACCTCACGATATTGGTTTAATTATAGACATAATGCGTAAGTTATCTGATACATACAATGTTCATATATAAATAATATACTAACAATTTTTACCTATCTATCTATATATAAATATATAATATAGCAACGCATTATCAATTTATCACTCAGTTAAACGTATGGGTATTCCAGATTCAAATATTATATTAATGTTACCAGATGATCAAGCATGCGATGCAAGAAATATATATCGTGCACAAATGTTTAATAGCTTTGAGCATAAAATTAATTTATACGATGAAATTGAAGTGGATTACCGTGGATTGGATGTTAGCGTACATCGTTTTATACAAGTATTAACTGGTCGACATGATAAATCAACACCAAAAAGCAAACGTTTAGATACGGATATGCATAGTAATATATTAATATATATGACTGGGCATGGTGGTGATGAATTTTTAAAATTTCAAGACAGTACAGAAATAACAAGTCAAGATTTTAGTGATGCATTTGAAGAAATGTATCAAAAAAAACGTTATAAATCAATATTGTTTATTGGCGATACATGTCAAGCAAATACATTAGGAAATGCAATACGTAGTCCAAATATATTAAGCATTGGTAGTAGTTTATTAGGTGAAAATAGTTATAGTTGGGGTAGTGATGATAATGTTGGTTTAAGTTTAACAGATCGTTTTACAAGTAAGTATTTTCATTTCAAAGATATATATATATATACATACATATAGTGATTTATTTATATCTTCTAACAATGTACATATATTATTTACAAATATAATAGGAACGGTAATGCAATTTTTTGAAAACATTGCAATACGTCCAGATGGTAGCAGTGATCGTACATTGCATGATTTATTTTCAACATTAAAACGTGCGGAATTACGAAGTAATATTGGTATACAAAATCATCGTTTTAAAAAAGATTTACGACATGTACCAATTACAGATTTTTTTGGTAGTACAATTGATGTACATGTAACAAATGTTGGGTATTGAGATGATAATATATGGTGATTGTGTTTTGGTAACGTCAAAACGTAAAAAAATTGAAGAAGAGGGTGGAAGAGAAATGTGTGCGGTAAAAAAGTATGTATAAAAGTCTTTTTTATTTTAGTGAAGCGCTTATTTCAAAAAAAAAATAAAAATTTTACACTTGTGTTTCTCTCTCTCTCCTCTCTCTGTTGTCTATTTTAATCCCCTCTAAACTGGGTCGTCTGTGGTATTATTAAATTGATTTTCTGGAGAGTTTATTTCACCCTGCTTCTCTCGTGTTCTGCTGGTAATAAAATATAGATGGTTTTCGTTTCCTCTTTTGTTCAGAAGAGTCTTCTTTCGTTATCCACGTTGTTTCTATCTTTTTCTTCTACTTCACCATTTTTATCAGTATCCGTCATATCTATACTGGTACGTTTTGTTTTCACAAGCATATCAACAAATTGTTTACTACCAAAAGTAGTATTGATAATAACATGTTTTTTCATACGTTTTTTAATATATTTATCACGCAACGAAGATAATGATTCCGTATGTTTACGTAATAACATTGAATTTTTGATAACAATTTGTGATGGTATTTCTTTATGAACTTGTGGTATTAATGGTATATGAGTTGTATCATTATTATTATCATCATCATCTGGTAGTGATTTATCGTTATTGATATTTTCATCTTCTTCTTCATTATTATTATTATTAGATTCTGTGTCCTCAATTGCTTTTGTTTCGTTTGTTTTTGCTGTTGTCTTTGTATCGCCTTCACCATCATCAATACTAGTAATATAGGTAGATGTAATTGTTTTCTTTTCAATATTTTCACCTATTATAATAATCTCACTTTCTTCTTTAGCCACATCTACTAATTCAATTGTTGAAGGTGTTGTTGTTGCCGTATTATTACCACTGTCCATTTTTTGTTTTTCTTGATCTGTTTGTTGTTTCTTCTTCTTCTTCTTCTTCTTCCTTCTCTTTTTCTTTTTGTTTTTCTCACTATCATCACCATCATTTCCAACGTCAATACCTAATTCTAATAATTGTTGACGTTTACGTAACATTTTC
>JACKZZ010000927.1_pt1 | contig 11372 bp, 7 predicted proteins | sample 8027871 | NCBI WGS metagenome assembly JACKZZ01 (sample SAMN15724774, study PRJNA655200) | protist metagenome | isolation source: fluorescence activated cell sorting (FACS) single amplified genomes of... | place: USA: West Boothbay Harbor, Gulf of Maine | collected 2000-07-19
CTCCTCCCCTTTCTTCCCCTGTGGCACTGGAACAGGAGAAGGGACAGGTGCAGGTACAGGTACAGGTGTGTGATATGCGAAATGTCCTGTTCCGTTTGCAATTCCCTTTAGCAAAGCTACTGCTGGAGGGGCAGCAGCGGCGGATGTCTACCTTGAAGCAAACATTGGTATTAGAGGCGAGAGCGAGAGCGAGATCAAGAGCAGAGGCAGAGGCAGAGACAGGGGCTGTGGCAGAGGAGGAGGAGGATGACAAAGAAGAAGAAGAGGAGGAGGAGGAAGAGGAGGAGGATGATGAGGAGGAGGAGGAAGCAGAGATGGAAGCAGAGGCGGAACGGTGGTCGCGCAGCTTATCCATGCGTCGAAAAGGGCAAGGGCAAGGGCAAGGGCAAGTGGAAGAGGAGGTGGAGGAGGAGGAGGGGGAGCTGGTGGTATCTGACTCGATGGTGGGCAGTTACTTCATGCGCGACTCCGACTCCCCTCGCAAACACGAACAAGGCCCCGGTCCCGGTCCTGATGAGGCCGTGCCGTGGGTGGTAGCACTGGCCGTGGACGGCAGCGGTAGTAGTAGTGGTTGGGGTAGGGGTAGGGGTGTTGGTTGGGGTAGGGGGAAGGCTAGAGGGGAAGAGGAAGAGGGAGAAGGAGAAGGAGAGCTTTCCCCAGTCGGAGTCATGCGACTGCTAGCACTCCCCTTTTCCGCACCACCATCACCCTCACTAGGGGCAGGGCTAGGGGCAGGGCTAGGGGCAGGGCTAGGGCTAGATATCCCTTTGGTGTACTCCCGGGCCTACACCTGGTCCCTGCTGCTGCCGTACGCACTGCTGCTGCTGTCCGAGCGCGACTCCTACTATGACGCGACCATGCGGCTGGCCTTCTGCATCGACGCAACCGACCTCGCACTAGGCACCCCAGGCCCTACCCCTACCCCTACCCCTACCTTAGGTACTGGCCAGCATGGACAAGGGCAGGGACAGGGACAGGGACAGGGACAGGGGCAGGGACAGGATGAGACGCCACTCCTTCGATACCTCCCACAATTCGAGCCGTATGGGTCGCGCAATGGAGCACTCCTGGCGGCACGGGCAACTGGACTAGGAGTAGAACTAGGAGTAGAACTACTGGAACAAGGACAGGGGCAAGGACAGGGACAGGGGTATGGTAGGGGTAGGGGTAGGGTGGTACGGGCTAGAGCAGCGGTTGCGGCCACCACTAGTGATTCTCTCACATTCATAGAGCAGCTGTCCTCCCTACTCGTCTCCTCGCCCTCTGTGCAGATGCGCAAGCGGGGCTTCGAGGCGATGCAGCGGTTGCTGAAGAACATGGATGAGAAGGAGGGTGTGCTGCTGTTACTGCGCTGCATACGGCGTTGCCCTTACCCTGAGCTGAGAGCGCTGTTTGTGGATGTTATCAAGGAGCGGTGCCAAGCTTCATGGCATCGTCATCGACAAGCACTGCTCCCCTCTCTCTCCGTACCTACTCCAGCCCCCACTTCTACTCCCACCACTACAACTGCCACAGCCACTACCCCTAGTACTGGTACTAGTGGTAGTGGGAGCTCGAGCGCGGACCCGCTCCTAGCGTGGGTCGGGCCGGTCTACGCCTTCCCCTCTCTGCTCCGATGGTGCGCTCTCCCTCTCATCCACACTGCTCTACAGGAGGACGAGAATACAGACAAGGAACGAGGTACAGCGGCACTAGTCGCACAACTCGACGGAGTGCATGCATCCGTATCGCTCGCCAAGGCCCTAGCACTTTCCCTAGTAGCAGGAATAGCTTTGGGACAACCACTAGCTGATGCCATGCGCGCGACTCTCGTTGAGACGAGGACCCTCCTCGCTGCTCACCAGCTGCAGCTCGTCTCTGCTATTGCTGTGGCACAGGGACAAGGGCAGGGACAGGGACAGGGACAGGGAGGATGGATTGCCTCCCGTCTGTTCCTGCACCAGGATGGTGTCGAGACTGCTTTAGAGAGCATCGACACACTTCTCAGCCCTACTCCTAAACCTACTCCTACTCCCACTCCTACTCCTACCACTACCACTACCACTATTCCTGACCATGGGCTATGAGTTCTAAACTTTTAAAATAAAGAGGGATTTTACAGTATGGCAAGTGTTAACTCGTTTTGAGGTAGAAGAAGCGACAGCGGCTCGATATAGCACGACACAGAGAAATTTTACAGTATGTTTTTTATTTTGAATTTTATTAATTATTTTTGTTGTAAAAATGTGTACGTCCATTCCATTCTATCGCCATACTATATAGTTAGTGTTTATCTATCTACGAAGTATTTTGTATTTATCCGAGAGTATCAACAACTTTACTCATCTTTTCATGCCATCTGAAGAGATTCTCTCTCAATTGCACCCACTGTTCCTTCTCAAACTTTCGGAACGATGCTCTCGCGACGGTGATACTGTTAGTACTCTGATCAATAGAAACCTCCACGAGTCCTTCGTCTGCAGCGGTAACTAGCCATTCCTCTACGTCTTCTTCAGCCACGCCAATACCGGAAGCCACCTCGGCATAGCCTAGCTGTCTACGCGAAGCGCATAATGAGCACAGGCTGAGCAGGCGGATGTTGTACAAGACGCTGTCTTGGTTGATTTTGTATGCATCCATGGCTGCTGCGCCCTTGCCTTTGGCGAAGGCAGAATATTCCGAGATGTCTCCTGAGCAGAGAATACCAAGGAGCTCCACAAGGCTCGTCAGGTCCTCTCCACCAAGACTCTGCGTCCCTAGGCTTTCGTATAGCACTGATCTATATTTGAACGAAGAGGCTGGGGCTTTGATTGCATTGATGACAGCATCGATGGCGATCTTCTGTGCCTCGACGGGAAGGGTCGTGCCTGCGAATGTTCCGAGATATTTCACAAGGTAGATGAGTGCATCCGAAGGTCTATTGCTGAGCTCCAATGTCTTCGCAACCAGCAAAAACAACTCGCTCTGGTCGTCTATGGAAAGCTTCCATGAGGTCGCCCAATCCTCTATTCTATTATGGAAGTCGGCAACTTGAGCAGACAATAGGACATCATTCGCATAACTAAATACAGCTCGTAGAACTATGTACTTGGCAGTAGGGCGGACTACAAGGTTGAATAAAGATACTAGTATCTTTAGTCGGAGACCAGTCTTTGCCGCAACACTAATCGTGGCCTTTTTACTTATCAATGTCGATACGATTAATGAAACAACCGAAAGCATCTCCTTCTCCTCCAAGGCGAAGATACAGGAGACCAAAGCCTGGAATATAGACTCAGTGTCCGAGTCTTCGTCACTGTTGAACAGTACGTCGCTAGTCTCTAAAATCTTTTGAATGAATCCGGAAGTATTGCCCTGCCTAATGATCTCTTCACATTCACTACAGAAAGAAGCACCATCCTCCCCTCCAATGAATCTGGAGATAGTCTCTGACAATAGAAGAGACGTATCACTGTCCACATTCACAATAGTGGTATTCGCTTCGTCCATTGCTGCTAGAAAGAGTATTAAAGGCGAAGGAGGGTTTTTCTAAAATCCAAATGTAATGTTGGTGAAGGCGCATGACTCCTATTTAATTGTGGCGTGTTTGGGTGTTGAGAATGATCATTATCATTTTGCGTGCATTTAAGGTATATGGAGGATCGCAAAAAGAGAATTGAGGCACTTCGAGCACGAGCTGAGGCAGCACGCTCTAGTATGGCTACTGTTGTAGCTGAAGAGCGGGAGGAACCCGTCGAAACAGTCTTCGAAAAACAAGACCATTCTTCGACCTCGTCCTCTTCCTCATCCTCTTCTGATCCTGCACCGAAAAGGATGAAATTCCACAACTACGTTCCTCACGAGAAAGAGCTCCTCGGAGCTTTAGAGACAGGGACAGGGTTATCGGTCTCTAGTCCTGATCGTAATCATAATCATCGAAATAATCAGGACCAAGGAAAGGAAGATAGGGGGAAGGGGGATGGGAATCGTATGAGGTATAGCAAGGAGAACAGTTTACACCGCGAGCTTCGAGCGATGGAGGAAGATGTCAGGAGTAGTAGTAGTAATGATACTGTTGTACATGTACTGCCTCAGCACCCTAACCGCGACCTGAGGAGTCACGTGGAGGGCAGGTTGGCTCGGCTCGCCCGCCGCACCCAGCGCGCTGTGGTGGACCTGTTGCGCGATCGCATAGCCACTGCGCAGGAGGAGGAGCAGCAATAGTAGGGGTAGGGTAGGGTGGATATGCAAAACGCTTTGTTAAATGTACAGTATTTGATTTTATTGAATTTTTATTATATGGAAGTAGGTTATTTTAACTTCAGAACAATTATTATTACGATACAAAATTTCCAATGATTCAACTAATACTAAGTGCAGTTTTTGCACTGAAGTAGATAGTAATCGATAAATGAATAAAGGAAGGGAAAGGGTTAGGGTTAGGGTTAGGGTATGATAGGATAGGGGGGGGGATAGGATAGGATAGGGACTATCGCCCCAAGTTCTTGCGGGCTTTTGCTGCGACCTCGGCCAGCATCTCTGCTCTGCTCTTGGGTCTCTCCGCCTCCGCTTGCACCTCCACCGCACGTCCACCGAGTCCCCGCTGCTTCTTGGCAGCAGGTGCAGGTACAGGTAAAGGTGGGGTGGTGGTTATTTTTCCACCGGCCCTCGCACCTCTCCCGGTCGAAGGAGCAGGGGCAGGGGCAGGGGCAGGGGCAGGGTTGCCAACCAGGTTAATAACTGACTCTTTTGGCATTACTAATGTCCCTCTTCGTCCAGTTCCCGTTGGTTTCCCTTTACCCCTCCCTCTTCCCCTCACACCCTCATCCTCACCCTCATCTACATCCATGACCTGCATGACGCCCCTGTCCCTTCCAGCACTGGACATGACCTGTGTCTTTCGTCTCCCAGTAGCTGTCTTCGATGAAACAGGTTCGGGTGATGCCAAAAAGGAACCAGTACCAGTACCAGTACCAGTACCAGTACCTGTAGTAGAATGAGAAGCAGCAGCAGTGCCTGTCCCAAAAAGAGTGCTGGCTCGACTGCGTCTAGCATCTTCAACTATCTTCTGCATCTGTTCTGCCCTTGTCAAGGCAGGGGCAGGGGCGGACTCGAAGGACCGTCCTCTCTTCGCTTTCTTGGTGGCAGAGGCAGAGGCAGAGGCAGAAGCGGTGCTAGCAGCAGTAGCAGTGAGACCGAACGGACTTGCTGTCTGGAACGGCCATGGGATGTCAGTCCAATCAGCACCAGCACTAGCACTAGCACCAACACTACCTCTGCCCCTACTACCACTACCACTAGTAGAAGGATTAGGGTGATCCCTCGCGCGTGCCACAAAGGCTACTTGCCAAGAGGGCAAATGGTTGGACAGCTGGTTAAGGTGCTTATCGAACACTTCTTTGAACGTCTTCTCAATTTGCCAGACCCCAGGTCGCTCGGCGCTTGAGAACATTCCACGAAGTCTCCTAGTCTCCGTATCAAGGATAATATCGAACGCATTCTTCACGAAAAGGTCAGCAGTTGCCGCGTCGTGTACAGGTACAGACCCAGGAAAGTCATCAACGCGCAGGGAATCCATCTCCCCTGCAATGTTAATCTGTGATTGCGCGAGTTGCAGAAGGACTTCTTTGTCTACCCGGGTTTTATAGCATTTACGCGCCTCTTCGCTCATATCTCTGACGCACCCTTCGAACACGTCTCTGATCTCTTCCAGCATGGACTCAGCTCCCGTTACATGGGAAACAACATCAAGTAGCTCATCGCTTGTCTCCTCGTAGATGCGATTGAGTGATCCGACGACCTCCTCTAGGTACTTGGGACCAGTGAGATAGATGTGTTCGAGCATCCTACGACGCATCTTTGCGCTTGCAACACTTACGAATTTTGAAATATAAGAATGAGACATATTCTTACCAATTAGCAGAAAGATAAAAAATCCTCTTTCAAAACTCCAACACCGGTAAAATCTCAAGATCCAAATGAGTGAAACTCTTGCAGTCTAATCGCCTTTGAACCTATTCGCATTAACCGGAAAAGCCAATGGAAAGCCATGGAAAGCGTCAAACGCCGAGAAAAAAGGCAGCACAAAACACGTTCAAACGAGGTCGTCTGAACAATCTGTGTATTTCTTTGAAGCATACACTTAAAATTTATAAGAGCTCTTGTTGATTTGATTATTTTTTTAGAATATAAATATGAGTGCGAAGGTTCTGTTTTGCCTCTCGAGTTTATGTGTCATCATGTGTCTTGCATCTGCCAGTGATGCTGTGTCCTTCATCCCAACGGATTTAAATATAAACATCGCCGATCTTTCCGAACTCACCCGTATCCTCCAAGCAGGTATCGACAACTCCACCTACCCTGGTGCAGTGGGAGTCATCGGCGGCCCAGAAGGTATCTATTGGGCAGGTGCCGTGGGTCACCACACCTACGATGCGAACAGTCCTCTTGTATCCGTAAAGGACACGTACTTCGATATGGCTAGCTGCAGTAAGGTACTAGGCACGACATCTGTCATCGCCCTTCTTTACCAGGGAGGGTATATTGCCCTGGACGATAAAGTGTCCCAATATTTAGGAGAGGACTATGGTGACAATGGAGGCAAAGCTGATGTGACCCTGCGCAACTGCCTCTTACACAATGCAGGCTACTTGCCTGACCCCGATCCCCTGTACTATAACACCTCCTTCAGTGGAACTGGATGCCCCAACAGTCTCGACCACTTTCCCCATGAAGATGACTCCTGTCTGGACCTCATCTATTCCAGCCTGAAGAAGGAAGCTTTAGTCACTCCTGCAGGCGACGCCTTCAAGTACTCCGACTTGAGCTTCATCACACTGCAGTGGGTGGCCGGAGTCGTGATTGAGAGCAACGGCCTGGTGCTCCCACCGGACCTCAGGGGGTCCTGCAGCACGGCAGAACCCCTGTCCGCGTCTTCACTCGCATGTCACTTTGAAGCATTTGCCCGCACTAAGGTCTTCGACTCTGCTGCCATGGAGCACACAGGGCTGACCTACCTGCTAGACGAGCAGCTCTGGCCTGCAGCCATGCCGACAATTGATGATAATATCTACATTAACCGCAGGCCCCAGGGGCAGGTTTCCGATGGGAACTGTTATGCCATGGGAGGCGTTTGCGGACATGCTGGTCTGTTTGGTACTGGGCCAAGCGTAGCTTCTCTTATGCAGGCCATCGTCGCTGAGGCCTCTCCCACCTCTAAATCTAGCTCTAGCTCCAGTGACAGTGACAGTGACAGTGCCAGAGGTAGCAATGTATTCTTGAATACCACTACTATTGCTACATTTACCACTCTCAACGACCCTTCCCAGTCCTCTCGGGCCCTGGGTTGGGATACGAACTACCAGGACCCCACCGGTAGCGTGGCGGATAATGGCTTCACGAACTCGTGTGGCTCATTCCCTGTCCAGACCTTCATGCATATCGGGTATACCGGCACCTGTGTCTGTGGTACGGCTGCAGGTAATAGGGGGAAGGGTTTGTACAGCGTGGTGCTCACGAATCGAGTGTACAACTGCGAGGGGCAGAAGTGCCCCTCCGAGCTTGCTACGTATACGGAGAATGTGTATCGGAACTTCAACTCCAAGGCATGGGCCATCTTTGGCGAGCGGTAGGGTCAGGTAGGGTAGGGTAGTAGCAGCGGGAGAGGAGGCAGTGTCCTGCGATGCTATACTATACTACGAAGTATACTATACTATAATCGTTAGTGTAGGCATGGATAGAGGCGATGTTTGTTATCATTAATTAATATATACTTTATATAGAGAAGATATAAAAAGCGTAAATGTAATACCAATAAAAATACTTATAAATCAATGAAATGTGAAGTGAGGCTTTTTGATAGGATAGGCATCTTACAGCTCTGTTCCTGTCCCTACATCTTTCCTTTGTACCCCTCCCCATTTCCTCAACATATACTCACCGAAAGTGAGATCAGCGTCTTCGCTCCCCTCAGCTTCGCTATCGAACAATGTATTGTACTCGACACCTTGTCCCTGTCCCTGTCCCTGTCCCTGTCCCTGTCCCTGTCCCTGTCCTTGTCCCTGTCCCTGTCCCTGTCCTTGTCCTTGTCCCTGTTTCTCGAAGTCTGGTTCGGAGGAGTCAACTCGAAGTGGAAGGTCGTGTCGAGGATAAAAAAAGTAAATGAAACTGGTTCTCTCTCTCTGTGGAGCCAATACACGATGGACAGGGGCGTGATACCTGCCATGAGTGAGATACTGTAGGTGATCCCCGCATATAAGCACGAGTGCGTCAGTAGTGGCCGGGATGTCAAACCAAGAGTCGCGCGTGCCTTTTTCGAGTGCCTGCAGCCCCCCCACTGAGTCCTGGTGGATTACCGTGAGAAAGCCCCAATCCGTGTGCGGAGAGGAACCCAGTAGTATCTGCCCACCTTCACCCTCTCTCTCTGCATCCCTAGGAGTAGGAGTAGGAGTAGGAGTAGGAGTGGCATGAGTAGTGGGTACGTAGTGGAACAAGCGGAGTAGCGAGTTGAACTCTCCTCCTAACGTGGCATCTAGCAAATCGTGCTTCACAGGAAATCCTTCCTCTCCCTTTCCGGAGGAGGAGGAGGAGGAGGGGGATAGGTTAGGGTGCCTTCCCCTGGCAAGCCCATCCAGGACTCCTATTACCCTGCCTGCCACCCCGTGTAGCTGCTCGTACTCCAGCCCCAGACGCAGCACCACCCTCTGCGGAGTGCCATCTGGCCATACATTCGGCGCTTTGAGCATCAATCCCGACCCCGACCTCCCGTCAGAACCATGACTACTACTACTACTACTACTACTACTACTACTACTAGGATCAGGATTAGAAGAAGTTAAATTGTTGCTAGGATGACCGTATGAGTAGCCTTCCTTGCTCTCATACACGGAACCGACGAGTCCTGATTCTTTACCGAATGGTATGTATCCTCGTATGGCAACTGGGTCCAGGGTAGCATCTAACGCAGGTCTGTTGGCTGAGAACAACTCCTCTGCAGCGGAGAAGCAGCCTTCCCGCTCGTCATGTAGGGTATGCTCGTTGCATGTGTCCTTGTCCTTGTCCTTGTCCTTGTCCTTGTCCTTGTCCTTCTCCTTGTCCTTCTCCTTCTCCCAGCCTGTGATGAGCATGACTCCCGCTGTACGCAGAGCCTCGTCTATTTGAAAGGCGAGCGCTCTGCCATCATCTTCGCCCCCAGAAGAGAGATCTATCACAGGCACACTCACGCTCACACTCGCCACAGTGACACAAGGTGCGAAACCAACCAAAGCAAGAATAAATAAGGTGGAACATATATTATATAGCATGTCAGGCCAAGAAATCTTCTTTTTTCGAAACTATTTCGGAAACTGATGGTTCCAGAAGGTGGTTATTTTCCTCCTCGGATTGAGACGATTTATGTTAATTGACATAAAATGGCTGATTTTCAGGAAGATGGTGACTCAAAGTCTGGTGAATCGAAAAGCCCGTCTTTTTCTTGGCTCCCAGCTGGCTGTGAAGCTCTTGCAGGTAAGAAATTTATATAGTAAATAGCAATCTAAAATGCGTGCTTGTGTTTCTCTTCGCTTACACTATTCTTTCCCACTCCCTTCTTATTTATTAATTTTGAAAAAAATCTCATTTTAATTTTCTTCCTTTCTATTTTAACTAGATGGTGAGTACGACGCAATTATCATGGGTACTGGGCTGACGGAGTGTATTGTTAGTGGTTTGCTCTCGGTGAACGGCAAGAAAGTACTACAAGTCGACCGTAACAACTACTACGGCTCCGATACCGCTTCATTGAGCCTCAATGCCCTCTTCGAGAAGTATCGCGGCGCTGGCACTGTGCCCCCAGCTGATAAATTCGGTGATAATTTCAGGGATTGGAACGTTGACCTTGTGCCCAAGTTCATCATGGCCTCTGGTAACCTCGTTAAAATCCTTCTCCACGCCAAAGTTACTCATTATCTTGATTTCCTACCTATCGATGGGAGTTTCGTGTACAAGGACGGTAAGCCTCAGAAGGTGCCTTCTACGGGTGGTGAGATCCTCACCTCAGGCTTGATAGGCTTCTTCGAGAAGAGGAGCTTCTATAACTTCCTTAACTTCATCCAAGGGTATGAGAAGGAGGACCCTAAGACCTGGAAGGGGGGTAAGAGCCTCGATGATTGGAAAACTCGCGATCTGATGGATCAGTTTAGTCTTGCGGACTACACACGCACCTTCTGTGGGCATGCCATGGCCCTGCAGTTGAATGACGACTACCTTGACAAGTCTGCTGCTCCGATTGCGGAGGCCATCAAGCTGTACGTCTATTCTACGCTTCGATACGGTAAGTCTCCATACATCTACCCTCTCTACGGCTTAGGCGGTATGCCGGAGGCCTTCTCTCGCATGTGCGCTCTGCATGGGGGTACCTTCATGCTGAACCGCCCCGTTGATGAGGTGTTATCAGGTGCTGACGGTAAGGCATGGGGTATCAAATGCGGTGGAGAGGTGGCTAAGGCTCCTATGATCATTGGTGACCCTACCTACTTCGCTGACGACAAGTCCCGTCTGGTAGGACGCACTGTGCGCTCTATTTGCATCCTAAACCATCCTATCGACAAGACTGATGATGCGAGCTCCACTCAGATCATTATTCCTGCCTCTCAACTCGGTCGGAAGTATGATATGTATGTCTGCGTGGTGAGCTCCAAGCACTTGGTGGCGTCGGAAGGTATGTGGATCGCAATTGTGTCCACTACTGTTGAAAACGAAGCAAACCCTACTGCTGATCTTGAGCCCGGTATCCGCCTCTTGGGAACTATCCTGGAACGTTTTGACTCAGTTAATGAGCTCCGAGAGCCCGTTGGTGACGGTTCTTCTGACAATTGTTACGTGTCCAAGTCCTACGATGCCACTTCCCATTTTGAAACCGTTGCTGACGATGTCCTGCGTCTGTATGCCCTTGTTACCGGGGAACCTCTCGACCTCGTCAACGTTCCTGAAGAAGCGGATCCATAAACTAAACTAAACTAGAACAGGACAGGACAGGACAGGCTAGAGTCAAGTCCACTCAAGTCAAGTGAGTGGGGCTATCTTTATCTTTTCAATCTTTCTACCTACTATAAATAAGCAAAGTATCTTCGTCGATTCGCTTTGATTCGATTCGATTCGATCAATCAATAATACTGTAGAGAGAACATTAATAACTGAAGTGTTAGTATTAGTATAACTATTTTACTATTGCAAAGGACTTTTAAATCATTAATTAAAATCAATCAAAAGTGGCAATTCCAGCCAATCTCACTCTCAGCCAGCTCCTAGTATGCCTGACTTTCCAGAATGGCCTCCTGCCTATTTATTGACTTTCAAAAGTCAATAGTTTTCGATGACTATTATTAAAAAAGGAATCATCGTAACATGATTATTTCGAGTTACGCTTGTATACATGT
>JACKZZ010003619.1_pt1 | contig 11368 bp, 4 predicted proteins | sample 8027871 | NCBI WGS metagenome assembly JACKZZ01 (sample SAMN15724774, study PRJNA655200) | protist metagenome | isolation source: fluorescence activated cell sorting (FACS) single amplified genomes of... | place: USA: West Boothbay Harbor, Gulf of Maine | collected 2000-07-19
GTTGGAACAGGAACAAGAGAAATCAGATGCCCTGAAAAAAGAATTCACAGGCCTGAAGAATCGAATACACATCCTCCAAGAAAGGCAAGCAAAAAACCAAGTCCAGCTGAAACAACTGGAAGGAGAAGTACGACGAGAAAAACAGAAGCTTGCTGACCAGCAACAAGACTTTGATGATGAGCGCAATAGACTTTCGGTAACAATCCAAGGCCTTAAAAAGGAATGTTGTGATTTGGAGAGCGACAACAAGCGGCTACAAACAACCATCGAGAAGAATACTCAAGAACACGCAGAAGAATGTAGACGATTGCACAGCGATGTACGTGCAGCAAAACGTGAAACAGAGAAAATTGAAGAAATGTTCGATGAAATGTCGGAGGAGAAGGATGCTCTGTCTATAAAATGCGGTGAATTAGAAAGAGATTTAGAATTTTCGCGAGCGCAAATGGGAAAACTAGAACTAGAACAAGCGGAAAGTACGGGGAACGTAAATGAGATGAAAAATGAAGTATGCAGGCTAAAGAAAGAAGCAGGTGCAGCAAAATTAAAAGTTCAGGAACTCACAACGCAACTTCGCATGGCAGATGAAAAAGTTGCTACCCTAACCGTCGTTCCGGTGAAGCATGCGACACAATGTACTCAAACATCGAGTGCAGACGATGAATCTATTCTCGCGGCCTTGAAAGAGGAGATCAATGATCTCCAAATCAGGTTGAAAGAGGCGGCTTCAAAGTACGAAGACATGGAGATGCAACATAAAATGGAGTTGCAAGCTGTAGTAACAAAGGCGCGCACCGAAACAGAGTTGTACGAATCCCTTTTGAACGAAGAAAAAAATACTAGATGTTTAGAAGAGGCAGCCAACAGTAACAGTAATGGCGTAACCCAATGGGGGGATTCAGTCGCGAAAGAAACATCTGGGTTTGTTGTTGATAGCATACCATCTGTAACTCTGCGGCAAACACTGACGAAAGAAAGGAAACACTTCCCAGACCAGCTCGTCATAAAAGTAAGCAAGGGAATGCAAACTGACGAAGAAGTAAGCACTGAACAACTTCATGATAATAATAAAAGTCAAACAAAATTACCAAAAGCGTCTCGTATCACAGAACCGCCACTTCTCCTACCGAGGTTAAAAACGCCACCTCCTACTGCCACGCTCCCATTGAAACACTCTGGCGGAACAATATCGATCGGCCAAATGATTGCAGAATCCCGTGCTACTGTAATAGAGCAGACATTAGACGCCCAAACCAATATTCTATCAGGAATGTTGCGAAAGAAGGTGAACGATGCTAGGGCTCATTTTTTATTGTCCAACATTGTGCACCGAGAAGATGTCAAAACGTTTAGCGTTAAAAATGCATACTTGGTGTGGAAAACGAAAGTTCAACGGTATAAACTGTTAGCTCATTCTCCCCAGCCGTCATTACATCCTCCTGCAGTAATCAAGGATACAGCGAACAGTGCCTCACAAACAGCAAACTTTCCTCTTCCAGGGCAAATTTTTGACCAACGCACTAGGACTTCAGTCCCATTGTCTTCAACATATTATATAGACGAAAAAAGTAGATTGTATAAAATTTCAAAAACCTGTATGCAAGTTCAGCGGAATGCAGCGGTACAAGAAAAAGAGCTGTTGATGTGCGTGGCACATTTAATCAAAGATATTGCGTTTTGTATCGGGAATCATGAAAAGAAAGAGATCAGTGAAAAATTTAGCGGTGTTCTTATAGAAAATCTTCAACACCAACTGAAAGAATGGTTGGTACACATCGGAATGCGCCAGAAAGATCTGCAAGGACAGGTGAAACGAATGAAAGCACAGCTTCAGCACGATGTGGTTCATTTTGTTTTAAATCACGATGTTACCACAAAGCCTATTTCAAGACCGAAAAAACACGAGGTAAGTCCAGAGCAGTCAGAATGGATAAAACAAATGATGACGGCCTCAAAACAGACTGTCGTCCAAAACACTCCCCTGAAACCTCCGCCATCTACAGATGCAATGACAGCAAAGACAAAAGGCCAAACATTGCAGCATAATAGTTGTCCGCCTTCCTCAACAAAACGAAAATATGCAAAAAGTCGACGGCTTTTGCTTGGAAAATTAGAAACAATAAAAAAAACCCCTGCGGTCGCATCCCCTTCGCGAACAAAACCAAGATCGCCTATTCTAAAGGCCTCGTCATCAAGCAGTACAGGAAATATCAAGAAACAGTCCGATTACACGCCGTGCTCTGATGTATATAGTGCTGGTGGTAATCGCGAGGTAGAATTTCGCGGTAACTCGACCACAGAACAACTTGGGAGCAAAACGCCTGAGATTGCTATTTGTCTGGACGATGCTTTTACTTTAGCCCCGGGAGCAGCACCCCCCCCGGTACTTAATGAAGCATTTGAACCAGTGCGGTATCGTAGTGTTCACGCGGGAAATATAGATCACATTAATAATATGAAAAAACGAGCACAGGTGTCACGAAAATCAAAAGTAAAGGGGAACTCTAAATTCTGGAACCAGCCAGGGCACGCAACTCCTGGCCATCAACAAATAAATCCATGGACGCCTGCGAGTCCTGCGAGTATTGCAGATGGAGGATTATCTATTATGGAGAACGATCCATTTTGGATAACCAACGCAACAACAACAGGAAATTTGTAAGTCGTTACTTACCTGTTTGTTACCAGTCGTCAGAATTCACATAGTATAACCCGGTCGTACCGGAAAAGACAAACATATCTCGTTGCGATGAATACATTGCTTCAATCGAAAAATCGATATTCTCTTGACGTTTTTAATTCGCTTGTAACTGATTTACAAGAAGCAAATGAAGAGTGGCATCGTATGGATCGTAGTGATGGAAGATCATCGGATAGAAATGATTATAAAACTAATGTAATGGCTGGCTGTATTTAATTTAATTTAATATAAACACTGTCCATCACATACATGAAAAGAAAGGATTTGGAGGACGTGGGCAATGATAAATTTCTTATACAGATTGTTTAATATACTAGTTTGTTACATACTCTAATAAGTACATACAAAAAAAATGTACTAGTAGTACATAAAATACAGCCATTATTAGTTTTTATAACTTTGATATTGCATCTAAAATCGTTTTTCGATATCCCATTTAACAAAGGATATTCCTTCCAATATTTCCCAATAGTTTCTGAAACTTGTTTATTTACGTAAATAACAGCCAATATACTATTCATATTTCCCAAGTCAGAACCCGGTCAGCTACAAACAAAGTATAGCTGCTTGGAAAACCACAAAGGATGTCATTTAAGAAATGGTTTACAGTTACTTCTGCACGCGCCTCAATGCTTACTAACACTCATGTCGACCATCTTGTTCCTCACTACACCCAGCTCGTCGATTTCACAGCGCACTTGGTCACCATGTTTCAGCCATATCGGTGGCTTGCGGAAGCAGCCTACACCACTCGGCGTACCAGTGGATATCAAGTCGCCAGGCTTTAATGTCACAAATTGGCTTATAAATGCCAACAAATCTTCTGTCTTAAAAATCAACTCGTTCGTATTGCTATTTTGGACAACAGAATCGTTGACATAACAGCGAATACCCAAGTTGTGTGGGTCGCTGATACTCCCTTTCGTGACAATAGCTGGGCCAAAGGGGAAAAATGTATCCATTGTTTTCCCGAGGAGCCACTGGCCACCGTTTTTCTTCAACTGCCAGTCTCGAGCCGATACGTCGTGCGCGACCGTGTAACCAACAACATAGTCCATAGCATTTTCTTTTTTGATAAATTTGCCTTCCTTTCCAATGACAATAACCATTTCTACTTCCCAGTCCATTTCTTGAGTCATTGAAGAGTCAAAATAAACGGGACTGTTTGGGCCAGTTATAGCGGTGTTAAATTTCGAAAATATAACAGGCTCTGTAGGGATGGGAAAATTTTGCTCTGTGCAATGTTCATGATAGTTCATTCCTACGCACAATATTTTGTCTGGGTTGCTAATCGGGGCCAATATTTCCAAATCAGATAGAGGCAATCGGTGGTTTCCAGTCTGCACAGCCTCTTCTGCACGGGCTACCATTGCATCGCCTCCACCTAAAAATGCGAGCATCGTGCTGACTCCTAAAGCTGCGGTCAAGTCAACTACTTCCGTCCGCAGCAACGCTCCAACACGCTCGGAGTTTCTAGTCTCAAAAGTGATTAGCTTCATTCTGGATAAGGTTGTCAATAAAACAAAAGTAGTCAAGGTTGACTTGTTGAAGCAAGCTTGACATTGTTCTGCACTCGCGTGGTTTGTCTCCGTGTGCAATCAGTCCCATCGAGCACATCTTGACTGCATCTTGCTAATTGGTTGGTAGGGAAGACTTGCCTTTGATTTTGACTCAATCCTATTCAATATAGAATTATTTGGGCGTACTTCACACACACAGGTAGTACACACGCACAGGTACGTACAGTAGATAAATATGAGATATATGAACCCTATCCCTAACCATCTGTCATTTTTTTATGTCTTTTACTGCAAGGCGGCGGACATCAATTCCCCAAATTTCGGGGTTCCTAGACCTGTAACGGGGTCCCAACCGACAGCGCAATTGTATCCATTCTGGAGCGGTTGCCCCCCTCGGCCAATTTTGTTTGTTCCCACCGTAATGTCGTTGAACGCTTGAGGGTTCGCGTACAAAAACGGGTTGAGCCATCCTAGTTTGGGTTTGCCCACCTCTCCCCGCGCTTCATTAATCAACGAGACAATCGCGGCAAATACGGGTGTTGCAGCAGAGGTTCCGCCAACCGATGGGTTCAAATTCCCGTTTATAATAACTTGGTAACCTTCCCCTAACGCGCTTACATCTGGGACCGCACGACCTTCACGTGGGAAAAGGCGGGCTGGAGGAAGGCCCTTTGCATTTGATAGATAATGCTTCACCATGTCCTCTTGCCACGAGGTTGCATTCGAGCGGTTAAACCTGGTGGAAAATCCGCCGCCTGAACCAAACTGGTCTGTGGCCATCTCTGGTTTGCTCGAGTCTTGGTCGATGAAACGAGTAGCGCCAACCGAAGTTGCATACGGTGATGTTGATGGCCAGGACGCGTAGCAGAGGTAGGGGCCACAAGCGGCACCATTATCTTGGCTGGCAATTATCATACTAATTCCACGCAAGCCGAGCTTTTGCAAATTGACATCCACGGCTTTCACTTCGTATGTAGTGCATCCAAGTTTGGATAATTTGTCCGTCCACCCATAGCTGATAGAAAATACGCTTGGTGCATCTTGGGTATCAAGGATCTTGGCCGTGAACTCTAAAAGATCAGCACAAAAGTCATGTTGTTGATATCCCCAATATTCTGTCAAGATCCCCGGCGCCACACCCATGACGTATTCCACATCCAACGCTGGCTCAGTAGAACTAAATTGTTGCTGGTCTGTCCCAACAAATTTGTAGATGTTTGCATCCTCTGGACTAGCACCTTTTACATATTGTTGGAAAAATTTGACGTTATCTTTTGGATTGAAATTTTCGCCTTGGTATTCACCAACAGCCTGTCTGTTCGTTTTGTCACCGCTTCCCTTGGCCCCCGAAATATTGTACGTTTTTTGGATGACTGCGGGGGTCACTGGGAAAGGTTCTCGTGGGAAAGCTTCAATACGGGCGCGCTTGGGCAACGGCAATCCGTGCATACCAAACACAGCATCGACATGGTTAGTAAGAACCGCTGGCAACACATAATCTCCAGCGCGAGGTTTCACTCGAGAGCCATCTGTGACCATGCCTACCGTCGTTTTGAACGCGCGTTCGATATCTCGGACGGGTGCATGAATTTTGAACGCAGAGGCTCCTTGAATAGCGTGGGTACTCCCGGCCAACTTGTTAACACGTAGCCATGAATATACGGTGCTGATAGTCGCCTCGCTGGGGCGGGTTAACGCATTGACTTCGTCTGCCGTCCAGTGCTTGCCATAGTTCTTTGAACTTGGGGTAGATACATCCAAGACGAGTCTCTCTAATTTGCTCAAATTCGTTTGCTTCAAAACAAGAACGACTGTCATTCGGGTACTCTCTGGGTTATAGTCCATCGTTGAATGTTGCCATTTCCCACTCAGATCGGGGGCTTTGATCGTTTTATCTGTGTTGACAGCCAACCCGTTTGTCGCAGCCAATGACAACAACAGAGCAACAAGCATCATATTTTTCATTTTCATTCTTTCCTTCTTTAATTCGAAGTGTTCGTCAACGGTGTACATCCGCACGCGACAGAGAGAGTCCAGCGTGACTTCGTGTCTCATTCGAGTATAAAATGACGACGTCCAGGTGAATCAATCTCATTGGATAAATACATGAGAGGTGGCTTTAAATGCTGAAACAATGATAGATGTTGTTACCAAAAAAACCACCATACAAAAAGACGCAACACAAGGAATGTACACCAATCGTCACGCATGGACTCCTCGTACACTCGTACAGTATTGAATTGAACTTTCGTATGTGTAGAACACACGACGAGCATCTGTGCGGATTATTTTTACAACAGTACAGTAATGTGAATCATTAGCTTTTAACTTTTATGCATTATTTATTACTTTCTGATTCTGCGATGTGCACAATGGACACGTCCCGGCAGCCTCCACCCATGCAAGGGTAACCGTTTATGTCTATATTCATGTCAACAAAGACTCAGTCCATACATGCACGATCAGACACGCACGCACGTACACACAGTTTCTACGGGGAGGACGAGGCGTCACCCGGTCGTCCCGTCACTGTGTGCAACGAAGCTCGCAATGGGGTCATGCTGCTCGCATCAACATTCCCCAAAGTGCCAATTGCGGCTTTCATGTTTAATTCGCCTAGCTCGCCTAGCGGCTCTGTTGGGGCAGCCACCGATTTTAACCGCGCGATCAGTCGAGCATCGGAATCTGCAGTAGGGATCACCGGGACAGGTTCTAGTTTTTTTGTTGGCATTAAATACTCCGTGGCACGGCCAAACTCGCCAAGCCCTGCTTGGGCGGAGGATGGGCCCAAGCTTCTGGTTCCTTGCATTTGTAATTCGTTGATTTCCTTGTTAAGCCAATTAATTACTTGTTGGTTCGATTTCAAGAGCTTATTTGCCTCGGCAAGGCTACCTTTGACCCGCAGTAACTCCTGTTCGTTTCGCGCGATGGTATCGTTGGCACGGGAGAGTCCACTTTCGAGCTCGCGCTGTTGTGCACGGGCTAAATCGATTTCCTTTTCCTTGCCTGCTAGATGCTCCTCTTGTTTCGCCATGATAGCACCCTTTACCTTCAGTTTTGAGCGCAGCTGGCGCTGCTCTGCGTGAATCCTTTGGATGATGTCGTTGCCTTTGTTGATTTCACTCACGGACGCCTGAAACTTGGATTCCAGCTTGTCCAAGCTCGACTTGTACATCGCCAAAGACTCTTCTAAGGAGATCCGCTGCGTTCCAGCCGCTTCAAGGCGACGGGACATTTGTTCCACCACATCTTCCTTGTCTTGCAACTGTTGCTTTAAACCATCCATTTGGACTTCTTGTTTTTGTACTTGTTTTTCCAGCTCGAACTTGGAATTATCCAATTCTCGGTTACGCAACCGTAAACGCTCTATGTCCTCTTTACTTGCCTCTATTTGGCGGACGCGCTGGCTTTCAATATTTTCCAACTCTTCGTTCCGCGCGCGCAAGGTAGCTCGCTCGGCCACAAGCTCGGGCATGTCCGAGAGCAACTTGTCGAGGCGCACTTGCAGTGCGTTGGCCTCGGTATGATGCTGTTTCTCCATTTCAGAAATCATTTTCATATGCTCTTGCCGCTCCTTCGTCAATTCACTTTGATGCTCTCCATTGATTTTAGCAATCAAACTTTCCCTCGCGTTTTCTGCAAATTCCTGTGCTAACTCCAATCGGTGGTCCGTCTCGGTAACACGTTGGTCTAACTCCCGTCCCCTCTCTCCCTCCGCTGCCAAGGCATTCTCTGTTTCTTCCAACTTTTTCGCCAGCATTTCGCTTTTGCGCTGGAACTGCTCTTGGCGCGCGGCCAGGTAACTTTTGATAGCGGCGTCCGTCCCTTTCACCATGCGAAGACGCAAGTGAGTTAAATTTTTAAACTTGTTCGCTTCGATCAAATCAAACGTCGCTTGATGCGGGGTTCGAGTATCCAGTGCCGCCGCAAAATTCAGCGCTTCTTCTTGTGAACCGTTTTCGCCGCTTTTCTGGACGCAGTGTTCAAGAAGCTCGATAAATTTCGGCGCGAAGTTATGAAACTCGACCAACAAGTTCTGGTCCGCTTTCAACATGTGATAGTCTTCTTCGCTGACGTCCATGCTATATAGAAAGTAAGGGTCGGATTCGTCCGTCAGTTCAATGTGTAACAAATTTTCCCGTAAAGTGGAAGACACTTTCATTCCGTTCAAAACGCGCACCACTAGCGTAGCGAGCCGATCATCCCGATCCGCACCGTAAATCCGAACTTGCACGAACGCTTCGAACAGAGGGCTTTCCCTAAACACTTCAGTCGTCATGTTGGGCTGGCTTCACTTTTCGCGCTTCAAGTGCCTAGTTGCACAAATGACCAAAGTGCACTGGCAAGGAAACGTGGGCACGCAGAGATGCAAAGTGTGCACAAGAATGAACTGGCGTGATTCAGGCAGAGTCACCAACCTGAGAAATATTCCCCGTCCCTTTGCACCCTAGGCCGTCCGCCAGGTGGAGACGGACAAAGAAAGTCGGACATGCACAAGTTCATGCACACACCCGTGATTCTTCTGGATCAACATTCATTCATTCATTCGATGGAACCAATATAATATTATACTATTATAATATCACACACCAACAGAGCACACGGTATGTACCGTACGTATGATCTCCAACGCATACTTGAGGTATCTATGTGTATAATACGGTGTGTGTTTACAAGTACGGTGTGTGTCACACCACAGGTGAAAATTCAAATCGGTGTGTTCGGAGGCACGTAGAATATCGACACAGGATAGGATACAAAAGTCCGCGTGAAAAGTCGAGCGAGTTCCCTCCATAATTAGTCATAATATCTATAATCTACTATCTACTAGTATTCGAGTCGACCATCCATGGTATGGTATGGTAACATGTAACATGGTACATAACTGCTTCTCATATTTTAGGAATAGAACTATCTACTCTACTGTCTGTCGTACTGTCGAGAGACTCACTCGGTGGACATGTCTGTGTGTGTACTGTGTACTGTACTGTGTACTGTATGGTTGTACGGATGTATGGTATGGTTGGTTGTACTACTGTACGGATGGATGTAGAGAAGTACAGTATTTAGTATTTGAAACCACACCAATCTGACGCGGTCGGTGCGACTCTCTCCATGCTGTGATCCTGTGCTTCACAACATCGTCATAGTGTAGTGTAGTAGTGTGTCATAGGAGCGTTCATTCGAGGAGGTAAGGGAGGATTGGGAGCCGAGGATGCCGTCAGTCAGATCGACGATTGGACGGAACGACGGAACGACGCAGTCGAGAACTAACTCCCGTCGGAGCTACAACTGGTGATTGGACGGAGTAATAACCCACATATGCAACATGCTGTCATCATCTCGTCTGTCATTACAGTCTACCCCACCCTGTCATTGCGAAACGGGAAGTAGCCCACTGGTCTCCCCAACGTTGCCAACGCATTTGGGATGGCATCGACCAACACGAGTGAGCAGCACGAGGCGGAAGCCTTCAATAACTTATTCGAAATTTCGAAGTGTTTAAATTCCGGCATAGACAAGGAAACGTTGCAAATTTTGGTTGACCTCGTGGAGCTAGGTGTGAATCCAGAAGCGTTGGCAACAGTTGTGAAAGAAATCAGGAAAGAAGCGGCGGTCATAGATGCAACGAGGGGTGAAACACCGTGAACACAGGCTCGTGCCGTGTTCTTGGTCAGTGCACGTGAGACTTTTACGCACGGTTTGGGTTACGATCCCACACACAACGTAGCACAAGAAAAAATACTACGTAATACAAATATCATATATAAAGTTTAACGAGAGACTTTACTATCGAACATGATAAAAAACTCTGCGTTTATTAATTAAATATATCGAGTCCTTTTAAACGAAACAATATAACTACATGTGGATACTTGTAACCAGCATTACTTGGCACCCATCGCGTCCAGAAAGTTACTCACGCATGAATGCTTCAATGTAGAGCCTCATCATAATCCGCTGCGAACCTCGGACCAAGCAAAGGCACTTCCATACGGTGTTGGAGCAAACGTTCCCCGATGCTTAGACGGGATGGAGAGGTTGGGTCGACAAAATAACTTTTTTGCATTTCCCGGATACGGATTGCTTCTTTTGCACTGTCGACTTCTGCGCGGGCAGCTTGGACTTGTGCTTGCAACCGATCTAAGTATGCAAGTCTGGAATAATCCAAGTGTCTCGCGGCTTCGTGAGAGTGGGCAATGTCACTTTGCTGTTTCGACTCGTATGCTAACAACCCATCCCGAATATGCTCCACCGCGGCACTCGGTGAGACGAACCCCAAATTAGTTTGTTCCACAAAGTTCGCCGGACTGTTTGACCTGGATACTTTTCGCGAAGGCCCGCGCGACACAGGGGTATTTCGACGAGAATAGACAGAGTTGGCATCAGCCTCTTCACTGTATGAGACAAACTCTGGAGAGAATCGCGTCGAGTCAGCATCTCCTCGTGGAAACGCATACGTCGACTGCTCATACCGGTTGTTGTGATTAAGTCTTCCATTGCTCATCATAAGTTCAGGGTCAACACCTCGGTGCATATCTAGTTCCATGGCATCTTTTTCCACTTGCTCTCGCAACGATGTAAGCGCAGACACTTGACGCTCGGCCTCGGTGGCAGCTTCCTCTGCCAAACCTGCCTCGCGAGTACGAAAATCATGCAATTTTTTTCGCAGCAAATTTCGTTCTGCCTCCAATTTCGCGACGCGAATACGGGCTCTGTGCAATTGATCGTTTTTTGACTCTACTTTTTCTACCATCTTGGTCAAGATATCTTTTGTCTCTTTCTCCATTTCTACCATTCGATTCTCGGCGTCTACCACCGCGGCTTGCCATTCCTCCGAGCGCTTTTGGAACTTGCGAAGAGCACTTTCATGGCCTTCCTTGGACCCTTCCACTTTCGATTCACACTCCTTTCTCAATTCGTTCATGAGCTTCTCACAGTTTTCGACAGACTCCCGTACATTTTCCTCGTGCTGACGTGCTAATGCTTCTATTTCACTTTGATGAGATTCTTTGGCAACCCGCAGTTCTTCTTCACGTTCCGAGAGTACTTTTTCACGTTCTGCCAGTTTCGCTGTCGTTTCTTCCATTTCTGCCGCAAGCTTCGCATGCTGAGTTTTCAATTTCATGTTGGCCAACAAAAATTC
>JACKZZ010004167.1_pt1 | contig 11364 bp, 8 predicted proteins | sample 8027871 | NCBI WGS metagenome assembly JACKZZ01 (sample SAMN15724774, study PRJNA655200) | protist metagenome | isolation source: fluorescence activated cell sorting (FACS) single amplified genomes of... | place: USA: West Boothbay Harbor, Gulf of Maine | collected 2000-07-19
CGTAAAGGGGGAGAAAGGGGTATACCTAACATAACACACACACACACACACACACATGAGGTGCAGACATTCTAACCGATTCGATGCCCCTGGAGAGGAGCGTTGGAAGCGCCTTGGCAACAGCCGCATCCATCACAAGTACACGTGTGTTGACGAAATGAACATGAATTCGTAACTTTAGAGGGAGAAATATAATGTATACATAACACACACACACACACACATCAGGTGCAGACATTCTAACCTATTCGATGCCCCTGGAGAGGAGCGTTGGAGCCTCAAGTGGCCCACCGGGGTCGTCTTATGCAACAGGGTTAGGGAGGGACCACCTGAATTGGCAACAGCCGCATCCATCACAAGTACACGTGTTGACCAAATGAACATTGGTAACTTTAGGGGGAGAAATATACATGTATACATAACACACACACACACATGAGGTCCAGACATTCTAACCTATTCGATGCCCCTGGAGAGGAGCGTTGGAACCTCAAGTGGTCGTCTTGTGCAACAGGGGAGGGAGGGACCACCTGAATCGAATGGGAAAGAAAGAAAGAAAGAAAGAAACTTTCAAAGATGGCGTATGATGGTAAATTGGCATGGCTGTCTGCGATTTTTATGTTTATAGGAATAATTGTTGTGCTAAGCGTTGGGTTTGGCGACGTCGGTCCGATTAACAATTCGCTGAAAACACTGGCCGCGAAGATTAGATTTAATGTTGTGGACCACGAGGTCGATTCCGCAGATTTTGGTAGCCGACCAAGTATAAACTCCGATTTATGTACTGCACCGAAGAATGCGCTTTCAAAGGCCATGTGTGGGTATGATTTTTATGAATATTTTAATGGGTCGAAAAGTAATCAAGAGGAGGAAAGTTTAAACATTGCGTTTTATGGTGGTGATGTTACTAATCATCCGCAGAGGTTTACTATTTTGACTGGTTGTCCTTTTTCGGAGCCGAATTCGGGAGGGTGTTTGAACGCACCAGATTGTAATTTCTACACAGCCACAACCAAGGAATCCATGATTGGCGCAGACGTGGTGGTGTTCACAGCGTCAGGCGCCAAATCAGTTGACCAATTAGACGACTTAGCACCACGTCTAAAAGAAGACGGTACAGTGCGCTATCGCGTTTTGTATATCCGTGAAGCCGCGGACATTCCTCAAGAAATCCAAACGCAGTTTGACTTTCTAATGGGGGTATACTGGTGGAGTGATATTGTGAATCCCATATTTTTCAGCCGCCCTTTGCAACTTTTACACAACGGGCGACTGAGTCAACCTGTGCCGTCGTTTAGCGAAAGACCGCACCTCGCGATGTCGTTGATAAGCAACTGTGAGCCTACGCGAAGCCTTCGCGGCGAGTACATCGACGAGCTGATTAAAGTTCTTGGACCCGACGTTATTCACGAGTACGGGAAATGCGGTAATCGCCCGACTCCGAAAAAGTCAAAATTTCAAGGCAAAATCATGGAACTCGGTTTGAAATACAAGTTTTACCTTTCGTTTGAAAACTGCATTCAGGATGGGTATGTGACAGAAAAGCTTTTCAAGCCTCTGGCACATGGAGTCCCAATATATCTAGGCGCACCCGACGTGATGAATGTCACGCGTAAAAAGTCCTTCATACGTGCGTTAGACTTCAAATCCCCCAGGGAGCTTGCTAAATACATGCTTTATCTTGCAAATAATGAAACTGCGTACCAAGAGTATCATGAGTGGCGCAATGATCCGCCAGAACTTGCATTCACTGATGAGTATCTCAATCTGGTGTCGAGGCATTTGCCGCATCCCGACGTATTTAAACAGTACAGGAATTTTTTTCCGCCAGGTAAAAAAGTTCCCTATTTACGCCGAGCTTCGTGTTGTCAGCTATGCAACCGAAAGTTCCTTGAGGATACCCTTAAAGCAAGGGCCAAAGAGCACTTTGTTAATAATCGTTACAGCCATAGCAAGATACGGCACGACGTTCTGTTGAAATTTTAAGCTGCCTATTTTACAGCTGGTTCGCTGAGAAAATAGGTGTGAACCATTTTAAAAAAATTAAACTGCTACGACAGATTCGATTCCTTCGACACCAGCTACTCGGCGTGCTTTCATACTATACACGAGCAACGCGATGGCTTGAAGGGTATTGTGGCGACCAAAGCGCACGTTCCACAACTGACCAAGAACTACGACGTCGTAATGCGGTACAAGTGATCGGCGATCAAAGCTTGCAACAGTTGAACGCTGCAATCCCCACCACTTACCATCGTCGTCTGTATTGGGCTTCGCAGCAGCTGCGTCTCTCAAGTGTTGCACTTCAAACGCAGGCTGGCGATCGTCTAACCGCAAGCTTCGGTCAAGCCAGTCGCAGGCAACATGGATAACAACATCAGCATCGTATGGCGGCGCTTGTTGGTCCGCGGAAGAACTAGATATGCGATAGCGGATATCGCCCTTGTCTTTTGTCCCAAATATGATTTTGAGGCGATCCAGCACTGCTTTCTTCGACACGCGATACATAAATGGCCCCGACATGGTCAGCGACCGCTCAAGGCGGACGCGTTCTTCGAAAGCTCGGTTCATGGCACCTAGAGCACTCTGAGCCTCTTGCTTTTTTTGGTTTGCTTCTTGGACTTGTTGCTGGTTTCCCTGTTGGTTGAACAAGCCAAACCCTCCACCACCACTGGGTACGGGTTCTTGGAGTACCCCGTTGTACCTTTGAAAGGCACGCTGCCGTGCTGCTTCAAGGTGGTTTGGCATGCCAGGCTCCCGCGCAAGATCTAGCTCGAGTGTTTGTTGCGTAAAAAAGTCCCCAGGAAGTTCGCGCAGCTGCTCGCAGTTACGCTCCCAAGATGAAATGATCTGTTCATGCACATATTTACACAACACACGTGTCACATTTTCCGTCCAATCGTCGATGCAGCTCCACACGTTTCGCGCTCGTCGAGATGCGTCATGGTCCCATTCAACAATAAGCTTGTGCAGTAATTGGTATGCCGCCTCGTCCGTATCGCGCGCAGGCGTAGTATTCGGCGTTCCATGCCTTCCCCTCGACTGCGGGGTTTGCAACAAGGTTTGGGGACTCCCGCCGCCGCGAACTGGGGTGGAACAGTTTTGGCACACAACACGGGAAGCGTTGGCAGCGGTGCCAACAACACCGGGCGACCCGTGGTGCCCCATAGGAGATCCAAATGAAGAATACACGGGCGGCCGTACGAAAGCGAGCGGCGATCCACCATAGTTTGGGGAGGAAAGCAACTGCGCTGCCTGCTTATTTCTATCAAACTGCTGCCGCTCCTGATGTTGCAGCGGCAGGTTCTGCGCTTGTTGAGCTTGCTGTTGCTGCTGCTGCTGTGGCATTGGTGAGGCCTTTTCTCGTGGCGTCGTGTTCCTTGAGCCGTGCACGTTTCTCCTTCTACGAGCGCTTGGGACCCTCGATTTTGACGCGCTCCCCAAGACAGACTCCCCTGGGCTACTGTATTCCACCCGGTAACCCATCCCTTGCTTCCGCTGCGAACTGTTTTTTTGGTTTTTTGACTTTTTCGACTTTTCATCCGGTGTGTTAAACCTGGTGTCGTTGATCAAACCGAGCAGCTTTCTTTGCTCACTATTCAATCGCTTTGAAACCGATTCAACCGATTTCGAATTACCACGAACGAACGTCAAAACAAACACATCCAAAAGGGTGAGCAATAAAACCAACATCGAACATGCTAAAAGAATTAAACCCACTATCTGAACAAGGTCTAGATCCCACTTTTCGACGTCTACTCCTGGCCACCACGCACGATGGAGTAAAAACAGTCCAACTAACACAACACAGCAAGATAAAAGTCTCTCTTTCGAATTCGAGCGCTCAACCACTGACAGGAGCTCGCTTTTTGTCAGACGGGTAGGCATTTCAACATTCTTCGAACTGCTTTGTTTCATTACCATACCCCGCGTTGAACTATCCATCATCATTCTTGATTTGACTTGATGTGAAACTGATTCAAAGGTTAAAGCCCCCTTTCTTTGTGGCCAACTCTCGATCTCACCCTTTGTCCAGGGCTGGAGACATGACATCTGCACTACTGACCAGCACTTGTAAACTTGCAAGTTTGCGATTCCTTGGTACGCGTACACTTGACTTGTAAAATCTCGCTGTCCATTCCCATGTGATCTCCAGCCCCAGGTGGCACCAGGAGGGAGCGCAACCTGCAATGCTAGTCGCGGTAGCTGCTTGGTTAGGTTAGGCTTCACCGGAAATTTATAAGAACTTTGCCACATGAGCACAAGGCAACATTATCGATCGATGCATGGTATCTTGAGCACGGTCATCACCAACCTTGCGCATTAACCAAGGCTGTTTACAAGGATTGCACTTGATTTGAAGCGACTGAATCCTTTGAGACTCAGCATACCCTAACCTTCGCAACTTGCTTCGTTCAAATTTATACCTGTAACTTTGCTATCAACTACTTTGAGTATGTCGCAAAGTACACATTACATGTCATTCCATCTACCAAGTCCTGATAAAGATCTGGACACATGTGGAAAAGAGCGCGTCACTGTTGGGACGATCAACATTTAGATTTGGTGCCAGCGAGGGAACGCAGCGAGCCGCGCCCAGATCGCTTCACTCGGGCCTATTGGAAAAACATAAATCGACCATAAGCGAGGCGCAACCCAGTGTGTCGTACTGGTCAGCCTGCTCGTTTATATATCAGTCTTCTATTCTTGTTGATTTTTTTACTTTTAGTTGGTCAAACGTTATGTAAATGAGTAAGGAGTAAAAAGATTCCACAGCCACTTTAAAACCTGGGCTCGAATTGTCCACTACGGGACGTAAGGATATCTTCGCACATGTTGTTCTCCATGGTACACTGGCAGAGGTGGTTTGAGATTTCTTGGTAAATGGATGCCCTCGCTGGGATGTTGCTATTAATATTAGCGCACTCTGCAGTGGTAGTCGCGGTGGTTGCTTGGCAGCCCATTCCTTCACCAGAAACTTTGCACCATGTGCATTCAACAATATCAGGGACGGTAGCTGCAGCACAGCCATTCTTGTCGTTGTGTGGTGCGTTACCAAGGTTGCAAGGATTGCGAAAGCAACCGAATCCTGGAACACCTGGCTGACCCTGCACTGATTGTGGAAACCAGTAGCAAAGTCCGCCAGTATCTTGGATGGTGCAACTTCCTTCGTTCAAATAATTGCAGTTGTTTTGAATGCAAGTTTTGCTGTTGGCACCAAGCGACGCACAGCGAACATCTTTAGCTTGTTGCGTAGTAAGGCCGGCGTTCGAGATCCCAACAGCGTTCGCTGCTACAGCCGCAGTACGTGCATCGCTTTTCACCACTGTGCAAGCTTCCCAGTCACCACTGAACAAGTTGCAGACATCGTTTGTGGGAGAAGCAACAGACGAAGTCATCAAGTCGATCGCCGAGTGCCTTTGGTTCCACCACGAGTTTAAAATTTCGTTACAAACTGGATCGTTCGCGTGAACTTCTTGCTCCAGAGAACCTTGTACAGATTCACGGAGGCCGGCTCCGTTGATTCCAGCAATAAGAGAAAGGACTACAGCGAATTTCATTTTTCTTTTCTTTTTCTTCTATCTATCTATCGTTTATGATTGGTTTTTAAAGTGGATCGTTATCTTTTTTTTTGTCTTTTTTTGTCTTTTTTTGTCTTTTTCGTGGATCTCTTCACTTTGTATTTGCTATTACTGCAACTACAGCTATTTCGATGAAAAGCTCTGAATAAGCTTGAGAGCTATTTCAGTCCGGTAACATGAAACGGAAAAATCAGTTTCATCTGAACCGTACAGACTGGGGAGGTCCACTTGCTGAAAACATTCACCGGATGGTCTTTATGTTAACAGAATTTAAACCCAAAAAAAACAATGATACGAGTCTGGTGACAAAGACCGTCTTTGTTTCCAGTCCGGTATTAAATTATGTGAAAATCACTGAAAATCCACTCTATTTCTATGTGTTTTATTTCCAAATACACCTTGGATTTTGAGATTACTTAGGAATAAAGGGGTTATTTAAAACTAATTTCATCTAGTTTTTTCCCCATTAGGTTAATTTTTTACTTTTTTTAAATAGGGTGTTTACATGGGAGAGTCAGAAGTGGACCCTCCCCAAGGTCCACTTCTGACTCTCCCCAAGTCGCTCCTTGGTCCATTCGTTATTTGTCTCAGGTATTTTGGGTCCGATAGAGAAGGAAAAATAAGGCAGTGTTGTCCGATTATCGGATCGGATCGGTTTGTATCCGATATTTTGGAGCATTTTTAGATGACAAGAACCCCATGATGGGTTCCGATGAACCATTGACGACTGGACTGTGAACTGAAGAGCCAAGAAAGGTTAGGAATGTATACATCAATATTTTTCTAAGTTTCCAAGTATGATTATCACATATTTTTTTGGGTCATCTCGAGCTCAGCTTTGTTGACCAAGTCTCCAATGTAGTTGCTTGTAAAAATTGTTTTTAGATTATAAGTTGAAGCCACCTGATATATGACTCAACTATGCTTTTCCAGCGCCTACGCTTCGTCTTCGCTGGAAAAAGTTTCTTCATCAGAATCTTCATCAGAATCTTGCTCGAGTTTTCGGTAAGCTTCTACCTCTTCTTCTTCTTCTTCCGTCTCGTCACGAGATTCTACAACCCCACGCAGTGTATGATCATCGGGGTACTTATGATATAAGTATAATTGTATCCACGAGATCTGCATCCGTTCTTGTTCGCCTGTGCCGAGTTAAGATCCCAGCGATGCTGAAGAGCCTTTCGCACTCTATTTGCGTACCAGGTATGGCCAGGATATGCAAAGCAAGCTTTGCAAGTTTAGGATGGCGTTCACTTCCGACTTCTTTCCACCATTCAAGTACGGATTGGTTTTGTTTCAAACTCTTTGATGGGTTCTTTGAACGAAACATCTTGAGTTCAAAACTCACCAACTGGTGTAACGCAGCATCACTGTCATCGATAGTGCCGTGATTGAGAAAGTCATCATCATCGTCATCATCTTTTGCCTAGATAGCAAGGGGTTTGTTTTGAAACTTGGAGGAAAACAGGGTTCAATCCCATTAGTCGCGAAATCCTTTTCTTGCTGCGTGTTGAAAAATATATTCAACGTTTCGATCTTGCAATGTATTCACACAGCCCGCCAAAATACTAACCAGGAAAATTTGGATAAAATAATTTAGTTTGGTTCTTTTTTAGCCCGTGTAAGATGGAAGACTAAATTTGTTGGTAAATGCGAGCGAGTATACAGTACAACCGATAAGGCTGAAAATAGAAAGGAGTTTCAGGTCTCCTGCTTTATCAAGGCGTGGTTTTCCCTTGACAGTATACCATTCAGAATCCGGCTCTTGAGATGTTGGCCGAATAATTTTCGTTCCGTCAGGACCGATGGTGCCATGTTCCTCTTTGCTCGGAAGCTGGTAGTCATGGCGAGAAAACTCTTTGGGCCCATTTTCAGAAATGTGATCTTCGCGTTTAAAACCCATAACATCGCGAACAACTTTGCTTTTCTTGTTGTATGTTTGATGGCACCCTGTTGAAATGTGTTTTTCAGGGTCTCCTTTCAGACAAATGCCAAAGTTAACGGCATAAAACCCAAGCGTAATGAGCAAGAGTCGAAAGTTCCATTTATGTGTAGTCCGTAGCTTTGGGAGATATAGAGCGCCAGACTTGTGCGCATGCCTAAAACCGCGAATGACAAGCGCGATATACACGGCAAGTGTCAGCCGGTAGGTGCGTTTTCCTGGAATACCCACTGTATCAAGAGAAAAGATCTGAAATACGCCCATCAAAGACATAAACATTGGCGTACAGACTAGCCCAGACCACGCAATGCGGGTTGCCCAAGAAGATTGGTTCAAAAACAGCTGGAGAGGCTTGAGCTTGTCTAGTATTTCAAACGCTTTAAACGTTTTAGCCAGTCCTTGCGCCTTTGCTGGAAGCTTTTCGAGGACGGCTTTCAGGGCTTCAGTAAGCACGCGATGGACATTTGCATTGGATTCAGGAAACTCGCAAAATCGCAGCAAAAGCTGGTGAAGAGAAATATATGTCAAAATCCACATGGAAGATCCTAACGGAGCGTTTTGCTGACGCGCCGAAATGGAGGGGTCACCGTCGTGCCAGGTCCACCAAAGAAAAGGCGGGCCGTTTATATCATACACCCCATAAAGTACATGTGCCATCAACCCCGTTAAAGCGGCTTCTGAGAGATATGGAAGGTTGAACTGTCGAGCACCAACAGAGCTCAGGTAAAGAATCGTCATGTACATTTCAACTATATAAAGTGGTAACCGGGGAGTAATCATTACGCTTGCTTGACCTTGCCAAAAATTATCGCAAAACGGTAGAAACATGAAGAATATGTCATTAGCTGTACCGCATAGAAAACCAGAAAACCATAGCGGCAGTCCCCCCGTTTTACGTGCGTGCAAGAAGCACGTCCACGCGGCGATGCGATACGTCCACTCAATCACGGCAAACGTGGGCAACACTTTAAACTGCCCAAGAGGATCTTTCCAGTGTTTCCAAGGCATATGTTGCCATGAGGGATCACCAATCAACTCAAACCATTTGCTATACACTTGACCCATTTCTCTTTCTTTCTTTCCCTCTCTCTCTCTCTCTCTCTCTCTCTCTCTCTCTTTTCTCTGCTACTCGGTGTAGCAACCTCCCTCTGTGCACCCAAGGGACTTAGGTTAGCTGCCTTGACTACACGCGTACGTCTACCTGTAGAGTACTAACCTGTAGGTCTATACTAGTCAAGTCTAACCTTCGAACAAGCTGCTCAGCGATCACTGTGCACTCCGCGGGCTCGTTTACAATGTACTCACGAGTGCTGCTTTGAAAGTACATGTCCTATCCTTTACAGTATGGCGTGTTCGTCGTCATCGTGTGTGACCCTGCCTGGCTGCTCTGCTCTACTACTACCTCGTCGCTCCAAGGTTGGCGGAGTTGTAAAAAGAATGCAATGCAATGAGAGAAGCCTGGAACAAGAAAGCGGAGCACACCCCTTCGAATGGTACCTAGCTGTTGGTGCCCGCCGCTCGCACCTTGTGCCACTTTGATTTTCTGCATCATCAGATCGGCAATGGAAAATTAGGTTTTCGTGATTCTCAAATGTAAAGTTCACCGTGTTTAGGTTACCCTACCAACAAAAGCGATTCATCAGCGCTTTGAAGGAGGATTGAGGAAAGTTTCGACTGGTGCATTCACAATTAAATAAAGGGGAAAAAAGGAAACAGTCAGCTGTGAATTGGACTATTTCAGTGCAAGAAGCAATTTGAGAGAGTCATAAGCCATAATTCTATTCAGCCAACCAAATGGAATAAGAGCTGGCGCGCAGTATAAAAGATCAAATAGCGGGGCAACACTCTAGTCATCATTTCGACTTGCTCACGTTAAATTCAGGCATTGATGATGTCGATGCCTGCTTTACTGTAAGACGCTACCGGTCACGACCAAAATGGTAATTCTTGTGAGTACGGTGAATACTTTGGTGCTTGGTGACTTCAAGAGTATGGCCGTGATAGCCAAACAGTCCTTAAAGAATCTATAATAAAGAAGAAAAAAAGCGCTCGAGGTGTTGTCAATGGAGATGTAGTGGCAGTCCCAAACCCTGTGGCCTACGGGCTGCTGCTTTCCAAAGAATTATTTTGGGGTTGCATGCTAACCTAAGTTTTCATAATCAACGCAACAAATCTTAGGTTGGAGACAGCAATAACCGCCAGATAAAATTCACCGAAAACGGTTCTCCACCGTATATTCGATATGCGACGTGCTTGATATCCAACGTCGGAAGCTCAATTTAGCAATATGCTGTCATTTTTGAGCTGCGCTCTAGCTAGATATCTGAAAGTGCTGGCCGAATTAAAAAAGTACAACCAAAGTCAACTCGTGCACTTAGAGCCAAAGGTAACTCGTCGCGGTAATTCGTGGCATCGCACGCCTGCATGCCAAGGCGTATGCATTCTTCGCACTCAATTGGAGATGTTGTGGAGTATACCAAGTTCTTATTCCGTCGCTTAGCTTCCTCAAGTGCAACCTGAACGACTTCTCCAAACGTCACGTGTTCCTCCCTGACCACGTGCTGCAAAAATAAAGTCTTTCTATCCGGGCTACAGTTTTCCAGCACAAGTCTCTCCAGAGCACGGTGCGTTTCCTCCATTCTTGACAGGTGCATGTCAAGCTGATGTCTTTCATTATGGACAAAGTCTTCACGAGAGTAGTAAGATTGCCGCAGCGATTCCCAAAAGGAAGGGGCATCATTTTCTGCTAATACTGTGTAAAACCCGACAAGAACAGCTTTATCATAATCCGGTGAATTTAAGTATATTTTTCTGCAACTATTGCGCCTAGCAGCAGCGAGTAAACTGTTGCTCAATATCGTTTCCAGCATACTACGGCGATATTCGTGAATGCAACTGATGGAGCTGATTTTATTCGATTCTTGGACCAAATCGAGCAATTTCATCCATTTTTCTGTTTTACCCTGATGAGATACAAGGTTCTTGAGGATGTTGCATTTCCCAGGAACTGCAAAACTTGCGTCAACCCCGCTCTTGTTTGAAGCGACCAGTTGAACAAAGAGCCCCGTGGATGGGCGGTTTTCATCATTTAAAACCTGATTCTCTGCATTTAAGTTCGCCGTATCGTCCGTCGTATCGTCCAGCGGAGAAGCATGGTTTTTAAAACAAGCCATCGTTGATTAATACCGTGTACGCACATTCGTTTTCTGTCTTTCTTTCCACTTGGACAACAACCCTCGATTGGTTTGGTTGGCTAACCTAATTTTCATTCGTCCTTCCGCCTACGGCAGTTCACGGCACTGAGCGAACAACGAGAACGAAGACCTGATGTCCATGTCTACCTGTCTACAGAGTGCTTGAGCTCGCAGAGAAAGGCAAAAACTTCCAAGGGGAGATAAGGTAGATTAGCTCTAGCTCTAGAAGAAGATTGCTTCCACGAACCTAACTTTCTTTAGAAAGTCAAATCTTGACCCAGGTGTGAACTCACAGGGACGTGCGTCCCAATCCGTTGTTGTCGTCAGGGAGAAAAGGGAATGACGCAAACAAGTTGTGGAAAGAGGCAAGCAAAGTGAAAACGTTTTGCAAAAGTCCTGAAGAAAGAATGACAAAGTGGACGCAGCAAGTGAAACGGGCTTTAAAGCTGTACTTGGTATTTGGCTTGGCCCACTCTTTTTTGAAAATTGTTTGGAGATATGTGTGGACGAAACGTATGATGGTCTACCTAAAACATCTTCCTGGAGATGACATGGACCTTTTTCTTACCAGTTTCCTGAAAAATAAACATCGGCTTCATGATTGGAGGCACGAAAGCTTGCAAAAATTTCAAGGTGCCCCTTTGGTGAG
>JACKZZ010018725.1_pt1 | contig 11364 bp, 11 predicted proteins | sample 8027871 | NCBI WGS metagenome assembly JACKZZ01 (sample SAMN15724774, study PRJNA655200) | protist metagenome | isolation source: fluorescence activated cell sorting (FACS) single amplified genomes of... | place: USA: West Boothbay Harbor, Gulf of Maine | collected 2000-07-19
AAGACAGTCAATCGAATCTAAAATTCTTCGTTCACGTTACATTGAGTCAAATTTACTACAGAGAGCACGTTATACCATGATTCTGAGTTTCTCAGTCTCCTAGTCCATTTCTCGAATTCGAAATCCAAACTACCCCCCTAGTTTCATCCACGGTCTAACATTGAATTTCCCCCCAGTAAGTACTCTCCCAGCCCCAATCACCCTTTCCAGGCGTCCTCGACCACGTCAACCATTCCTCATAAACTCCAATTGACATTTTCCAATCACCCTCCCTAGGTATTCTCGACCACGACAACGAGCCTTACAAATCCCGCTTCTCCGAGCCTGAGGCCCGCTACGTCTTCGTCCAAATCGCCGCCGGTCTCCAGTACGTCCACTCAAAGCAAATTGTTCATCGAGATCTCAAACCTGAAAACATCCTCGTCTCCGAGAAGAGTTCTTTGATTGCCCGTGAATTGCTGGATAAAGATAGGCGGTGGAATACTTTGATGGAGTGCAACAGGGACAGAACTGCGAAGATGGTGGGCTATGAGATCAAGCTGAGTGATTTTGGGCTGGCTAAGTTAGTGGCGGATGGGTACTCCGTGGCCTGTACTAGAACTGGGACGCCGCAGTACTGGGCACCGGAAGTGGCGACCGCTCATCGGGCCGGGGGATCGAGTCAACAGCCGACGAATGGACCTGGGAGACAGGGCTACACTTTTTCGGCTGATTTATGGTCCCTCGGTGTCGTCCTGTACGTAATGCTTTGCGGTAGGTATCCGTTTACCGGGACGCCTCAGAACATGGAAGAGTCGCAGACCAAGGCGAGTTTCGAATTCCCGAAGAGGGCTGGGATCAGTAACGAGGTGAAGTACTTGATCACCAACCTAGTGCGGCGAGAACCGAAGAAGAGGATGAGCTTGATGAACTGTCTACGCTGCAAATGGTCGACGAAGAGCATGATGATGATGAAATGTCTGTTCTTTAAACAGAAGATTCCTTTACATCACTGGAATGCGAGGAGGTAAGGGTTGGCTTTGATAGAAACGCGAGAGTCAGAATCGGATGCAGTGACTGTATCTTAGTCTACGGCAAGAATTCGTCACAGTCTATGATTCAGATTCCATACTGTATTACTGTTCGTCACTACGATTATCACGCCAGAATATTTGTTTTCCTACCTCACAACTCAACTTGAACTCCTCAGGATCCTCCTCCCCCTCGCCTACGACTCAACCACCGCCGCTATCATGTCCACCCTCTTCCGCTCTTTTCCCATTAATATGGACGAGTCGGGCACCTTCCAGCATGCGCACCAGTTCCCGGGCATCCCCGACAACTTAGATCAGGGTGTGCCAGAGCAGCGTGTGGCGGATAATATCCGACTGCTGGATATGTTCAAACAGAGTATCTGGTCGTTTATCAATGACTCGGGAGTGGATGACATCGTGGACTACGAAATCGATAGCTACGGGAATAGATACTTCTTTTTGCAGTTTAGGTATTAGGAGTGGATGGGAGTTTGGATTGGTTTGGGTTTGACATGTAATAGTTTCGTCAATCATGTTTTCTGTCACTGAAATCAGTCTTATAGAATGTGCTTCATTCAGATTCTGATTTCATCTGAATCGGTCTTGCGGTAGTTTTCGTAACTATCACTGACACTGATCAGGTTCAAACATTATGCTCACCACCCAAATACCTCCTCGAATCCTCTTCCGACGTCCTATGGACTTACTAAATTATCTCTCAGATACCTCCTCGAATCTTCTTCCGACGTCCTTTGGATCAAGCAGTCGCCCCAAACCGCCCTCGGCAGCACGCCCGCAAAACCCGTCACGCTCAAGGAGCAACCCGCCGACTACGCCACCAAAACCGCCTCAGACGCGGAATTCTCGTATTCCAGAAGGGAGGACGTGATTGCGTATGAGTTGCTGTACACTGTGATTCCCAAGGTGTTCGGTGTTTGCAGGATTCTGGAGATGGTTCCTCTCTTCCTAAAACAGACCCAAACCCCAGGACCAGTCGGGCAGCCAGTAGCGTCGACGCCGGTTCATCACGGGTTAACAGTTTCTGAGCGGGAGAATACTCAGGGGTTGTTGGTCGAGGATGTGGACAAGGACTCGCTCATGTTCGCGAGGATCTTCCCCGGTGACATTTTGCTCGAAATCGTTGGTCAACCGATTGTGAACAGGCAAGTGTTCGACGACAACTGCGCGAAACAGGGGGTGATTCTGCTGGTGCAGAGGGCGATTTGAGGAGGAGGTGGTGATTGGGATGGTGGATATCATAGGAATAAGGATGTGGATGATGATGTATTATGTAAGGAGATGTTAGAGGTCACGGTGGTTACCAGTCGTGGAGGAGAGCCTGGGGATTTAAACAAGAAAGGAGGGGTGTGAGGAGTAATTTGGTTGAGGGGAATACACATTGGTTGAACAGTATTATAGTATGTAGTATGTACAGGTGCTACTAGAACGACGCTTAAAACCTTTTCATTTCATTTCAAATTGTCGCCTAGAATCTTTTTGTTTCATTTCAGAGTGTTTAGCGTAAACTCTAGTGCTATCGGTCAATTCTAGATGTAACTGTGCAGTACTAGTTTTAACTTTTAAGGCTAGAATTTCCAAAGTTTCATAGTTTTCAGGTTTTTTGAAGTTCGAATTGATTTTAGAAAAAAGACCGCATCAAAATCCGAAGAGGATACGCAGACTGAGCTATTACTATAATCCGAGCGACACAGACGGTCCCAAATTTGATGTAGAAGCACAGCTGAGTCTTCATTGAGATCGACTGCCTGATCAGCAACTGACTGGGGGAAGAACTCTATGAGAAATTCAGATTAGAACCTGGTCCTCGTAATTATTGTCGTTAAAAGACTCAGGCCTGCTCAGTGACAGTTATTTTCTCAAGAAGTCTAATACTAATAGTTCCAACTGCAGTAAGTTCAGATCCTTTTGGTAATTGTTCATGCCTAAATTTTGAACAGTTTGTATTTCAGATTCTATCAGACTTGACTCTAGTTTTTTTTCTAAAAATAGTGATGCAGAAAGCAGCAGAATCAGATCCAATCTTGTCATGAAGTCGTGAAACAGGAGCTTCGACAGAGTAGTAACAGATATAAAACCAAGACCCAAAACTTAAAGACGTTCTGTAGGCTTAGGATATCGTATTGTAGTTCCCGAAAAAACTGGAAATTTCGCTTACTGTTTACCTATGTAGATGTGATATTCAAATTGTGGACACTTACCATGGAGCAGTAGGCAGTTTTACACTCCTTAATGTTTAAGTTATCGGATGATGCAGTGCAGTTGGCCATCGTGGTAATACTGTTACAGATCGTGTTTCCCTCATTTCTTGGAAAACGCTCAGATATTTCCTATTCAAAAACTTATTTAGTGTGTTAAGCTTACAGATTGATCTGATCAAACCATTACAGTGTGAAGTTTACATTTCGTTGTATCGTCTTATAGTAGTTCATAGATTTTTTTCAGAGATTTCTGATGGATTATACAGTCTAAGTCAACTTGTTTCAGTTAAGTAAAGTAATATTGGTCTTCTAAAACAGAAAGAAACTGTTGTCACAAGCCATTGATCCTGAACATGATTGGGTGGACTAGTGAATACTAGCCCTACGAGGCCCTCAGGTAAACAACTAATACCTTGAAAAACTAGCCTAGGCCAAGCTCTGATTCTGAAGTGAAACAGAAATTCCTTGAGCCTTCTTAGGAACGAGAATCAGATTGGAAGGATATCGGTTGGCACATTCGTGGCCTAACGCCTCCGACGGTCCCCGTAGTTTCACCAGGCATTGTCTGGATCAGATCATATCAAAGTTCAGACAGTCGACTTCGGGTTGAAACAGTCGACGCAATTTTCAGATCTAAGGGCTTGCTAAGTCTACTAAGGAGAAACAAATCTGACAACCGTTTTTTCTTCAACCGGTGGACCCTGACTCTGATTCAATCCAGTTATACCAGATTGGGGGGACATTTCACAATCTGAGTACGTTTCAGGCTAATAGGCTAAATTGCGTTAACCGAAAGTGTCACGAAACTTTTTTAGTTAGAGTTAACCTGGAGGCTGCATCAGAACCTTTGGTCAAAGACTGTGACTACTGGGATTGCTTAGGCGACTACTACTTCTATAGACTTTGTGTAGCTTCGTACTGTCGTAACTTGTGAAGACAACAACCTAGCGCTGTGAGTCTGACTATTAGACCTCTTTGACTTTCATGATCATCCACCATAGACTTTCCAGATGAGCGCCTCTGCCGCTTGCCACAGTGACGACAGTAACAGTTGAGGAGCAACAGTTAATAGATTGAATTTCCATCAAAAATCGATACTTCTAAGCAGTGAGTTACAATCAAGATCTTGTTAGCACTGACAGTTACAGTTAAAGCCCTCTTGTAGTAACTTTCATCCAAATTGTTTTAGTATACTAGTTTGCGATGCCACTGTGCAGCGGCTGTAAACCTAACTTTCAATTGTGCTACTGTACTAAGTCTGTAACTGTTACTGTAGTACCCACTAGTGAATAATCATTATCCCGATGTGGCTTCCTTGCTAGCCTGAGAAAAGAGAAGTATCATTAGACCGCGGGCCGCCTCTCGGCTCTGAATCTGATGGTCCAGGTCCAGGATTTTTCTTATTACGGCTTCAACTGCCGACGACGTCGACTATCACTCTGCAGCTGTGTGTTCGACCGTATGATTGCGAAAAGGTGGAGTACTAAGGTCATAGTCTGTAGCGACCGCCGCCACGGTTAAGCTGTGCTCATGGTGTATGAGATTCTCAAAAATGTGTCCTGTAGCTGCAGCGGCTAGATTCAAATACAGCATAGTGTGAGTCAGAATTTATTGTCTCATCGTTGAAATCCCAAAAAATCTTTAGGCTACCTAGAATGATTCTAGATTCTAAAAAGTCACGGGCTTTGAAGTTTGAATCAGAGTTTCTAGCTCAAAGACTCATGGCAGTCTATTCTTTTGCGTAAACTTGATTTAGATAGGCTCAGCGACAGTTTTCACTTTACTTGGGTCCTCAGGCTTCAGAAACCCAGATTCCGAATCCCCTCCCCCGCATTGATCTCATGTCCTCGTCCTCCATTTCTGTCGATCTCGTCACCGACGCCCTTCGTGGCGTCTTCCTCGATGTCTACCAAACTCTCGATCAAGCCCGTTTCAACGCCAACCACTACGTGTTCAACGTCATTTTGCCTCAACTACCGTTCAATGTGCCGCGCAGCATGGACGAGTTGCACGCCTTGTTTTGGCTGAGCGTCGTGCGGTCACGAGAATTGGCGCGGCAGAATCCAGAAGTTTTTGCTATCCTATTGGCTATTTTGGTGATAGTGGTGGTGCGAAATAGGGCCGTGTTGCAGAGGAAGGTAAGTAGTGGTGAGGAATAAGGCGGTGTTGCAGAGGAAGGTAAGAAAGAATTGAATCATTGGACAGTCTGTGAGTTAAAGTTGAGTTATCACGCCTGTCAACTTTCTGAGACTCTCCATTCAGTCACAAATTGGCAATCTCAATCGGAATATCTTTCCCCCCAGATTTCCCTCTACCTTTATTCGCTTCTCTACATGATTCTGTCACGAGATACGAAAGGTCTAAAATCCGCGCCCCGACCACCTTTCGAATCGGATGCAAAAGTAGTGGACGAGCGCATCATACTGTTTGTGAGACACGGAGAAAGCGAGTGGAATCTGATTTTTAACAAGAAACCGAAGATAATGGTAAGGAGGCCTACTTGAAGTGGATTATCACATTGAAGTTTGAATGAAAACGGTCCCAAATTCCAATGTCAATCATCAATGAGTTGTCAATGCTTCATTCTCCCAATCCAATTTCTTCCTCTACTCCCCAGATCCCCTTCCGTCTCATCCGCGCCTTCTTCCTCGAGGCTTCGCTCTTTTTCACGAACGATTCCGTCTTCCTCGATTCGCCATTGAATCAAGAAGGTCGTGAACAAGCCATAGCTCTCAGGAAGGTGTTTGAGAAAATACGGGACCGATACGTGAATTTCTTGTTGCTGTCGTCACCGTTGAGACGAGCGGTTTCAACAGTATTGCTGGGCTTAGGTGGAGGAGGCGCTCGCGATGATCTCCAGAAAGTGAGGTTGATAGACTGTTTGCAGGAAATAAGTCGGAATGTAGATACCCAAGCCCTAGCTTGTTCCAAAGGCGAAAAACCAGAACCAGATTTCGGGGTCAAAAAAGGGGCAAAAGCCAGTAACGACGAGAAAGACTGCCATCTGAAGCTTTCAAAAACCTCAACAGTGGTGCGGGATGAGACCAAAACCCACGCACAACTCTGTAATGATTACGCGTTTCGACTCGATCCTTCCCTTTACAGAGGCGGGAAGCGAATATGCGGCAAACGAGGTATAGATCGAGTCAACGCCTTCCCGAAATTCGTCTTCAATGACGACGTCCCTGAAGGTAACACTGGTCCTGCAACTGCTGCAAACATAAAGATAGGACAAGCGGGCAGTAAGGTGTCAGCGATAGTGATTGCCGGTCATTCGCTGTGGTTCCGAAACTTCTTCGATGTGTTTCTACCAATCGAGCCGGGGGCGCCGACACCAGGATCGCTTACACAATTGGCTAGGACGAAAAAAATGAAAAACGGTGGAGTGATCGGCTTTCGATTGCAGAAGTTGGAGAGAGGAGGGCCACCGGGGCGGAAGAAGAGTTATTATTATAAGATAGATGGAAAGAGCATCGAGGAGATTCATTTGGGGTTTGAGAGGTGAAGAGGGTGTACTAAAACTGTGAGTCTCAGTCGTTAAACCTAAAGTCTAGAAAAATCAGCGTAACCGTACACTACTAAATCATTATCCAATTTCTCAGGCTCATCCACTCGCATCATGATTTGAAATTGTACATGCATATCGGTCCCTGTATCTATTGCCCTGGAGTGGCGACACACAGTCACTGTCACAGGATTTGATTTCTTGCAACTGTAAGAGTGTCGGCTCTCACGAGATCAGGCTACGATTTTCCCGACTACTAGCGATTTAACATGTGAACTAGCCTATAGATTTTGGAATACCCTAACGGTAGTATTTGCAAATGACACGGTCCCGGACCCGGTCCTGTTCGAATTTTATTTCAGTTTCGACTCAGTCTCGAGATACGCGCAGTATTGAGTTTCGAGCGGAAAACTGCGAAATCAGATGTGACTGTCTGGAAAGTCTATGACCTTTCGTGGAAAAATGTTTCTATTGAAATTTGTTGGAGTTTGAGATGGAGTGTGAGCGCTGAGATTGTATTTTTCGCGTCTACTTTTTAATGGTTGTGCAGCACCAGCTAGATCCCAAAACGCGTAAACTGAATCAGTTTTATTATCCTAGAGACTTACTGTAACTCAAGCTCAAGAGCGCGATACGATGTCGTTACTACTTCCATGTCCTCTTGCAGCTGCTACTTTCGCTGCGGTGCTTGTCAATTTATACCTAAATACCGAAACAACACTCGCGCTACGGTCGTTAACTCGAAGTCGAAATACCGCACGACTAGTAGGTTCGCGAAACAAGGTCAAATCCGGCCCACGAAAGATTCATGCTCGCTCAGCCTCAACTGAGACTTCAAAGAAATATGGCGCAGGTACTAGTTCTCCGGGAGTATCTCTGTCAGGCGCTATAAGATCAAGAACTGCTCACCATCACGCTGCGCCCAAAAAGCTACCGCTTGGGTCCACGACAGCTAAACCTGCGTTGCCATCCAAGCTACCCAAATCATGACTTCGCAGGGCCGGGGCCGCGCTCAGTCTCCGGAAAAGAACTCAAATCGGGTCTAGCGTCCTCCAATCCAAGGCCAAGTACACATCCAGATCCAAATCCCGCCTAAAGGTTCGCGCCCTTCCTTCACTCGACGCCCAGCAGCTCACAAACAACGCTGACAGCGCCAGGGTCATGGATCAAATCGTTCAAGAGTTAGCAAAATACTCCGACCATTTCCTACAGCCTGACTAAGATCTCGATGATAACGACATAGAAGCGCTGAAACAGGTGTTCGGTATGCTCAGTAACGTCTACGATCAAGAGAAGTTGGAATTTATGATTGGGTAGAAGTTTGGGGCGGATAGTTAGGTGTTTTAGAGGCGGGGGGAATTTCTAGGAGATGAGGAAAGTATGAGGCTTGCTGCTAAATCAGCAAAAGCAGCAGCAGCTTCTGTGTCGACTTCGAAGTCAGGTCCTGGGTCAGAGCAAGTGATCACCCCTTCCCGTGCTCTCGCTGACCGACCCGAGGATTTTCCGCCGCCCTAGAAATTCGAACTCGAAGCAGAATCCGACAATGATTACAGCGATGAGAAGCGGGAGAAATACTACAAACATATGAAGAAAAAAGCCGAAAAGCGTTCAATCCCGATAAAGAGAGCGCTTGGGATTGATGACGAGGATCACGCACTGGGTTTGGGATTGGGGACCGAGGATTTGGATCAGAGGTTGGGTGCCGATGGGTCAGCCTAAGGGGGGGATTCAGAACTTCTTAGTTACCTCAATCCAGTTTAGGAGGCTGCTGAATGACCTGAGGACAAGTTTAAGGCGGTGATTAAAGAGGGCGTGGGGGTTGAAAACGACTAGGCTATCAATAAGGGGGACATGTATAAATTTAAATCACAGTAGTAAGCGGCTGAGTGGTTGGGCGAAAAACCTGAGCTGTAGCATTTTGACGAGAATGATGAGAGAGGTTTAAAAAATCCAAAGAAACATGTAGACCTTCGGGACTACCGGGCAACCGAATAAGCCGTCCTTCTCGCTGAAAGGAAAACCGGTACTAGGGAGAAATACGATCCAGAAAAACATCATCCCAATACCATAAAACCTTAAGCTAAGGAAATCGACACTCTTTACTGGGATTACCCCACCGTTCGTCAATTAGCCAAGGCCTGTGAATACCGCAACAGGGTAATTGAGGAATACATGAAACAGGTGTAATTAGACAGTATGAATTCCCTCGAGATGGCAGCTGACGACGAGAAAGGGGTGTTTGGAATCTATAAGTATCCGATTAGGTTCAATGTTAAGTAGGATGGTGGCGTGCCCGGAGAGTATGATGAGGACCTGTCGGATTTGACATAACAAGCGGCTGCTGCTGCAGCATCAGGAACAGGTGGTAAACAATCTCTCATAAAGAAGACTGGTGCTTGCGGTACTCTCCCGATGCCACAGACTTCCCAGAGTTGGAAGCTGGTTTAGGATCAATTCTTAAGGTCTAAGCACAACGTCATGGTAAGTATGAGAAGCGGGTACCTAACAGGCCTTTAAAACGCAAAAAAAGAGTGGGGTGGAAGAACGAAAAGCGAACTCTGGCCGAGATGAGACCCTGACGCATAAGCCTCTCTAAGTCTTGAATCTGATCCTACCGAGTGAGATAATTCTGACCAAGATTACCTGAACAAGCTCAGAGGAAGTCTAGGTTAAGCCCAGGCGGATGCAGAAGTTGGGCTGGAAAAGACGTTACAGGAAGATGACTAGGATCTTGAAAAGGAACTTTAGTCAGACTCTTCTGACTCATAAAAGGACGAGTAAATGGACGATATATTGGGCGAGTGGATGTCGAATACTAGGGGCTCAGCCTCTAAGTCTGACTCTAAGAAGGCAAAGCAAAGTTACGAATCTCCTGTTTTTCCTGAACCAACTGCCCCTGATATTGATGACATTCCCGTGGTGCAGCCTAAGCATGACAAGTTTTATGTAGACCTTTTTGCGCTCGACGAGGAGGAGAACAGATAAAAGAAGGCTGCTGCCTAGACCGTCACCCCGACTCCGACTCCAAAGAACGATAAGGTATATGTGGACTTGTTTGCTCTCGAGGAGGAGGAGAACAGAAAAAAGAAGGCGCAGCAGGCTGATGATAGCAAGTTGAAGTACTAGGTCGATCTGCACGCCATAGAAGCCGAGGAAAACAGGAAGAAGAAGGCCTAGTCTAAGAACGGTCTCGAAACAGACACTGATGCAGCGGGTTCGGGTAAGACTCGGGGGGTGGTCGGTGGCACTGGAAATACTGCCTATGATTCCGACATTCGAGGGGCAGTAAACTCGTAACCGTCGATTCCGAAGGCACCACAAGAAATAGCGCCTGAACAATCTGATGACACATCTGACGATTCTTAGAAATAAGATTACTATAATGCCTATGATACAGCTGGTTCTGGCACGGCAACCTCCTATTCGTCGACGTCCAACTCTTTTCTCAAGGATTTGCAGAATTTAGGTTCTATCCGTAGTAGTACTAAGTCTAATACCGTTGGAAGTTATTCGCCCTCTTATTCGCCCACCACAACTTCAAGTTCGAGTTACAGTACCTCGTACGGGTCCTCGCTAGGGTCATCCTCGTACGGATCCTCGCCAGGGTCATATTCGTATGCGACGTCCCCGACTGCGTACAGTTCGACATCATATTCTACCGCTCCAACTTATTCGACATCATATTCGACTTCTCCAAGCGCCTATTCGTATTCGGGCGCTCCACGGACGACTAGCTATTCGGTCGCTCCGACTACTATGTCTACGTATTCCGCCTACCAACCCTAGCCACGGTCACCTGTTTATAGGTCGTCTTATGTTTCCGCCGATGTTCCAAGTACTGTTCTTCCTAGGCTTGGGTCTGCTACTGTTGTACCGACTACCAGCTACTCAGTTGCTCCGACTACCAGTTATTCGGTTGCTCCGACTAGGTCCAGCTATTCGGTAGCTCCGACTTCTACCTATTCGACGTATCAACCTCAGGCTTTGCAACCTATGTACCCTTAGCAACCTATTTATAGCTAATATAGGTCATCTTATGTTTCCGCGCCAGTTCCATAAACAGCTCTTCCCATGCTTCGTTCTGCTGCAGGCTCAGCGAGTAGTGTACTTTCTGAAGCCGACAAAGCCTAAGCTGCAGCCAAAGCCCAGACTAAGACAAAGCAGGCTGCCGCTGAGACTGACAAGACTCAGAGTCAGAGTCAGACTGGAGGCTAGACCACCGCCCCAGCCTCCGTCTCGCCTAAGCTCCAGCAAATCGCCTCTTTTCCAATGACTCTAAAAGTCGCCCCACCGGCTCCCTCGCCCGCCTGCAGCGACGTGAAACAGATCGACGAAATGACAGCTAAAGCAGCAGACTCAGCCCCTATTGTGAAATTTGCCGACCGAATGGAAAAACTCCTGAGAGATTTGTTGGTTGTAGCCGAGAAATATGGCTACATAACCGAAAACAATATCGCTAAAGGGGGATATAGAGATGATGATTTCGATCTTGACGAAAACGCTTTGGATTGGGCTAGATAACAAGCAGGTGATTCTCGATCCGATTTCGAACCCACCGAACTCAACGGGCGTTACGGTAGCTCCCTCAAAAACTGGAGAGGCTCCAGCAAATGGATGCCTTCCTACA
>JACKZZ010012077.1_pt1 | contig 11360 bp, 19 predicted proteins | sample 8027871 | NCBI WGS metagenome assembly JACKZZ01 (sample SAMN15724774, study PRJNA655200) | protist metagenome | isolation source: fluorescence activated cell sorting (FACS) single amplified genomes of... | place: USA: West Boothbay Harbor, Gulf of Maine | collected 2000-07-19
ATTGCGGTTAAGGGCAAGGAAGAACCTATCAAAATCTACACTATTGTTGAACAGGCAACATCCGTTGAAATAGAAATGCATCAGGAAATGATGAAGGCATACTACGCTAAACAGTTCGATGTAGCAATTAAGTTCTGTGAAGACCTAAAACGATGCTTTGGCGGAGAGATCGAAAAATACTACGATATCTGGCAACAACGATGCCGTGATCTTGACGAGACATTAGATAAAGGCGAACCCTGGGACGGAGTGTTTAGAGCAACGAGTAAGTAACACGACAAATATGACGTATTAAATAAATGAAAAACCGGTTGACATATACCTCAATTTGATGTATAATTCATTATAGAATGAAAAAAAGGTATCTACTATGAGATCTAATTTAAAAGCTGCGCAGTTAATTATCGGTATTCTTGCGTTACTATTTATTTCTGTTATCGTATTGATGTATCCTGGTGAGCACAGTCAAGAGTTTTATGCTATTGAACAGGTTACGGTGACCGAACAAAGCAAGCATCTTACACTTGATAGTATTGAATGTATGGCATTGAACATCTATCATGAATCACGAAATCAAACTCTAGGCGGACGACTTGCCGTAGGTTATGTTACTTTAAATCGTGTTGAGAGTAATAAGTATCCTGACACTATTTGTGGTGTCGTGAAACAAGCAAAAATAAACAAATGGTTCCTCGAAAGACACAACAAAAAAGTTCCCTCTAGAAACAAGTGTCAATTTTCTTGGTATTGCGATGGTAAGTCAGATCAACCATTAGAATCAAACGCATGGGAGGAAGCATATCTACTTGCTATCCATGTTATAAATATGTACGATACTATATCAGATCCCACAAAAGGTTCGATCATGTATCACAGCAATAAAGTGAAACCTTACTGGACAGATGCTTATAAACATCTTGTCACAATTGATGACCACATTTTTTATGGGAGTGTGAAATGAGTTTAAAAGAGTTAACTTGGGAAAATCACAAGTCAGCAGAACGCAAAAAGTTTGCTAGTATTCTAATGAGTGGTGAGATAGATCCCTTGTTATATTACAGATTTTTATGTAATCAATACTACATGTATATCATGCTAGAAGAAAATTTAAGAATGGCAGGATTCCCACCTAAGTTATGGGACATATTCAGAGCACCCAGAATCCTTGAGGATATGGTTGAAATGCAAGAAGAGTATGGATTCATATTTAAACCTAAAGCAGTATATCCACTCACGCACAAATACTCAGCGCACGTTGAGACATTGTTCCGTGAAAGACGATACGATGATTTGATTGCTCACATGTATGTTCGTCACTTTGGCGATATGTACGGCGGTGCGATGATTGCTAAGAAGGTTCCGGGTTCAGGTAAGATGTATGAGTTCGAGAACAAACAAGAATTAAAAGTACACCTACGTGAAATGCTTAACGATGATATGGGACCTGAAGCAAATGTATGTTTCGAGTACGCAATTGCATTGTTTGAGGAGTTAGGCAAGGAATCATGAGTTATGTTTGGGATTCGTTAATCGATCTGCAGAATCATTTTATCGAGACATTTGACTCAGTAGCAAAAGAATATAAAGAGTCAGGCATGGAACGATACAACCATGAAGGTTGGATTAATCGTGTATGGAGTAACGATGACTTTAGACGAGCGCATGTTGATGTTGTAGATGCTCGTGAAGAGAAAGGGTTGTGGATGATGCATGTATGCGTATTCCCACATCTAAGTTCAAACGCTCCTATTTACGGGTTTGATGTGATTGCGGGACACAAATTAATGACTGGCGCATTCCATGACTATAGTCCTACAACACAAAAAGATCACCCAATGATTGATTATTTCAATGAACAGGTTGAACCCTTACAATGGAAACGTGAACGTGATTTGCCGCCCTGGGCGAAAGCAATCTTTAGTGACAAGATGATGGCAGCAAGTGCTGTTAAAGAACATTCAGAGATCGATCAAGTTGTATCAACAGCAAAGAATACTCTTGATTACTTTGTAAATAATGTAGGGCAATATAATCAAACTTCGAGGCGTAACCCGGTTGTGTTTGCTCAAAACAACTATGCGCATCACCAAAAACAGAATCATCACACTCCCCGAGTGATGAAGACCCTAGGATTAAATTCAGACGATGTTGATTCGTTTATTAAGAAGTGTTTGTTCCCAGAAGTGAAGTGATCATTTATGATTGATTATACCACATTTAAGGTGAAAATAAATCATAAATGATTGGTTGACAAGCAGGTATAAATGATGTATAATATGTGTATGAAATGAGGAAATATTATGAAAGCGTTAGAAACACCTTACTATCAATTTATAAACAATCCGTATGAATGTGCGCTCAATTCATCTATTAACAATAGAGTTACATTTGACATTATGGATAAAGATTTGAGTCGCCATGATATAATTGAGCAATTTGAGTATTTTCTTAAAGCATGCGGATTTCATTTTGCTCCTGGCGAGAGTATTGATATTGTGACACAAGAGGATTAATATTATGAAGTTAATGTTTTTGAAATTTTACGATGTGTATAACTGGATATTTGATCATAGCAAAAACCCATTAAGACATATCCCCGACCCATTATCACGAATGTGGATAATGACTGTCCTAGCATGGATGTGGTCAGTTGCATTCGGCATCTATATCGGAAGCGTGATCTACATGGGAGTCAGTTTAGCGGTACACTTTATATTGTTGTTTATGGTTACATTTACTGCCGCAGTATTCTTTGAGGCAGAACGTAAGCAATCGACTTGGTTGTTGAAGTTGAGAAAAGAGCAACAGTATAAATAACATATTAATCAAAAGAGGAGGTGGTTTGGTTCACCACGGCACGGATGCTAAAACGAACTACTTTATTATTTTTTAACTTGGAACTTTATTATGACAAATTCAATTATTATTCCATCATCTGATGCAGACAAGCAACGTATCAAGGGTGCGATGGAAGAAATTAGTAATGCTTATACCCGTGTCGAAGCGGAACGTGACTTTATCAAAGAGGCAATCGTTGCTTTGTCGGAAGATGTAGATATCCCGAAAAAATACTTATCTAAGATGGCGACAATGTATCACAAAAACAACGTGAGCGAAGTTGTTGCTGAGATCGAAGATATTGAGGCGTTAATCGAAACTATCAGCGGATAATCATATGAGTGATGAAAAGCAACTTATCGACTTTACAATTGATATTGACGAATTGGGAAGATCGGGTATGAAGTGGGAGAACCTAAAATTGTATGGGAATGAAAGATATGATTACGGTGTGAAACCCCTTGAGGAAATTTATCTCGGTGACGATTCATACACTCCCAACGATGAAGTAAAGATTAAATTTGATGTAATGCCGTGAAGAAGTGGTGGCGTATATGGGCAAAGTCTCTCGGTGAAAAGGTGGGAGAGACTGATAAGCAAGCAGATACTGTAGCAATGATCAGAACATTCTGGTGGTTAGTTCATATATCAACATGCTTCTTTATCATCCTAAACGCAATTGCAACACACGGTTGGAAATTAATAGGAATAGGGAATTGAGAATGAAATTAATCGCAACGCATTTTAAAGAGGAAGCATCAGGTCGAGCAACAGCAGAGATCTATGAAGCGTCTAATGGATTTAGCATCAGGTACATTGACCCAGCAGGTCAAGTGTTAGCAACAGAAACCCACCCAGGCAAATCATTGCAATGGGTTGAAGATGCCGCTGAGAATTGGGCACTAGGAATAAAACTACTCAATGAATAAATTAGATTCACAACTCAACTCTGAAAAGATTATGAAAGAGATATCTGGCATGATAGCACAAGGCGTTCCATACATTGATGCTATTGTTGAATATTGCGAGATTCATTCTCTCGAGATTGAAGTGGCAGGTGAGATCATACGCAGAAGTCCTATCCTCAAAGCGAAGATACATGAGGAGGCAGAACATCTTAATTTAGTACAATCAGTAGTGAGGTTGCCCGCTGATGTACTCTGATCGTGAAGCGTTTAATCTTTTTCAGTATTACATTGCTGTTAAGCAGCACTTTACAACTGACTATGACTTCTTCAAATATAATGGGAAGATGCGACTCAAGGAGTCATCTTTTGAAACTCGTAAAGACAAATTCTTCTTCCACAAACTATCGAAGAAAGACGAACCTAAAAACAGAATCCTAGCGAACTTAGTCGTCAATCCTAAAGCATGGATAGGTGATATAGTAGACAAGGAATCGTGTAACGAGGTTTACACTGAATGGGCAAAGCGTCAACAACAATTGCGCTATACATTCAAGCAAGACCTAGCAGAACTTGATGATGACTTTGATAAGGAGTTCAAAGTAGTGAGTGGGCAAAACCCACACGTTATTAACCTACACTTGCAACACCGGGTTAATTTGGAGACACTAGTGATCCTGGATGATCTACTATTGTGTTTCCGTTATTGGGAAAACCACGTAACTGATCGTGTACTTTTTCCTAATATAAATAAAAGTGTTAACAAATATCGACCGTTTATGATGAAAGAAGGTTATGAATTTGAAAAATTCCGTTCGATTTTGGTTGACAAGTACGATGATATATGTTAAAATATGTCAAGTACGAATAATTATATAAACTTAATATATCGCACATAACGCAATACAACGTCAATACAGGAGCAACCTATGACTAGCAATTTTGCATCACTAAAGAAGTCCCGTTCAGGGTCTTTCGACAAACTCAATTCTCAACTTCAAAAAATGAACACCTCTGGGGGTAACAACTCAAAGGATGATGATATGTGGAAGTTGGAAGTTGACAAAGCGGGTAACGGTTACGCTGTTCTTCGCTTCCTTCCTGCACCATCAGGAGAAGATATGCCTTTCGTTCGTATCTGGGATCATGGATTCCAAGGTCCAGGCGGTTGGTACATCGAAAACTCTTTGACCACTCTAGGTCAAGACGATCCTGTTTCTGAATACAACAGCAAGTTATGGAATTCTGGTGTGGATTCCGACAAGGATGTAGCACGTAAACAGAAACGCCGTCTTAACTACATGGCGAATGTATATGTAGTAAAAGACCCTACCAATCCACAGAACGAAGGCAAAGTGTTTAAGTTCAAGTTTGGTAAGAAAATCTTTGATAAACTAAATGATGTTATGAATCCTCAGTTCCCTGATGAAGCACCTATCAACCCATTTGATTTTTGGGAAGGCGCTAACTTCAATCTGAAAGCACGTAATGTTGAAGGTTATCGAAACTATGATAAGTCAGATTTCTCTGCTCCTGCTGTTCTAACGAACTCGCAAGGTGTTGATTTATCTGATGAAGAAATGGAGGGTGTATGGGAACAACAACACTCTTTAGCAGAACTGATCGATCCTAAAAACTTCAAGTCATATGCTGAACTTCAAGCGAAGTTATATAAGGTATTGGCACTTGATGGCAGTGCTCACGCACCCAAAAATACTGCCGAGGACGACAGTGGGGAGATGGATTTCACTCCGAAATTCAAAGCGCAAGAGGCAGCACCTGTCTCAACAGCGACTGCACCAGCGCAAGCGGCAGCAGAATCTCCTCTAGAATCTCGCTTTGCGGATAGCAGCAATGATGATGAAACGCTTGATTTCTTTAAGAATCTAGCGAATGATGATTAATATGTTATCTTGAGATTCGGAAAGGGCGGGGTCAAGGATGGCCTCGCCTTTTTTTTAGTTTGAATGTCCCGAGGGTGTTAAGGTTTTATTTGCAGGAACTTTAGCAGCATAATTATTAGTCACATAATTATTTGTCACGTTAGTTACGGCAGGTGCTGTTACATTGCCGCCGCTATTAACAACCTGAACATTGCTTGTGTCGCTGGCACCTTGAGGTCCACCTCTTAATCTTGTGCTTGCTTGAGCAGAAACGCTCTGTGTTACAGAGACATCTGATCCGATGATCTCACGCACTTTACCCATTGCAACTGCTAATCCTTCAAGATCAACTCCGTCATTGTTTAATATACCTTTACCGAAATCAATCTCTTTATTGAAAAATGATGTTTCAAATTCAACAGGTTTACCTTTAGGGTTGCCGTTAGTAAGACCTTCTAGTAGTTTAGGCAAATGTCCAAAACTATCCAATAAACCTTCAAGATCAAATTTAGGTGTGCTTATTTTAATGCTGCCTAATTTCTCTAGTGCAGTTGACATTTTATCAATGCCTCTTGCCGCTAAATCAATCTCTTCTTGTTTGTCAGCAATTTTTAATAATTGTTCAACAGGTGATTCTGCACCCGTTAGAAACCCAAGTATAGATGATCCCGCCTCTTTAAGTGTTGCGACAAAAGTTCCGCCAGCAAATGAACTTAATCCGCCTCCAAGTATTCCCATTGCATCAGCGACTTTCTGTGCTTTTACGTCAGGATCGCCCGTAACTTCATCGCCGATAGACAATAGGGTAAGAACTTGATCTTTTGTGTTCTGTGCTTGATCTTTTGCAAAGAAATCTGCTAGTGCTTTAACTAATTGGCCGCCACCAAAGACTGCTAAACCTAAACCAATACCAGACATTGCGGCTAAGAATCCGCCACTGTCTTTAAGGAACTCAAGGTTTCCGCCTTGGGCCTCATTGATGGATAATAGAACCGCAACATTATCTTTTATGCTTTGCGCCCAACCATCTTCTCCGAACAAATCTAGTACATTGGATGTTAATCCTGCAACAGCAGCACCTCCACCAAATACTGCTAAACCTAAACCTATGCCAGTCATTGCACCAAGGAACCCGCCGCTATCCTTAAGAAAATCTGAGTTGCCTCCTCGAGCATCACCGATTGACATTAATGTTAGTACGTTTTCTTTGATACTTGCGGCAAAGTTGCCGTCTGTAAATTTGTTTAGGACATTAGCACTAAGACCTACAGCGGCACTACCCGCACCAAATACTGCTAAACCTCCAGCGATACCTGTCATCGCAAGTAGGAATGATGCGCCATCGCCAATAAAGTTAAGAGCGCCGCCTAATTCATCACTAATAGACATTAATGTTACAACATTTTCTTTAACACCATCAGCCCAATTTGTTGCATACTTATCCAACAATTTATCACTCATACCTGCAACAGCACTACCCGCACCAAATACTGCTAGACCCAAACCAATGCCTGTCATTGCTGCTACGAACGGACCTGCCGCCATGAAGAAATTGCCTGCGCCACCGAAATCATCTTGTATTGATAATAGACCTTTGACGTTTGTTTTGATAGCGTCAACGTCCATGGTATTTAATTCTTTTAACAACAGACCTGCACCACCAGCAAGCAAACCTGCGCCTGCTAGTAAAACGCCACCGCCAACAAGGCCGCTTTTCAGGGTGCCGCCAATCATACCGAGTACCCCGCCGCTTCCTGACTTGTCTCTATCATTTGATTGAGGCGTGGGTGTCGGAGCATTATCGCCGCCTTCAGGTGTGGGTGGAGGTTCTGGGGGAGGATTTAAATTATCATCTCGAGCAGCGTCTGCTGCTCTTTCATTTTGTTTATTGAAAAAGGTTGTCATTGAATCATATATTTGACTCATATGAACATTTGTTTGGGTGATAGAGTCTTTCATTGACTCCAATGCAGGTGTCAACTGAGCGAGGGTTTCCCTAGATAGGTTTACTGTTTTAGGTCTAGGGTTATTTCTTGGTGGCCGTGCCATTTACTTAGTCCTTAAATTTACTATCGATCCAGCATTTGCCATAGTAAAGGATGCCTAACCAGACAGTAAACAATATACCATCAAGGTAAGACAATTCATTCCACGCTGCTAAAGGTGCTTCCATGTTACTTCTTCTTCATCGCTTGTGTACCAAAGAATGCCGCAACGATACCAGCAACAGCGACAAAGTATGTCGGTGCCATATCGCCTAATGTTTCTTGTGCTTGATCCAAACCTGCCATTGAAGCGCAAACAACTGCGAATGGATACAATAGCATACCGCCTAATGAGAACCATGCCATGTTACGCTGTGCATCACGCATAGCATCAGCATCTTCTAATTCTTTGCGTTTAAACTCAAGATACATTTGCTCTTCTGCATCACTCACCTTACCATCGCCGTTTGAATCAGCGGGATGATATACTTTAACTTGTTCGTCAGACATTCATTAACTCCTTTATTGTTTTTTCTGATCTTCGATAAACTGTAATAGCATATCAAGATAGATGTCTCTCTCATACGGTATTAAGTTTTCTATTTCACTTATTTGATATTTATAATGTTGAGCCAGTGCAAACACGTTTTGATAATATAATGCCAACGTGTTATGGACCAACATTAGGTAAAAAAAGTGTCTAGCCCCTCCATATTGAAGGTCTTGTCTTTTCCTGTGCTATCTTTATACGGTACAGAGTATTTCATCTTGGGACTTGTCGCAAAGAAATCCTGTATTTGTTTAACGCTAGATGATGTAAATTGACTTACAAAATCTTCAATCTCTTCTTGAGAGAACTCGCCAAAATTATACACTTCATCAGTTGAGTCATCGACTAGCGTTTCGATACATGAGATCATTGTATTAAATAATACAGACTCTGCAGGCTCATCGCTATCCAAGCTTTGTAAACTTGAAAGTTCATTGATTGTCGGATATCTCATCATCATAAAATATTGATCATTTAATTGAATTTTTTTAGAATGGTCTGGGTTGCGACTTATTTGAATATCATCAACGTCAACAACTAATTCAACTTGCTCTTCTGTATCAGGGTCAGTGATATTGAATTTAATTTCGTTATTGACTGACTTTGCTCTTAGTTGGAGCATTAGATACTCAAGGTCGAATACTGCTAATGTTTCAACGTCAACATCAGGACAACAGTTGTTAATAATTTGCTTAACGGCAAGTACGACTTGCTCTATTTCGTTCGATTCACGAGCAATCAAAAGAATTTTTTCTTCTTTTACTGTGAATGGTCTAAAGGCAATCTTTTTTTCCGTAGAGGGAACTGTTAGTTCAAATAACGGTTGATCAATCTTGGGCAATCCCATATTATACTCCTATAAAATAATCAAAATGGAAGTGTATCTAATAATCTTCCTACATTGTTTGTCTGTGTAATCAAGTCCTGTACATTTTTAGGTTTCTTAATCGATTTTACTTGTTGTGCTACACTATTTATAGAGGACAAGAAACCTAACAGACCTATCGATGAATCTAAACCCTCTACATTGCCGTCCTTTGCTCCAGAAACGCTGAATGAATCATAAGCAAAGTTTACAGTGAAAGTCATAACTTCTGCTCCATTCTCCCATGCAACCTGAACGCCGCCCACAGATACAGGAAACGCACCATTAAATTTGTAATTGTATGTCACCTTTTCTTGATTGTAAGAGTATACAACTACTTCTAACACAGATGAATAGTCATCATGAAAATTATATTCGTATAGTTTTCGACCATCATCACTTGACTCTAATACTCCGCCGCCATTGCCATGATTGAAAACGCTTTGATTCCATTGATGAAATAACTTTTTAATTGCAAAATTAGAATCTACCATGAACACTAAAGGAACTGTTGCATTTTCCATCGCAGTAGCACGCTTTTGTGACACACCATGCCCCTGTGTTTTAATGTCAGTTACATTGACTTCAAGGTCAGGTAACTGTGCAGAGCGACAGAAAAAAAGGAATGTCTTGAATAGGCAATGCGCCTCCGTCAACTGATTCGCTCATTGCGCCTGGTAATGTAAATCTTGCAACGAATAAATTATTGACTGCAACGCCATGTTTACTTAGTTGCGATGAGAAGTCTGATACATTAAATGTCATGCTACCCCCTGATAGCCTTTCTTGAATCTGCGAAAACTTTTGTCTTCGATGCGCCAACAAATCTTTCTGTTGGTAAAAATAATGCTATGTCCCACTCTGACGGATACACATATAAAAATTTACTTGTTACTTGTGAAGTCAGATAACGCTTAACGCAAGGTTTGAATGGACCATATTTTGCTGCTTTGTCCAATATCTGATATGATATTCTTAATTTTGTTGACTCATCATATTTTGTATTGTTAGCAGTATCATACAATGCGTCCATCAACTTAGCACGTAATTGTAAGGGTAGGTAGTGCATGTTTAATCCCATGAACCCGCCAGGCACTTTCTTATACGGAAAGATCAACGGCAATCTATCATAGTACGGCAATGTTGCTCTGTGCTTTGCAACGTATTCCATCATATACATACCACCTACAAGAGGTTGAGACATCATTCGTTCTTTATCACTGCCCTTGCCGAATAATTTATTCTCTGATACATTCTTATATTGTTTTGCTGTGTCACGATACCAATTACGTGCCTTAGATGTACGAGCAGGTATCTGTCCCGCTCGAACGCCTTTGGTTAGTATTTCATCAAATAGTGTAGACATTTAGATTTCTATGATACCTGCTTCCATTAGAATGCCTCTGTTTCTTAGATGTTCAAAAACAATATCTTCTTTGCTTTGACCATGATAAGGAACAGCGTGATGTTCTTCAATCATAATTTGTGTGACTGGTCGCCATGCATCTTTTTTTGCATCATAGACATCAAAGTCACCTAGGATACGACCGAACTTACCTTTCATGTCCTCCCCTTTCTTACTAATTTGTGTACGTAACACAGGGTTAGGACCTAATAATTCTTTGAGACGTTGCTTTGCCGCCAATCCAAATACTTTTTCTACTTTGTCTCGTGTACGTGATTCAGGAGTATCGATACCCATGATTCTTACACGTTCTTTCTTCATCCAAACACCAAAACCCAGATCAATATCTACATCTACAGTATCACCGTCAACAATTTTTACAATCTTACATCTATAATCATACATATTATTTTTCCTTGTCTATATCTTTATTTATATGTTGCCTCAACAAATAAGCAACATATTCATCAATCTTTTCAAACGGGATAATGTCCAGTTTATATGCTTGTTCTGCTTTTTCTAATGCCTCATCGTATGTCATAGAAACACCTCATCTTATAAATAAAAGTGTAGTCCACGATATTGACGTATCCGACTACTCTAATACTAAACAGGAGTACCAGCATGATTATTTATAAAGCCTACACATACCTCATTGGATGGTCACACCAAGAAAAATATTACTACGGTGTGCGCTATGCTAATCAAACAAATCCTCAAGACGACTTCTGGAAAAAATATTTCACCTCATCAAACTATGTTGCCGAGTGTCGTGAAAAATTTGGCGACCCAGACATAATACAAATAAGAAAAACATTTGACTCACCTGATGATGCTACTGCATGGGAAACAAAAGTATTACAACGAATTAATGCGGTGGATCGTAATGATTTTTTAAATAAACAGTGTGGAAAGTATTGGATTATGGA
>JACKZZ010003316.1_pt1 | contig 11354 bp, 7 predicted proteins | sample 8027871 | NCBI WGS metagenome assembly JACKZZ01 (sample SAMN15724774, study PRJNA655200) | protist metagenome | isolation source: fluorescence activated cell sorting (FACS) single amplified genomes of... | place: USA: West Boothbay Harbor, Gulf of Maine | collected 2000-07-19
GCGTGAGTACTACATGATTATCTTTCTCACGTTTTCGTCAACAGTTGCCTGCCTCCGAACGAAATACTGGCTCTCTCAACGCCGCGAGGAAGACTCCATCCTGAAAAAGGCAACCTCGAATACGAAGGAGCGGTTCGCAAAAAAACAGGTTCCACTACGATTAGATCAATCAATGCACAAAATTCTCTATCACGAACACTCTTCATCGCCCCTGCCTTCGCGCCTCCTCCAGCGGTTCGCCTTACTTTTTTCTGAGCACAAAATCATGTACAATTCGGCAACGCAAGTTCTGGTTCTTGGAACGACTCCTGCGTGAGAAGTCCCTATCGATCGTGAAAGTGGTGTTTGAAATACGCACGTCGTGTAAAGTTGTGTTTGTGGTCGTGTTACACTTTCTTATACGCAAATGGAAGTCGTGTGGAAATGGAAAACAAACTCAAATGCAAATGTATCAAATGGAATGGAAAGAACATAGAACCACTGACAAGCGAACTCGTCGGAGCACAGTCGGAGGCACGGGCGCATCAAAACCACTCAGCCTAAAGACGAATGGTCGTAGGCTCCCCCTGCTCCCAAATGTGATGTGCGAATAAGATCGCATTTACAAAATTGTACAGCGAAATTCTCGTCTTTGTGCCCCTCATCTACCTATTCTACAAAAAAAAACCTTCACCTCCTCAGAAGTTGTAACTCACAGTCCTAGGGGGCCAACAAGCAAGACTAGCACCAAACAAGGCGTCCACCTTTCTCGACGTCCCACTTCTTGCCAATCCCAACGACCAAGAACTACTTCTACCTACTTTTATTTCTTCTTTGCCCCCGCGTCGTCCGTCCGGAATTCGTGCGGCATTACCCAGTACGGCACGTAGCCTTTCCGCTTGCTGCCGTCTAAAAACACCACCCCAATCCAACCATTCTTCGGTCCGGACAGCAGCTGCAGCTCACAGCCCTTCTTCAAATCGAGCTTCCCGTCTTTGGACTTGTAGTCGTGGAACGCTTGGAACTTCACTTTCTCGTCCTTCTTCGGCTTGGGCTCCACGGCCTGGTCGGGAAGACAGTCGATGTGCAGCCACTGCGCCTGCTTGGAGTGCTGGGTCACGTTGCGAACCTGGTGGCAGTGGTTTTGGGGGAGATGGGATGGAAATTTTCAGGAACAAAGACCAATTAGTTTGTGCTCTGTGCATGAGCGTTGAGAATGTTGCACGCATTCGTTCTTCCAAGAGCAGCTGAAGCTCGTGTTCGTCGGTCCGCAAGCACTTTATCTTGCTGTGCTGCGTCTAACTACAATCAACCTTAATCTTTCTGCGCACAACGCAAATGCCGACTTGCTGGCTTACGCTTGTTACTACAATCAACAACAACCGAGTAGTACCAGGCACCAGCCGTCCAGCGGCCCCTTGAGGTATTCTACCAAATCGCCCTTCTGGCACACGCCCTCCTCTTCGTACAGCGTCCGAAAGTAGCCCTTCGACACCGCCCACGCCGGGACCCAGTGCGCTTCGCCTGTCCTCTTCACCTCGATCAGCATCCAGTTCTTCTCGTTCTTCGGCTTCAAAACTTTCGCAATGCCGCCGGGGTACACCTTATTTCCGAGGGTTTTGGTGCAGTTTGGTGGTGCGTTTGGATTTTTATTAGTGATCTTCATGTTTTTCGATGTCGATGTCCTTGTGACTGAGTGCAGGATGACTTTCAGATGCCTCTATCCGATCTTCGATTAGCATTTGGAGTCGCACATGAAGAACCTTTTAACACAAGAACCGCAAGAAGTACCAAGAAATACAAAACAACGAGTAAGAAAGTACCTTATCTTCAAATCCATGGACAATCGTCCGCACGTTTAGATCGATTTTCTCGTAATCAATTTTCTTCCCTTCCTTTATTCCCAACGCACCGTTAATGTCGTCTAATTCGTTCTCTTTCTTCTCATAATCTTCCTCTTCTTGTTCCGGTTTTTCGTCAACTTCCGCATCTTCTTGCATTGCTCTCGTCTCTTCCTCCTGTATCTGGCTCTGCCTCCTCTCAAGTGATTTAAACGCCTTCACCGCGGATTTTTGCTTCCGGTCCGCATTTGCCGCGGCATTCTCAAAGCTCTTTCTCCTCTTCAGCGCGACACTAGCTGCTTCTTTCGCTGATTTTTGCTTCACGTCCGCCAACATCGCTGCTTCCTCTTCCTGTTCCTTCTCGCTCGTTCTTTTCGTCGGTTGTCGTGCCAACGCTTTCTCGAATGAGAGCTGTTTCTGCATAGCGATCTTCTCCGCTTTCATGGCTAAATCCAGTTTAAACGCCGCGATTTCTGCCGCTTCCTTCGCGGACGCCGCCTTTGCTTCCGCTAACACGGCCGATTTCTCCTCCATCTGCTCTCTCCAGTTGCTCTTCGCATCCGCCATGTAGCTCGACCGTTTCTGCCCCGCAGATTTCGACAACCGCGACCCCGGCTGTCCGGAGGACATCGTCCCTGATGCGGGTACGGAATCCAATTGGCTCATTCCTGGGAATTGCGGCGCGCTGCTCATATCCGCGTAATCCATGGTTTCTAGTGTTTGCTCGTCGACGCCAAAATGGTCGTCTTCCGCCAGCGGCCCTTGCTGTGCGAGCTCCAATCTCGCTTCCGCCTTCTTCAAATCTTCGTGGTCCGGATTGTGGTCGTGGTGCCAGTCAATGGCGTTCTCCAACTCTTTAACACTCTCTTGTAAATCTCCCAACAAAGCTTTCCTCCCCATCAAAATCACACCCAGGGACTCTTCCAGCTTCGCGAGATTTTTCTCCCGCGAGTCGGAGGGCTTTTTCTTCATCATGTCTCTTTTCTTCCCCAGAGCCTGGATGTAATCGTTCTTCATGGCGTCGTAGACAGACATCAAGTCCTTCATCTCGGCGGTTTGGTCTTTGAGCGATTCGCCGTCGTACTCCTCTTCGGTGTCGTCTTCTTCTTCTTCGTCGTCGTCGTCTGCTGGAGGCGGCGGCTGGGGCGGCCGCTGCTGAGAAGCCCGCTGCTGCTGGGACGCTCGCTGCGAATCTTGGAATTGCGGAGGGGCTGGTGTAAAGATGAAGATGCTTAATGGTTCTTTTCCACTGATGTATGACGTCGACCAAATATTCAGTTACAAGCACAACAGTAAGGGAAGACCAAATCGGGCAAAAGCGATGCTCGACTAAAATCCAATGAAAGCGAAAGAAGAACAACGACCGGGATGAAAATGAAGTACCGCCCTTCCCTTGACTGCCACTTCCCACGACGCTCCCCTTCCCTTTCCCCGCACCCGTCGACTTCCCCCCCACAGACGAGGAGACTGATCCTCTTGCCGCTTTTTGCGCCGCCACCAGAGCCATGGCGAACTCTTTATGCCCCGCCGTTCCCTCGCCAAACAACTCGACCACATCCGGCTTGCCCGTTCTTGCATCCGTGGCTTCGAACCGGATCGAAGACGCGGCTTCCTGAATCTTGCCACAATCCGCCACCTTGTACTTAGAAGACCCCACGGTGGCGGTGTCGTGTGAGACGCTGCAGACCACCGGAATCTTCTTCACCCCGCCCCCACAACATCCGGTCGCCACCACCTTGCGCTTCAAAGACCACTGCTGAGGCTTGCCGCCACCCTTGGCGGACCCGCGACCCATGGTGGCGGTCGGAAACTATTTTAGCTATTGGGTTGATTACTTGTTGGAGGATGTTGTTGGGGGAATACGAATACGGGTGTCTACATCTACATCTACCGGAGTACTTAAATGTACAGATTTGTTACCTAGAAACTGTCACTTTCAAACTGGGGGAGGTGGTTAAAAACGGGGGGATGTTGATGAACAAGTAGATGATGTCCTCCTAAGAGGAAATCTTCCTACTCGTTTGTCCTCGTGTTCCCGCCCTGGTGAAGAATCAGTTGGATGGACATGTTGAACGAAAAGTAGTACTTAAGTTAAGTTTCGTTGACGGTGGTCGTGAGGACGGAAGGCCAGCACGATGCAGTTCCCACGAAACCGAAATCAGTCCGATGCAAATCCCACGTACGAGGACGATGTTCCGAGTTTCGTTGTTTTCCCGCATTACGAAATCCGACAAAATTACCGAAATAGTTTCTCCTTCACGACGACGAGCAAACCGACTTTGCGTTCAAACGACCGATGCAGCTCACGGAAAAAACCGACTCTTTAACCGACTTTTTTTTACTTCACGATGATCATGCCTACACATGTCTTCGCGCTGTTAACCGAATGCGAAAGTCAACGTCCTCTGTGCGTCGATAGTGATGTAGCTGCATCGATTATCTAAAGCTGAAGGCGGAGCAAGCTGCTCCTCCGTGGCCAGCGCGAAGTATATGTAATACAAATACGAGAGACCACTGTCAGCAGCACGTGGTCGTCCAATCCAGGATTTTTTGTACAGCCGTGCAAATGCTAAATGCTAAATGCTAAGTGTATCTACAGTGCAGTGAATATGATGAAACTGGCAAAATGAAATCCCCAACCGGTGAAATCCAGCTGCAGCAGTTCCTCCAGTCAAAGAACCATGATGAAGAAGCGGTGATGTGTTCGTTCCATCGCAAGACGAAGGAAAATCCTCCTCTATCTATGCACATTTTATTTCCCCCAGCTGGCTCCCCTTCACCTGCTCAAGATCTTCGTATCCATTGCTGCGTCCATCTTTTCTTGCTCTTCGTAGGTTTCTGGCAACTCTGTCCACTCCTCCCCGGGGATGATGCAGCGCTCGCCCCACGGCATGATGATCCTCTGTTTCGGCCAGCTCAGCGTCTGGCCGTGGTGAGGTATTTCCTTTTTCACCGGCGGCAGATCGGCGGCCGTCGGATGCACCAAGCCGGCTCCCGCTTCTGATTTGTTGCTGGTGTGAAAATCGTCCTCCTTCGACAGGAGATAACTATCGTCCGGTTGATGCCCTCCTTCTTCGACAAAGATGCTGGTGCCCTCCGACGAGGAAGAGGACGACGTCGACGAGGACCCCAGAAATGTTGTTGTTGAGCTCTCGTCGCTAGTACTAGTGGACTCTCTTTCTGCAGAAGATGACCTCCCCTTCATCCCCCTGCTCCGGTTGTTTCTGTTCTTTCTCCTGCGCAGCTGCGGGGCCCACTCGAAGTCCTGTCCGATTGGGAATCGAAGCTTTCGTATGGCTGGCGCCCCTTCCCAGACCCGCGCCGTGTGGATCTCGATGTACTCACGAGTGCTTCCGCACCCTGTGCCGGCACTCGTACCTCTACTTGTACCCGCGCCATCTTCGCCGGCTATGAAAAACGGCATCGGCCCAGCTGCTTTTAATATCTTCATGTGGCCGCCTACTAGATAGTACGTAGATCTAACAACTTGATGTTCGCCGAGCTGCCACGAGGGGAAGGCACACCCCTCAACATCATGGAACTACAGGGCCTCATCGAAATCGCGCCCCCTTGTGGAGGATTGTTATTGATGTTTGGTGGCCGCCTGCTAGAGCTGGTACCATAAGGCACGCTTTTTCAACATAAAGGTCGAGATGTAGATGCTCGTTATTTCTCTTTGTACTTGATGATGATGATGATTTACCCTACTAGGGGTTGACTTATGCCACTACTGTCCATGTTGAGGCCTTTTTTTGTCGATCTTCCTCTTTTTGGCTGCAGCGGCTGCGGCCTCTGCCGCTGCCTTTTTCTTACGACACGCTTCCTCATGCTTCCTCATATGCGTTACCCGGTGACTGCAGGATTTTGTGTTGTGGATCTGCTCGTCGTACTCGTACGTCTTCTCGCCACAAATCCGACATCTTATGCAGCGTTTTCCACTCCGGGGGTCCACATGCCTTGCCTCTTCCGGAACGTCAATCCGGTATAAACGGGCATCACTCCCGTAGTAGTACTGTCCGTTCGAATTCACTGCGTGCTGCTCTGGCCGGAACTCCTCGCGCATCTTCCGCTCTTCATCGTCGACGTATCCCTTCATTGGCTGGCAGAGCTGGCCAATTTTTATGTAGTCCCCCCTCTTATGCGCCTCCATATGGAGTTTCATCGAGCCTGCGCTTGTGGTGAATGCTATGCAGCAGATGTTGCATCGAAGTTTACGAACGTACGTGCTGCGGCCTGGTCGTTTCGGTCCACGCTGTTGCACTTCCGTCACATCGCCTGTCGCTACTAATTCCTCCACTATTTCGCATCGAATCTCCTCTCCTCTTTGTGCGTCGGCAGTCTTTGCTTTCTTTGTCAGTTCTTCTTTCTCGGTGATGCCTTGCGCGGTTAGTGCTGTTATCGCGTGTTCCTCCTGCAGATGCTCTTTCAGTTCATTCGAGAGCGCCATCCTTTCGACAGGGTCGCAGAGGATCTCTACGTCGTCTCCACCCGGTTGCTTCACGATCTTACTGCACCAAATGCACTCCTCACCCCTCAGCGTCTTTTCTGCGCCGTTTCTTCGAGGTCGAAAGTGCTGCGCCACCATTTGGTCCGGGTCGTCGCCTGTTCTCGCTGCCTTTCGTCGTATTTGGTCTCGTGTCATCAGCTTGTTCTTTTTGTCCCCGAAGTATTGCTCTGCCAATAGGTCCGCTGCCCATTCCCGCGTCCAGGCGCATCCTCGCGCCCAGTCCTTCGCCGTCTCCGAGATAAACCACTGGCGCGTTACTCCGTAGAAGGTTGCTTTGTTCCTCCCATATAGGCCCTGCGGCCCCAAATCCGGTCTTCTGCTTTTAGTTTCCTCCAACGATTCGAAAAGCAGGTGGAGGAGCTGCACCGGCATGCGGCAGTCGTGCGTCAGGTGCTTTAGCATATCAGCGAGCATGTCGGGCATGATCCTCTTCCTCGGTTCCAGCTGTTTCACGTTTTTCTCCGACCGCAGCAACTCTACCGCCAGGTCAACATCTCCCTCCCCCTGGATTAACATCGGGAAGAACTTACCTATCAGCGCCTCCCTCGTTACTGCTTCGCGCGGTCCCCGCATGACATGCGCGAAATACCTGGCCTGGAGAAACTTGACGTGTACCCTCAGTGGTGGTAGCCTCGTCCTCCTGCGCAGGTCCGCGTAGTGCAGGTCATACGCCTTTCGCTCCCACCACTTTATGTCCAGCATCTGCCCCAGGATCCTGTTCTCCTCGCGGTGAAGCAACCTGATTTCTCTTTCGGATACTGCGCGCGCCTGTAGCCCGTACATCATGATGCTCCTTATCATTACTAGTATCAGCTCGCCCCGTCTTTTGTTGGTTATTCCCTCTAGTCCGCTTACCCGACTTCTTAGCGTCCACACTGCCTTCCACGCCTTAAGAATTTTCAGCCTAACATCCTCGTCCGGATCCGTGCTGACGCCCAGATTCCGAGCCACTATCTCCACGATGTCCCCTCGGATTCTTTTTCCCACATTCTCTCGCAGTCCGCATTGGCTTATCACCCGCGTAAAAACTGCTGTTGTTCCGCAGTCTTCGCCCGGCTGGTCTTTCTTCTTTGCTTCTATGTCCATCTCCGTTATCGTTTCCATGATCTCGGCCGTGGTCTGTTCTACAAGCGTCGTGTCATCCGCGAAAAGCAAATCCATGAGATTCAGGCTTGAGTCGTGGCCGCACCGCACCAACGCGAAAATCTTGTCCTCCCGCGGCCAGTGCCACGCGGCCCTATTCGACTGCAGCGAAAGCCCCACTTTTTCATTCCCATGTCTCTTCTCCATCTCCATTGTGTATTTCTTCATCACTGCGGCGAAAGTTGTTATGAATATTAGAGGGCTGCTGGGGCACCCCTCCTTGCAGCCGTGGCGGAGGTCGAAAAGTTCCCCGCCAAAGCCGTGCCGCGCCGACCTGTGCGATGCGTTGAGCACCTCCCACGTCTTTGTTCCTGCTATTCCCAGCGCCGTCATTACCCCTGTAACCAGCCTCCAGTCGAGCGATGGGAAAGCCTTGCGGAGATCCACAAGGACAACCATTGTTCTCATTGCAGCTTCATATCTATAGTGTTTTAGGTCCTCCCGCATCCTGTTGAACAGCGTCAGCGAGTCGATGCATCCCCTTCCGCGCCTAAAGCCGTACTGCGTTGCCGAGAAGTACTCAGCCGCTTCCAGTGCGTCGTACAGGCGGTCGGTCTTGATCTTTACAATCAACTTCAACAACATCGGCGACACAACGAGGAATCTGTAGTTCCCCGCGTCCGTCCTGTCCCCCTTCCCCTTATACAACGGCACATCCCTGCAGAGATGCATCCTATCTTCCAACTCCGATATATTCCTTCCTGCCAGCTCCCTCACCAACACTCCAGTCAACACCTCCAGCGTCTCATCATCAAAATGCATCAGCAAATCCGCTCCAAGTCCGTGCTTGTCCCTGGCCCTTCCGCCTGCCTTTAACCTCATCACCGCGGCCCTGAGCTCCTTAGCGGTGACAGGCCTGTCGAGACCCTCGATCGTTTCGTCCGACAATCGCGGCACAAGTTCCTCCAGCTCCCCTGCGATCGGCAGTTCCTGACCATCCGGCACCAGAGGGCTGTTCCCCACCTCGTCGTATTTGACACGGGCCTGCTCCGGGGTTATTTCTGCTGCCCCTCCTACGCCTCCCGCTGCTGCTTCGTTCGCCTTCATCTCCCGGAACATCTTCCACATGTTCGCCCTGCAGCTTGCGTTCTCTGCCATCTGCTCGGGGTCGGGCACGTCGTTTCTCGAACGCTGCCTCCTCTTCCCCATCATCTCCGGTAGGTACTCGACCAGGTAGTCTTGGAATTCCTCTAGGCGGAAACCCTCGCCCTGCTCGGCAATCCGCTGCCGCAAATCCTCGTTATACCTCCTCCGCAGGTCCTCGCTGATGTTATCCATGATCTCCATTGTTGCCAATTTCCTCACCTCTCCTTCCTGTTTTAGCCATGCCTTCGTCTTGATGTCGATCGCCGTTTCGACCGCCAGGTGGTCGAACTTCCTCGGTGCCCTCTGCTTCCCGTTGGCGCCTGGCGCATTAAAATTCAGTCGTTGGTATGTTCTGAACTTTTGCAGCCCGCCCCCGGTAGTGACGAAGAAGTCCAACTCATTCCCCTTCTCGTGCGTTGCGTACTTTTCTCCATGCGCCTTGAAATTTGAGTTGACCATGACCAAATTTCCGCCCATCAACACCTTAGCAAATCGTCTCCCTTTCGCATTTGTTTCGTTTGCGCCCCCCTCTCCTACGTGAACTGATGACTCACCAAACTCATCGCGGCCAATTCTGCAGTTCCAATCGCCTCCAATCACTCGCAGCTTCCACTTCTCGGATTTTCTTCGCTTTATTTCTCTCACTATTTTTACGAAGTTGGTGTCGAAAAGATCCTGCTCCTCCCGCTTGTATTTTTCTGTTGGCGAATAAGCCGCCACCAGGACTACTTCATCCAGAAACATCGCCATTACTCTTCTTTTCGACCTAATAGCCGCGTCAACGTTGTTGGTAAATCTGCCTCGCCGCGTGTCGTTGCCCATCCTTCTTTCCAACTGTTCCCGCAGCTCTTTGTCAAACAGCATTACTCCTGCACCAAAGCCGTAAACCAATGTCCATTCTCTCCTTCTTATTATCTTCGGTTTGCAACTCGCCGCCGGGTCGGTCATTTCCATCACCACCCCATTCCTGTTGTCGTCCTCTTCGTCGTCGGTATCGGACATGTCGGTCCCGTATCCTTCGTCCTGCTCCTGGTCTCCAGTAGAATTTGCCTCTTCCTCTGGTGCTTTGTTGATGGGTCCTCCCCTTTCTGCTCCTATGTCCTCGTCGCGTTTCCGTTTATTAGTTCCACTTACCCACTTCGGCGGCCTCTTGAACGTTCCAAACTCGGACATGAGCACTGCTGCGGTTCCTCGGTGCTTTGCAATTCCGGCTACCCACTTCACCCGATCGTTGTTGACGTGCGCGCCTCTCATGTTGATCAGCGTCACCATCTTCCGCTGATGACCCGGCAAAACCTCCTCCGTCATTACTTCTGGGAGGCCATACGGATCTCCATCCTCCCAGAATCTTCCTCTTCTCGGCTCTTCAGCCGGTCTGCCGTAGCGGGAGGACAGGCTCTGTCGCGCTCTGAGCCTGGCGGCGTCGGGCCCCTGATAGATACAGATAGCTGACGCAGAATAGTACAACTAGTAATTATTCAGGCCGAAAGTGATTCCGCTATGTGTGAAAACAGCAGCAACAGTGCTGGGCTCCTTCAGCGTTACTCCCACTACACTCGTTTAGACCAGCAGCTGGACCAACATCTATCTTTGTTCCTACTCGCGGCACCATCCGCCGGTGGAATCGTCGTGTCTTTACACCCGGTGAGCTCCTCGTCCTCCCACCCGAGAACCTGGGTCCTGGGGTAGGTGACAACCGAACGCGTTCCGTGTTGTCTCGCCGCCGTCTCCAGCGCTTGGTCGTCCAGCCCCCCGAATATGGTGGGACCAGCTGCTAAGTGACCCAAGTGCTAAGTGAAATCTGGGCTCTCATTCTGGCAGCTTTTTGGGATTTGCTGGGAAGTCTGAGGGTGAGCAGAAACCTAAGAAAGCAGCAGGCACGCTTCCACCCTTTGCAGCCCTCGCAGCTGTGCTCTCCTATTGGCCCGTGTGGACCCGGGTTTCCCTTACGTGAACCCTTGCTACTGCTGTCTTCCCTCCTTCACACTGGCTCATCTCCCGACGCCCTGCGACCCGCCACCCCCATTAAGACTGAGGCATCTCTGAACCGCCCGGCGCTTCGCGCCGGGCGGTCAGAGCGCGTACTTTACTTCGTCACCCCTGTAAAGCCCATCTCCAATTACTTAGTAGTTGGGTCACTTAGCAGCTGGTCCTTCCATACCGAATCCGACCACAGTTCCGCCCCCCGAGCGCTGGTTTCTGTGCGCGTTCGGCTTTTTCAGGACCTGGATGTCGTCGATCTCGCCGAAGAAAGCGCCTTTGTGTTGCTCTATCCAGTCGTAAACGGCGTTGTCGTCTTTCAAATCGTCTTTCACGTACTGTGTTCCTCTTCCCTCCGTGAAATTCGCCATGTATTCCGAAATGCTCCACCCGGCGAAGCGGCGCCTGAAAATCTCACCCCAATCCAACGCGCGGATCACGCCGACTTTCTTATAGAGCGAGGTGAAGTTCTCGTGCATTCCAAGCTTGTAACTCTCGTCGGCATTGTCGTACAGCGCGAGGATGAAATCCTTCATCCCGGTTAAATCATCCGGATAGTAACTGCCTTTCAGCAACTTGCTGGCGAGCACCGCCTGCCGCCACCGACGTTCGTAGTTTGGACGGAAGGGAGATAAGTTCGGACACTCCTCCGGCCCGCAGTAGCGACACCGGAGGTCGTATTTGTAAGTTATGGAGAGACCAACTGCTAAGTAGGCAACTACTAAGTGATTGGAGATGGGCTTTCTTTGGTGGCGGAATAGGGTGCGCGCTCTGATCGTCCGGCGCGAAGCGCCGGACGGTTCAGAGATGCCTCAGTC
>JACKZZ010018114.1_pt1 | contig 11354 bp, 7 predicted proteins | sample 8027871 | NCBI WGS metagenome assembly JACKZZ01 (sample SAMN15724774, study PRJNA655200) | protist metagenome | isolation source: fluorescence activated cell sorting (FACS) single amplified genomes of... | place: USA: West Boothbay Harbor, Gulf of Maine | collected 2000-07-19
AAGGTGGTTTAAAAAAGAAGAATGAAGATGATGATATTTAATTTAGAAGAAGCGACGAATAAGAAAGGAAAGACGAAGGTTAATATAATTATAATATAGAATGAATGTTTAATAGTAATAGTTGTGAAGTTGTAAATTTAATTTAAAAGACAGTATTAAAACTAATTGTTTCTTTATTCCTTTTTACAAATAACCTAAACTATTATTATTAGCATTGAATTGACTACTAAGAACAAGTTACAAGAAGAAGAAACTAATCTAATTTAGTTTCTTCCACCAATGTTAAGTGGTCTAACCTCAATACCAGTCATGTCCTTGAAGGAGATGGATTCAAGCATATCCTTGGTATCGTTATCAATGATGATAATGTCTTGATCAAGAGCACTACGCTCTGGGACAAAGTCCATACGTCTCTCTCTCTCTTCCTCTTGAAGTTTTAATGAAATACCTCTAACAGGTCCACGTTGAATTCTCTTCATTAAATGAGTGATGAAACCAGCAATCTTGTTTCTCATTCTCTTGGAAGGAATAATGGCAACCTCACCGGTAACTCTTTTGTTTGTGTGGAAATCATTGGTAAGACGATTGTAGTATTTCTCAATGATAACACGAGCACTCTTCTTGACGGTCTTTGTTCTGACACCCATGATTGACTAATAATATAATGTGATTCTATAATTATTATAATTGAAATATAAAGATGATAAAATAAAAAAGAAAATATATATATTAAGTTAGTAAAAATTTATAATAGAGATCAAAGAAACCAAATGTATTTCAGAAAACAATCAACTCGCGATCCAAATGCAGAATATAGACTCATTATAAACTAATTGAATCATTTTATGACAAAAATTAGATACTCTAATAATGATTATAAAATTAGTTGATAACAATTATGTTAAAAACTTTATTCAAAGGGTCCATTAGAAAACCATCTCTGCAGCGAGAAAACACAACAAAGATGCACCATTTACGCATACATTAAAAACAATTTGCAATAATTACTGCTTCTATAGATCTATCAATAGATGCTATACACTATAATGTTATAAAAAACAACCGATTCATTTACTTACGTTCAGTATAGAATAAATGGAGAGACGCCATTGGGATTGAAAAAAAAGAAAAGTCCCACGTTCAATTTCAGCCCGAAGTGTGACCTTCCATTTTTTTCTGTCCTCTTCACGTTTTTTACAACACTGTTGAACTTTTTTGCAGTCTAAGTTTTGAAAAACTTTGAGGTTAGTGTTGTTGTGTAATCTTTTAATAAAATTTTGTAATAATTTTGTTTTATTCCAAATCAAATAACGTTGGAAGTTACTTTCTAAAGGTGCATAATTTTAAGCAAAAGATTTTCTATAAAGTATGGGTAATACAAATAGTTGTACATTGAGTGAAGATGATTTAACAACATTTTCTTCATCTACTGTATTTAGTGTTGATGAAGTAAAAAGTCTTTGGGTTCATTTTAAAGGTATAGCAGGATCAGATGTAGATCACATAAGTCGTACGCAATTTCAAGAAGTAATGTTATTTCGAGATACAGCAATATTAGATCGCATTTTTCGTGTATTTGATACAGATGAAGATCAAAAAATTTCATTTAGTGAATATTTATCATGTATATCTATAATATCAATGAAAGCATCAGAAACTGAAAAATTAAAATTATCATTTCAAATGTATGATTTTGATGGTGATGATAAAATTAGTGTATCAGATTTAACATCAGCATTAGCAGCAACATTGAGAGAACATGATGTTATTATTGAAAGAAGTGAAATTGATGAAATTGTTCGTGATACTATGGATGAAGTATGCCCAGAAATACCTGGTATGATATCATTATCTGAATATGAAATGCTTGTTGCTCAAAGACCACAAATGTTAAGTAGACTTAGTTTAAATGTAAGTGGAATGATTATGGAATATACTCAAAAATCTATTTAATCAAAGAATTAACTATTGTGGGGAGTATTTTTTTTTGAGATGAGAGTTAGTTCTTAATCTCTGCTAACATGTCATGGAGTATATTATATTATAGTATGATCATTGATACGTTGTAATTTATGCATTGTTTTGTAAAATTATTGTAAATAGCTGAAAGGAATTCACGTTCATTTTGATAATTAATAATTGCTTATGACGACTAGTCACAAATTAGAAAAATGTACCTATTTAGGTGAAGCCAAGGGACTGTAGACGAACTCTACTACTATTTCTAACCCCACTATTACCACTGCCTCTTCTATGTACGTTGCAACTTATTCATTTAAAATTTTAAGTTAGTAAATAGTAAAGTGTTTTACGTTTTAATTGACCATTTCTTTTCTTTGTTTTTACCATGATGTTCCAAGTTCTCCAGGTTCTCGAGTTCTATGTTGAACTTGAAGTTTTCCCCATCATCAAAAGATGCATAACGTGCACGTCTAAACTCAATCATAGCAAAAAATTTATTAGGAGTTATCACATAACCATTTCCTATAAATAACATGGCAGAATGGTTTGGATTACCAATACATGAGATACTTATCCCTACAATATCATGGGTCATTATCATTGTACATCATTTATGGCTTGTTCACAATCAAACTTTTAGTGAAGATCAGCATATTAAAGAGGCCCCATCTGTATTTAGCTTTTTTGCACAAGCACGTGTTGGTTGGGTTAGTAGAAATCATCTCACAGGTCAAGCATCAGCTAACAGTACTCGAGATTACCTTCGTGTCCTCCTTTTTTATCAAGGTAATTCTATAGTACTTTCAACTCTTACTGCTGGATATTGTGCAGCTAATTATAATGCAGAAGGCACACCATATTCGCATTTATTAACTGCAAAACTTGGATTTGTGTCTGTATTATTTATGATTATATTTCTTGTTATGGTATATGCAGTACGTTATGGAACACATTTTCATATGATGATGAATGTAGAATATATTAATGGTCTTGAAGTTAAAAATCATTTAAAAATTATTGAAATCGTATATCATAAAGCACATTTTTTTTATTCAACAGCACAAAGAATGTATTTTTTATTAATTCCAGCATTTGCTTGGTTAATAAACTCAATAGTACTAGCTTTAATGACACCTGTATACATTTATCTTATTAATGTATATGAAGACATCAGCTGGATGCAAGAAGATATTGATAAATTAACTACCACTGGTAAAGATAAAAATGTAAATGATGATATTGCTATTGAAATTGATGATGAAAAAGACAAACTATTGGCTGATGAATACTTAGTGGAGATGACAAAGGCTGGGGAAAATTTAGTTTAAAAAAAATGTATTTCTAGTATAATATGTATTATAATTAAGAAACGAAACCCAAAGAAAAAATACATAAGTTACTTGATTTTATTTATTTTTCTATTTTAGATGACAACAACTCAACAACACGAAAATAAAAACACAACACATTTTTTCTATTTCTATTTCTACTTCTAGTTCTAGTTCTAGTTCTACCTCTACCTCTAATTCTTACATTGCATATCATTACTTAACGCTTCATCTAATGTTGATGTTGTAAATTTGTTTATTTTTGGGTCGTTCTCAATTCCATGACCCGATTGATACAAATCTGGTAATAAATTTTGTATAATTTTCATCATTTCATGATTGAGTCTACTTCGAAATTTCTTATGGTTTTTATTATTACTACTTGTTGAATCCCATTTTCCACCAACACTACTGCTACTAGATCCACTGTTGCTATTACTACTACTGCTACTACCATAAGAATTAAAATTCAAATGATGTACAGGATCAGCACCTACTGTGATTATGCAAACAGGCGATAATGTTTTCTCTTGTTTCTCTAACAAATTGCGAGTAGTAATCTTACGACTGAGACGCTTGCCTTTATTAACATTCAATTTTTTATCATCGTCATTTTTGCCACTGCTATTACTATTGCTATTGCTGTTACCATTACCATTACCATTACCATCACTATTACTATTACCATTACCATCACTATTACTATTACTATTACTATTACTTTCAACTTGAACTTTACCATCAATTGTAGATTTCTTTGTTAAACTTTTATAAAGAGATGCTGTAGAACAAAATAATGCATCAAATCCCCAATCTGCTCCCAAATAATGCGATGGTGCTAATAATGGTATAACAAATCTAGTTATGTACCAATGAAAATATGCACTATCCAATAAAGGTGCCTGTATTTCAATAAATGACGATGCTGATGCATCTACTTTTCCTTGTTTACGATCATTTTCCCAATACGCTTGATTGAGAAAATTGTATGATTCGAATTTTGCATTTTTTAATGCAGCAGCTGTTGAATGATAATCATAACTACTACTACTACTGCTACTACCGGCACCGATGCTACTGATATCATCCTTGTCCTTGACTTTACTATGATGTACCTTGCCTCTACTTGCATGAGCATGACTACCAGATATAATCAATGGTTGCGCAATAAGTGGTGGTTCTTCAAATGCACATTGAATTATTCTAAAAAATCTATCTGGATGAAAACCTGACAAAGAAATGTCACTGTCTAACAACCAAACACGTCGATATTGCTTAAGTATGTTTAATAGATAAGTATAGGAAAATGTTTTTGGGTATACATGCCGATTATATAGAGGGATATCACCTCTATCTTCACGTATTGCGCCTTTTGCTTCGTCTTCATATTCTTCATCCCAAATACTTTTGATCACTGTATCTGTATCTGTATCTGTATCTGTATCTGTATCTGTATGTGTGTCTGCATCTGTATCTGTAACTCTCTTTTTCTCTACACCTACATCTGTTTTCACTGCTGTTACTAGTGTTTCCTTTTTTTCAGCCGTTGGTGTTTGACTAATATCTACAGTTGGACTGTGTGCGGTGACTGTGTTAACATTTTCTTCTTCCTTTTTATCAACGGTACGAAGATTGTTCGTGTTCGTGTTCGGAGTGAGAGAACTAGCTTTTGAAATCAAAGGCATACCACTACCACTACCACTACCACTACCACTACCACTACCACTACCACTACCACTACCACTACCACTACCACTACCACTACCAATATCACTAGTATTAGTATTAGTATTAGTACTCACTGTGTTGATAGTGGCGTTATCCACTTCAAGCTTGACACTTGATTCAGTGTTACTGTTACTTTTACTATTATTATCTTTTTCGTCTACTACGTCACCTGCTGTCTCCCTCTCTGTCAACAACCTCGATTCTAGTTCTAGTTCTAGTTCTAGTTCTAGTTGTCTCCGTATCTGTTTTCTATTATTAATATCATTAATTAATGTAGGATCAGCATGTTTTATATAATGCTCATATAAATCTGGATTTCCTGCCTGTAAAGCATCGCGTGATAATGCGTCAGTTCCTTTCCCACCAGCTGCGTATTTACCATCAGTACCATGCGGATTTGTTTTTGATGAATATCTATTTAATACAATATGTTGATGTTCTGCTACCTCTAATTGTACTAAATTCACACCATTCCCTAATGCTTTCACATCCTCACGAAATTTGGATAAAATAGTTTCTACCTTATTTCCACTTCTATCACTTTGACTATCACTATCACTATCACTATCACTATCACTATCACTATCACTACCATCACTATTAGCATGTGTATAACGAGCCTTTTCTATAGCAGTAGTATATATTATAACAGCCCAATCACATGAATTTTGCATAATTTTCATATTATTAATAATATTATTTAATTCTTCAATATTTGCTTTGGTTATTGTTGCACAAAGTAAACCAGTGTTTGCTTTACGTTTTTCTTGTTTTTCTTGTTCTTCTTCTTGTTGTTGTTTAATGCCTTTTTTCTTTTTATTATTAAGTACTAATGATAATAAACTTTGCATTTCATCTATTGGATGGAAATCCTGTGGTAAAACATCACTTACTTGACCAAGTATTGTTGAAAAATCACTATCTTTACCTCTTGATTTTTTTTTATCTATTTTTAATGTTGAAGCTTTTGCTGCTACAATACTTGCATATGTGATATCAAAATCTGGTGAAGCTGAATCTTGTGCCATACGAGTCCATTTACTTATATATGCAATCTCTTGTGCACTGAGATCACCTGTATATCCTTCAAGATTACCAGATATCGTCACAATAAATGACAATGCCATAATACTTGCAATCACAAGGAAAACACCACTTATAAATCGAACACGTGTGGAATAGCTTGTAGTCCTTGGTTGCCACATAGTGGTCAACCAATTCGAGACTTTCAATCCAAATTTCGAAAACATGAGGTTTAAGCCATTCAGATTGAAATCTATCTTTGATGTGTTGCTAAATGGATGTAAAATGCACACAGATTGCTTTCACACGCTCCCTATCAACTTCTTAATTTTATTGAAAGGAGAAAATCAATTATGTGTTCATTTGCAAAAAGTCAGAAAATCTCCGACGAAAAAAAGAAAACTCTCTCAACTCTTCAGTTTTGATTGAATTTGGATTTGTTTTGTTTCAATCGTAGCCCATAGTTACATATAACCATATTTTATCTATATTTTTGCATAATATTACAAAAAAAGAGTAATAATGAGTGATTCTGCGATGTCAATTGGAGGTCTTAGTGCAGATGTGACTAGGCTTTACCGTGTACGTAAGACATGTTTCAAGTTACTTGCAAAGCGTGGTTATATTATTTCTGAGGATCAAACAGAACAAGATACAGAAGGTTTTAGAGAACAATTCGGAGATAATCCATCCCGTGAATCAATGTCAATTCTTGTAGAAAAACAAGATGATAATGCAGATCAAATATTTGTATTCTTTCCTGAAGATGAAAAGGTTGGTGTGAAACCTATTAAAACTTATTGTGAACGTATGAAAGCTGAAAATGTTTTTAAAGCTATTATTGTTGTTAAAACTGCACTTACTGCATTTGCAAAACAAGCTATTCGTGAAGTATCTCAAAGAGGATATAGAATTGAATACTTTCGTGACGCTGAATTAGTAATTGATATTACAGAACATAAATTAGTACCAACACATACAGTGATGACAGAACAAGAAAAAAAAGAATTATTATCACGATATAGATTAAAACCTTCACAATTACCACGCATTCAATCACAAGATCCTATTGCTAGATATTTAGGTTTAAGAACTGGTCAAGTTGTAAAAATTACTAGACCATCAGAAACTGCTGGACGTTATATTACTTATCGCATCTGTATGTAAGTCGTCATTTCATTAGAGTAGTCAGGAAACGCAAAACAACATGCATGAAAGAAAAAAAAACAAAAGAAAAATAGATGTTCACATTGTACATACTTAAACAAAAAATACAAATAATAAAATATAATAAGCATCAAATACTAAATCAATTAATCAATTCTTCTTTCTTTCAAAATTGATTTTGCCCATGCATTGATTGCATTGCTGTGCTTGCGAGAGATTTGTAATCATTATGTTATATGGATTGGTTTTCATTTTGGTGATACCACTTGAAGACTAAAAAGTTCTGCTTGTTTGAGCTTTTTCCAAAAATTTGGCTCTATGAACTACTTCTATAGCTGGTCTTAAATCCCATGATTTTATACAACCATCCCAACTAATACTAGTAATCATTTTAATATCAAGTTCTTCATCTTCTTTACGTTTTTCTTTCACAACATGAGGTTTGCCATCATCTAAGATTGCAATATCAACAACATTAGCTTCATGACCTTTACCAATATCCATTGGATAACAATACATAATTTCTTTAGGTTCGGGTTCTTCATCACTATCTAATTCTTCTTCAGATTCACTATCGTCTGGTGGTTTTTCTTTTTCTTCTAAATTCCAAATTTTTACTGTATATGGATTTCCCCAAGCACATGTTATTAAATAAAATACTGTATCATCGTTAAAATATTTCATACTATATATAGGCGATTTTGCATCAATTTTTTCTAATAGTGGCATTTCAGGTAATTCTGGATTCCATATACATAGTTGACCATCATCTGATGCAGAAATAAGACGATCAAGTGCTGGATATGCTACTGCAGTAACAGTTCTTGTATGTGATCTTAATTCTAATTGAATATATGGTGGTAAAGCAACTCTGGGTTTAATAACACGTGGTACATCATCAAATTCTTCTAATTCATTAGCGTTTGAAGCTACCATAGCACCCGGTCCTGCTGCTGCTTCATCAGTTCCTTCAGGTGCAGAATCAGGTTCTAGTGGTGCAAAAAATACAGTTTCTTCCATATTCCAAACATAAACATATTTCGAATTACCAGTAGCAAAATGTGTTAAATCAGGATCTTTTAAACATATATCCATAGTATACAATTGTTTTGATTGATTAAATCGTTTAATTTGTTCACATTTAATTAAATCCCATATACGAATACTACGATCATAACTAGCACTGATTAATTCTGATTTTTCTTGTATGACATGCATTGTATGTATATATTCTGTATGCCCAATCATAAATTTTGGATCATGATTCCAAAAATGTTTATCCTCTAATGGAAAAATTCGAATTAAACATTCATCTCCTGCTGTAATGATAAATGTTTCATCATCTGGTGTTGTCCAAGTCACAATGCAATATATCTTATCTGTATGTCCAGGATGACCTGGTCTACCATTAAATGCACCAATTTTATCAACAAATTCACCCGTTAAAGCGTTTGTCATGTTAATATTACGATCCTCTCCAGCAGAAAGCACTAAAGGCACACCATCCTTGCGTTTATAAGTGCAATGAACTCCACGAATGCGACCTTCATGCAAATCTTTTACACTCCATGCACACTTTGGCATGTCAAACTTTGTGATAAGAGATAATTTAATTTGTTCTCCCAAATTGGGAAACAGTTTAAATGCGATTATTTTGAGTAATGATTCTTCAAATGCACTGAAAATTACCAATCAAAGTAATTTGTAGCTTTTTGATAAAATTAAATATTATTGAAGATAATTTACATTAAAATTAGAGAGTGAACATGAGTTCAAGTTCAGAGCTTCAAGACACAATTGAAGGAAGCTTGGCAACTGCTAGTGAGTCTCTTATACAAGATGAAAGTAATTCTGAAACATTTATCAATTCTGAAGTTACAAAAGATACAAGATTAACTTCAGTTGTATCAGAAGATGATACTGAAGAGACACCAGAATCACAAGTGTCTCTTGAGACTTCAGCAGCAGCACAGTCTGAAGCAACAAAGGAGTCTGAAGCAACAAAGGAGTCTGAAACAAAATCTAAAACTCTTCGAGATCCAACAAAAGAACCAAAAAAGACAGCATTATCAAGAAGAGATGCAGTATTTAAAAATGATGTTGACCTTATTATGGCATCAAGACATAAAAAATGGCATGTTGAAATACCTGTAACACCATGTATTGCTGGATCTAATATACGTGTTGCTATAATGGAGGAACATGATATGGAACATTTATTTATGGAAGTAAAAGAAGGTGAATATAATAATTTAACAGCACGACCTGATCTTGAATTATGGGTTGTCGGTGTTGGTGCAGCTGAACAAACAAAAGAACAAGCTAAAGTGGCACTAGAATCAGGTAAAATATTTGGTTCATTAACACAAGAAATGCAAGATAGACGCAATAAAGAAAAAAAATTACAAGAAATTGCAATAAAAAAATTATTAACAAAAGTAGATAAAGCAAAAACAACAAAATCTAAAAAGGAATTAATGAAAGATGTTGAAAAAGCTCAAAAAAAGACAGCAAGTGGTCAACAATTAAAATCATTATTGAAAGATCCACCAATTGATATTACTGATGGTAAAGGTATAGAATTATTATACGATCATGGACGTAATATATTCATTATGTCAATAAGTATTGAAGATGCATTGATTACATTAGCACGTAATAATTATCAAAAAACTTATGTTATACAAAGTGTTACAACACATTATGGTCATCATTCTATGATGTTAATGAATAATATCATGCAAAGACAATGGAGGCGTTATTTACGTTTGAATATTGATCCAGTACTTGATGATGAGAAAAGGTTATTACAAATTGTAAGTCGTAGAAAAATAGCAAAAGCATTATGGAAAGAAATGAATACAGTAAAAACACCAGAACAAATAGAATATGCATTAACAGATTCTGATGAAGAAGAAATACGACAACGTTCATTACAACGTGCTATTGAAGCAAAAAAAAAGAAAGAAGAAGCGGCATTATTAAAAGAACAAAAAGCAATTGAAAAAGCTGCAAAAGCTGAAAAAGAAGAATTAAAAGCTAAAAAAGTCACAGAAAAAGCTGAAAAAGATGCAGCTAATTCACGTCCTACAACTTCACAATCAGCAAATAATGCTTAAAGTGATTTCCAACTTAGCAGTTGAGTATCGGTAGTAATCAATAGTATTTGTATTTTATTTTGTAATATTTGAAGTGAATTATTGTAATTACATGAAAAACATACATACCTACAACTACAATTGATCTGATCTGATCTGATCTGATCTAATCAATCGTCTAACTTATTCCTAGTTTTTATTCTAATTCAGATACAGCTTTTTGAAGTGCATTATATAATTTAACATATTTTTCCAATTCATCTTTTTCTTTTTGTGTTGGTACAGATGTTGATAATGATGATGATGATGGCGATGATGATGATGCTGCAACAGACTTACTTAATTGCAATAAACGTATTTCATCATTGTTTTTATCATTATTTAATTGGGTGATTTTACTAACAGTATTTTCAAGTTCACTTTGTATTATTTGAAATTCATCACTTGCTATTGATAACTTTTTTTGTATAGCTTGTAATTCATCATTACGTCTTATAATGTCTTTGCGTAATTCTAATTCTTTTTCAAAAAGTTCTTTTTGTGTTGTTGCAAATATTATTTTATTACTTTCTGCTTTAGCATATGCGGTAGTTGTTACTATCTCATCTTCATCTTGTAGCTGTTCTGGTTCAGTAGAATCTGCTTCTGCTTCGGATAGAGATTCCTTATCTGGTTCATCTTCATCTGGTAATTCCACAACGCGTGGTTCATCTGTATTATCCTTCGCAGTTTCTGTATCAGTAGTTTGTTTTTTATTTGTAGTACTATGTTGATGTATAATTTCCATATCCCTTTCCAGTTTTTCTCTTCTTCTTTCATATTCCTCTACAGCTGCTAATAATTTCTCACGTAATTGTGAGTTTTCAAGATCAAGTATTTCAGTCTTTTTACCAGATTCATCAATTCTACGCGATATTTCAGGTATAAGTTTTTCAAATGAACTAGTATTCTGTTTCTGATCTTCAATTGATTTATTAATTGCTATATCATATTCTTTTGCATTTTCAGCCTCCTGAATTACTAAATTGTTATGTAAAGCAGTGAGCTT
>JACKZZ010005039.1_pt1 | contig 11351 bp, 7 predicted proteins | sample 8027871 | NCBI WGS metagenome assembly JACKZZ01 (sample SAMN15724774, study PRJNA655200) | protist metagenome | isolation source: fluorescence activated cell sorting (FACS) single amplified genomes of... | place: USA: West Boothbay Harbor, Gulf of Maine | collected 2000-07-19
ATCGTACTAGGCTCTCAAAGAACTACAGATGTTGATGTTACAGAAAGTAGAGTAAAAGTTTATGATATCCCCTGTTTCTTGCAACACGATGAAAATGAATATGAGATACGAGGCGCGCGTACTTATTTGCGTCGTAGTCGTACAACAATCTGTAACTCGACTCTGTCAGTAGAGGTTGTAGAAAATACAGTAGCAATCGTCAATAACAATATGTAGGGGGCAAAAAATAGAGAAGGCTTTTCGATTTAATGCGAGACCGATTCGACTGAGCAGCTGAAACCTAGCAAGCCCTAGCTCAAATACAAATACAAGGAATTACAACTCAAAAGCCAAAGGGACTCGAACATGTTGGCGTTGGTGTTGCAATAGGAGAAAAGATAAAGAAAGAAACAATAGAATAAAGGACCTCCCAAAGGTACAGAATTCAGAATAATGATATTGAACCAGATAAAACCTCAAATTATAAGAGACAAACTTCAGATTAATGAACCAGCGATATTCATCATCCGCCACTTAACTCCGGTCGTGCGGCACGTTCAGTAGCAAAAACTGCATGATCATCTGCTCCAAGAAATGTTCCATCACCGAAATTGCGAGGAGTTTGCTCGCACGGCTGCGTGCTGCGGGAAGACCTCCATTTCCTGCGCACGGTTCCGCGGGGAGCGCGACTTCCTGCCAGCCGAGGACGCGCGCCCTGGCTCGTACCGCTGCGAAGCACGGCGGCTGCCGTTCTCCGCCGGGTAGTAGTCGTAGTAGTCCATAGCTCCGCCGGTTTGCTGGAACGCTGGGGACGTGCCGAATCCCGGTTTGCTGTTCCCGGTCGCCGGGAAATCGTAGGCATCTTCTTCCGGTCCCCAGTCGGGCGGGTGAAACGCAGCCACGATGGCAACCACGGTTCCCAGGATCATGAACGTGCAGGCCAGGCACTGAAAAATGTACCCGGCATCGGGCTCCGCGCCGTTGACGCTGGTGATGTGGGTGCACTTGTACGCGCCGGCGGGGCAGTTCTTCCCCCAGGTCCACGTGGTGGAGGTAGTCGTGTACTCCTCCGTGCCCATGCCCAGCTCGGTGCACCACGCGGCGTTCAAGTTTTTGTCGCACTTGGTCGTGGTTTCCTTGATGTGGTACTTGAACGCCAGCTCCACCTTGTCCCAGCACCGCTGCCACGAGCCGAGACTGGCGACCGCGCAGGCGAAGCCCCCCAGCAGCAAGACGGTCAGCACCGCCACCGCGATCTTGCTGCGGTGCGAGTTCGGCGTCTCGACGTCGTCCTTCGGGTGGTAGTTTTTCCACATGGCAAGCGCGATGAACGCGGTGCACAAAATGTCGAACGTATGCAAATTAAAAATTTTTTGTTGTTCCGCACACATTTTATACAACAACCTCGACCCCCGGGTGGAGCTCCAATGACGCGAATGCATCGACGAGAGACGCCACCCTAGCAGTGTTCCGACCTCGCGGTCTCGTCACTCAGAGAAATGCGAATAGGTGATGGATATTGTGATATGCAATCATGCTGTTGTAGCTGTACGGTGAACATCAAGAAAATTTGAATTTCTCCTTGCATAAAACACGAACCCGGCGAAGAACAAACCGGTAGCGGTGGCGCAAACCTCGTCGCCATCGTTCTGCTTGGTGCCGATTTGCTTTTCGAACCAGTAGCTGTCCAGGTGCTCGGCCACGTACTGGGCCCCGGCCGAGTCGATTCCGTAGAGCTCAGACACGCGGGTTTCGTAGAAGTTTCGCTGCTGCATGAAGTCCAACTGCGACCCGTACTCCGCATCGGTATCGCTGTTCTCCACACTGCCTCCCAGCACCACGCGGCCGTAGCTCAGCGGATAGCTGTACTCCTTGCTCGCATACGTCGCTCCCGTCCACCAGGTCTATGCAACGGAAATCTTTTTATATCGCCATCTATCTGAGCGGCATCAAAAGGTTACTTATTCTTTTTGTACATCTATGCTGATATTTTTATGCGTTTAGTACTAGAGAGAGTGCGCTAGTGGTGCAAGGGAGGAAAGCTAATGTAGGCTGCAAGTTCTTTCGATGCCGGTCAAGATGGTGATACTTCTAGTCTCAGTCTTTCACAATCGGATAGCGTTTCAGTCACATTCAAGTGGCCTTGCCAACACAGAATGGAGATGAAGTGGCAAAAGGAGGCGATGGAAAGCAGGGTCAGCGCAATTCCGTTGTATCCGCGGCAGGTGAAGCAAACAAAGGACCGCGGTAGGTAGCTGTCAACTTCCGCGTCCGCTCCACCAAGCGTGGAAAGCGTCTTAGCGGAGCTCCTGCTCTTGCGTCCTGGCGGGGCCGCGTGTACACCTTCGATGGCAGCAGGCGCAGAATCCTCATGATGAGCCACCTGCTGCATGACGTCAGGAACTTGTTCTTCAGTTGTAGCTTCCATGCTTTGTTCGCGCCACGAGCAGGGGGAAGGAGAATCACAAAACAAAAGGCAGTGACAGTGGGTGCTCTACTTGCTGCCGGAATATTTATTAAGAGAGAAGTCGTCGTGTTTACTGTACAAAAAAGCGTGAGGGTTCCTCTACTTCTTGTTTGGCTTCTAAACTATTTCTTTGAAAGAAGGGAACTGAATAAAGCTGACAAACTAACTGGGAGTGACAGTCGCTTAATAATTGGTCGTAAATGATTTGCGCGCAAATAAATGCCGGTGAAATATGGACGAACAGGAAGATCAGGAGTGGACCACGAACCGATGCTGGCATCTGATATCTTCATCTTCAAAGCGACTAAAAAGATTTCTATAAAACGGATGCCACACTTCTTCGGAGACAGAAACTCCAAACCGAAGGATGTGTCCTGCCTCGACGCATTTTATCCGCTATAGAGGTCCGTCACAGAAATCGCGAACGAAAAGGAGAATGTAATCAGTTGCACGACATTTACGTTCACGTTTACCGACATCAATCTCCACAGTTGTAAACTATATTCTTTGAGTTGCACGACAATTGATACCGACCTTCTTCCTCAGCTGTGAGTGTTAAGCCGACAAAGCCTCTTTTTACCGATAGCAAAGGAAAACTGAAACTCAGCTGACCACTAGGCATTATTACAGAAGTGAAGATTATGCAGCGTGGATGTGGCAGCTTCGCAAGTTGGAGCTGGAAATTGCTACTCCAGCGAGCTGCAGTTTCCTCACGCAATCACATCGACATTGGTGGTCAACTACCTCCACGTACGATTACAACTAATCTGCCTATCGTTCTGGCTCTCGCGTACACGCGAAAAGTACAAGCCGCTGCCGTGCCTTTTTGGCGTATTATTTTCCTCAACACAGTAGTGCTGTACAAGATATCTTGTTGCACGACGTCAATTTTGTACATTCGATTTTTTCTTCGGTTGTTAGTTGATCGATGACACTCGGTCTACTGACCTCCTGAGTCGCGTATCTAGTGGTTGTCAATCGTAAGGTTGTTGAAACTTAAACTTATCTTTGCTACATCAAATTATACATTCAGTGCTATAGTATTTCTTTTCAGTATAATGTCATCTTTTTTGAAAAGCGCTGCTACTCGGCGCGCTTCTCGACTTTTGAATACAAGATGATGGCGAAACTACGTTCTCACGATGGAAGATTTGTTCTTATTCTGTTTGATTTATACTCATTTTTTATTTCGCTGCAACACACCAGTAGAGCATTGTTGCGTTTTCATTTTCAACGAAGACGAGCGCATGATCTTCTGCGCCCGCTCCTGTGCATATCGGAAATACGGTCATGTTTCTGCTCTGAAACCAAATTCCAAAACGCTAGAGTAGAGGACATACCTCCGAGATGAAAGACAAGAACTCTGCTCCACTTCTACACTTCGGTCCTCGGCACCGCTGCAGTGCTGGTCTCTTCTTCCGACGTGTTCGCCTGTCCTCTGCCACTGCTCCCAACACTCTGCTTACTGCCACTGGAGCCCGACACCACCGACGACCTGCTACTGTCCGACAGATCCACCCGTGGGATACTAGCCGCGCCCTTGCTCGGCTCCGGCGTGTAGATAGCGTACTTTTCCGGACGATTGGAAAAAGTAGTGGCGTTGATGTTGGCGCTACCAACGGCAGAAGATGCTGCGCCCCGGAGTGTTGTCGCTCCGGGCACGACTGTTGGCACTTGGTCTGCTTCTGGTACGAGAAGGTTGACTGTTTTTGGCGCGCCGGAGGATGTGGAGCTGAACGCTGGAGCTCCAGCTCCTGCTGCACCGGTAGTAGAAGAAGTAATTGGATTCACACCTTTCGGGGAGGAAGTAGCTGAGTTATTCGTGATGGCTTTTGCGAACGCGGAAGACCGACGGCGGTTGTTGTCACGCGAGGGCGCGGCTACTACTTTATTTGCCGCATTCGTTTCCACCACGGCCGCATTTGTTGTGGAAGATGATGAAGATGAAGCACCTCCGGGCTTCATCACGACAGTTCGAATAAGAGCCGCTGACTGACTGCCGCCAACGGCCGCAGCAGGGACTGGCAGCGGTGGATCGAGAGGATCTTTCTCTTGTCTACTTTGTTCCGGTGGACCACTAACTGCTGGGACGCCCCGTATGGGCTTTGTCGGGTCCACAAGTTGTTCATCTCCTGCGCCTTTTCCTGTTGCGTCAAAGCCGTATGAAGAAGAAGTACCAGGAGCCGGCTGGAGGTTTAAGGCTAATTTCCCCCCTGGTTGTAACTCCTGCATCGGGGCGCTGCTGTTTCTACTTCCGTCCACGGAGCTGCGTCTTGCCCGTGCTTTCTCCCGGGACACTGTGCTCATTGCCGGCGTCGGGATGGAGGGTAACTTCCCGCCGTTCAAGCTGTTTGCCGAGAGGGGCAGCACCAGCGGGCGGCTTCGGCCGCTGCCCCTCGTTTGGATGGGCGGCAAGGGTGGCGTGTTGTCACCACCAGCAGATCCACTGTACAAGCTGAACAGGGAAAACTGCTGGTCGTTGTTCCTGATGTTCGTCCCAAAGAACGGGCTGGAATTGCTTTGCCTGTTCGTAATTCCTGGGACCACTCCTGCTGCAATCGACGTATAGTCCTCGTGTTGGTACAGTTTGCTCGCGCGACCCGCACCGTTGTTCAAAAATTGCGTCAACCAGATGGCTAGATGAGAGACACTGATGGTCGACGGAGTGTAGATCAAATACGGACTACAGTTCGCTACTTGCGAGGAGCCGTACTTGTTGTTGTTGTCTTCTTCCCCACCGAAGGTAACAGCTGAATCTTCATTCTGCATCGAACTACCCGGAGGTGGCTGCACGAGTCGAAAAATGCGGTCAATGTCGCGCAAATTCGTCAGGTTGCACTTCGTCAAGACGGGCTGCAGCGCCAACCCGAGCTCCTCCACCTGCACCCGGGTGGCAGAAGAGGAGAAATTCAGTTCCTGAACCTGGAAAAAATTCTCACTACTGCTGTTTTTCGTGAATAAAACTTCTTCCTGCAGGTACTGCTGAATCAAAAACGCGTCGTCCCGGTTCCTTGTGGTTTTTGTCTTTGACATCATCTGCTTCTGTCCACCCACCTGGGACGACGACGACGAGGGCGAGGGTTTTAATATCGGTATGTAGCAATCCGGGAAAAATTCGTCGACTTCTAGACATAGGAAGAGCAACACATCGGTTAGCAACAACTCCACCGTGACCTGCACATCTGTGGACAATCTACTACTCTTCCGCGCGTTGCCATCTTCCTCGTCCGCGGAAGATGGCAGCAGCTGTCTCTTCTCTGCAAAAATGGCACTGTATTCCCTCAGTTTCTCCGCTAGTTCATTTGCCAACTGTTCGTCCGCGGTGACCAAACCGCCACCGAGCATCAAAAACGCGGGCGCGTAGTCGCTTTCGTCCACTTCCTGGAACGCGCTGGCGATCGTCTCGGCGGTTTGCCCGTCGATTGCGATCTCGATTTTCTGCTCCTGGTCGGCCCGCCAGTCCTCGTACTCGTCGAGCTCCATGTTGCGAAGCGCACGGAGACGCGCCTGGGTGCGCAGTTCGCCGGCCAAAGGCTTGTACAGGGAAACCTGATGATTTTTCTGATCGTGATCCTTCACAATTTTATCGATGACGATGGTTGATTGTTTGGGCAACGATATTTTTTGGAGAGATCAACTACAAACAAAGCTGCTATCTTTCTTTACTTCTACTTCTTCTATCAAACGCATAATATGGCAACTTCTCATTACCAGCCGCCCCTTTTCTTCAAGCGCCACCGCGTCTATCGCCTCCTCGTCTAACAGTTCTCCCGTGCCGGTTGCGATCGTCCACAGCGGTAGGATCAGTGGCCACAGAATCAGCAAACTGACCAGGACGAGAAATAGTTGGAACAGCACGTGAAAACTAGCGGAGGGGAACGTGTACCAGGGCGCAGCAGCGTAGTCCTTCTCGTGATCAACCCCTTCCCCTCCGGCTCCGCCGGCTGCAGTGTTGTCGAAAAACAAGGCGAGGGTTAAGCAGATCGCAAAAAACACGATCTGGAACCAGAACGCCAACTGCAGCGGCTGCAAAATGTTCAGGGGTCCCTGCCGGGAGAACCAAAACAGGCTCTCGCGTTTTGAGGGATGGATGGTCCCGTGAAAATACTTCGCCAAGCCGCACATCGCCGTCTTCCGGATCTTTTTAAAGGGCCTGGTGAGGTACTTCGGCTGTTGTGCTTGATTGTTCCAATAGAACTCATCAAAATCTTTATTCCTGTTCTTATTTCCCTGTGGGGGGAGGTTCGTCGGCAAAAGCCACCGGTTGACCTTCCGGAGGTGTCGGTAAACGCCGAACAGCATGAGTACGATGAGAAGCTGGCCGAGAGTGGTAATGTCGAGAAGGAGAACCCTGCCGCTCACGTACGTTTTTGCACTGTTGTTTCCGCTGCCGGCGATAACGGCTGTGGCACCCCCCGCAATCATGGCTACTACCTTCTGCCACAGCTCGGCCAAAAGCGTGAAGAGGATCCCGTACAGGAGCAGTAAGAAAGGCGGAATGTGGATCAAATCGATCAGCAAATTTTGCATCAAATGCCGGCGCAGGTACTTGTGAAAGGGAAACACCTCGGGATGGGGCCGGAGATTCAGATGTTGTGACGCTGATGGAGATGTAGTTGAATTAGAATTTGTCCCACCACCCGCGCCAGTTTCAACACCTCCTTTGTCGCTCCTGTCCGCGAGCACCAGTTCCTGGGAATACGGGTAGAAGAATTCCCGTCTTGTGCAGTGATACTCCAGAACTCTCTTGACAGACACGTAGTCCTTCACGGGGGTAGCTTTTCCCATTTTTTCGTCGAAGAGATGGGGAACCCAAGTTTGTTCCACCAACCGCCACTCGCAGTTTTGCCTCGTGGCGAGAAGCAAGACCGCAAACACCATAAAGAAGTAAAAGCCATGGAAGGCGGTCGCGAAGAAAATGATCGTGCGGGTGACATCAGGCAGAGACGCCTCGTTTGTCGTTGAGGCAACTGCTACCCGTTCTCCTGAAGTGGCACTCGTGAGAAAACTTCTGGACTTGAAATGAGAAAACGCGTGACTGTCGCTGTTCAGAATGATCAGAGTTGCAAACACCAAAATCGTGAACGGAAAGATCGCGGAGCAGCTGGCGCGCAAAACGTCGAGTAGCGCTGCGTGACCGGAGCTCTTCAACTTTTCGGAAACCTTCATCTGCAGCTCCCGGAGCACAACGAAGAGAATCACGACGCAGAAAATCAGGAGAGCGAGTTTCTCACCACGAATGAAGTTGTTGTGAACACTGGTCGTGTCGACAGCCTGGGGCTTTCCGGAAGTGTCTGGTTTGTTTCTCTCGTCGTCGCCAGCTTCCTTGCTTTCGTCATCAGCATTCGTCTTCGATGCTTCTCGTTGTGCTGACTCAGGAGCTTGTTTTTCTGTTGATTGTGGTGCGTCTTTTCTATCTTTTTCTTTATCCTTTTCGTCGCCAACCATGTCAACATCACCTTGGCTTGGGGGTCTCTCCGTGCTCGATTTCTTCTCCGACATGGTCGTCTTCGTCTCGACCGTCAGCGCCAAGAAGCTGCTTGAGAAGCTCGTCGTTTGACTCTCCGCGGCACCCTCCTCTACTGCGTCCGTCATGCTGCCACTCTCGTCAATCGCGGCCTTGAGCTGCGAACTTTCCGACGCAGTCGCGGCTGCCGGAACTGGCGCTCCTGCAGCAGCAGTACCCCCAGGCTTTGGCTTTCGAAAACTGGTCTTCTTGAAACCGCTCGTCATGCTTTTCCGGGTTGCACTAGAGGGGTGGAGGGACAGAACCGAGGCCAGGGGTTGTGAAGATGGAGATGACTCCGACGTGGCTGAGCTCGGTAAAGGCTGCGAATCTTTATCTCCTGTTGCGCCCGCCACTGAATTGGTCGCGCCGCTGCGGAGATTTGTCTTTGTAGAAAGTGCTGCCATACGCTCCTTTCTGGAGTGCTGCTCGTGTTCTCGCCATTTGAACGTAAACGCTGCTCCAGAAACACTCTTCGCATTTTCGATCCTGTCCACGACAAGTTTTGAAACGACCACGACCCAGAGGAGAACCACCGTCGCCACGACGGTTGGCGTGAAAAACGTTTTCTTCAGCTTCTGGATGCCGACAGAGAGCTTGGTGGGAACTGCTGGGGTGGGGCTGCTCATGGTCGTGGAGTCGTCTTCGTTCTGGCCCTCCGGTCTTTGGGCTAGCATTTTGCCTGTAGCGTTGCTGCGTCGCTACATTAGTATATACGCACTCAGAATATTTTCACAATTTTCAACAAGTCGCAAATGGTCAATCAACGTCCACGACAGCTTCCGGTCATTTTATACTTTTTCTTTTACTTTTAGTTTTAGTTGGTGCGAATACTATACAACACACGAAACGATAAACGAGCGTAGGCACGAAGAGGTCGAAAAAAGCGACGATGAGGAAACGATAACGAAAGCGATCTCGTAGTAGAGAACTAAAAGCGAAAATCCGAATGCGATGGGTGAAGCAAATACGATGCGGATGACGACTGCCCCAGATGCCTAAACGATAGATCGGAGCCACCCCCGACAAACTAGGAACTCCGATGGATGCAGGAACAAACGATATTTCAAGAACCTCTCCTCACTCACAGCGCATCCTTCGCGGTCCATGATGAACGCACACACTTCAGTCAACTTCTCTGCGCAAACGAACAAGCAATCGACGTCTGCGTGGGCGTGAAACGGCACTATTGCGAGGTGGCCTCGACCCGTCTTGAGTTTCCCTTTGTCAGTGATCATGGTCTGATCTTCCATTACTAGACGAAACGGACTAAAGCCACGAAAAGTTACAGTCTTCATCTGATGTAGGTTCTCGGAACATTGACATTCACGTACACAAACGCGACATATTAATTCATTGCCATTTACTATGAAACTACAGCCGAAATTTTTGTTCCGTGCATCTTACAAACATTCATAAACTAACATTGAACATCTTTTCTATCTATCATCGGTCGTTGCATCGCACCACTAGTCCGATCTGCTCTCCTCTGAAGATCCCCCTGCGGCGGAACTCCCCTTTCCCGGCGATTCATCCGCGAAAATCTTCGTGTTCCCAAACAAAGCGTAGTCGCTCGTCAACGAAGAAAACAGTCGCCCTGACGCAAAATCGTCCACCGTGTCCAAAACCCGCTCCCGCCACGCGGACCAAGATTCCGATTCGTCGTCAGCAGGAGCGGAATGCTCCTGCTTTTTTTGTTCTGGATTTTGCGTCCCGTTCCTTCTCGCCCCGGTACCTTCTTCGACTACATGCCCTCGAACGACAGGCAGAAAAGCAGTGGAGCTCGACTGCGCCAGTGAGCTTCCTGGAGTGAAGGCAGTAGAATTCGATCCTGCTGGCGGGTCCGCATCACCATCACCTCTTAGACTCCGTGTCCTCGTCGGCAATTCTATCTGCCTCCTCGGAGGCGCAAATCGCGCAAATGCTGGTGGTTCCAGGTCGTCCTCATGAGAAGAAGAATTCGACTGGTCATTCGACAACAGGTCTAAATCACGCTGCAGGTTCTTAATGTCGGTCTCTAGTCTTTTTCCATTCAGAAACTCGGCGGTTTTTCCATGTCGCTGGAGTAAATCTTGCGTGAAGAGGACGTGGTGAGTTGAATCATTTTTCACATCGGTCTTCGTTACTTCTGCCGCATTGGTCGACGTGTGCGCTTGTCGTGCAGATAAGTGCTCTTCGAGGAGGTGTTGTTCCTTCATCTCTTTCTCGAGGTCGATTGCGTGCCTAGTCGTACCGCTTTCATTTCCGTAGTAGGCGAAAACATTGCTCGGCTGCTGGGATTGTTCAGGAGCTCCTGGTAGCGCCGGCGGTGCAGCAAATTCGTTTTGGTTGGATTCATCTTGTGCTACTGCTTCCAACTCTTCACCCTCTTCCAGCTCTTCCTCCTCTTCACCTCCGAAGCTGTCGTTTTGTTCTTCGGTTGCATCGTTGTTGTACCCTGCGATTTGCACGTCGCGCTGCAATACCTCCTGTTTCTCCACTTCATCATCGGATGAAACGCTTTCTGGGTATCCGCTGCTATCGTCTTCGTATTCAATTTCCTCTTCAGCCATGAGAGTATCGCCCTCCTCCACGACGTCATCAAGTTGAGCAGCAGCAGCCTCCTCTTCAGGGGCATCGGCGACGTCCTGTGCGGCTGCAGCACGCGCAGAGTAAACGTCATCAGTAGCAACTTGAAATTCCTGCTGCTCGGCGGGGCTCGACGTGTCCATTACCACAGCGTCCTGAACAATGTCATCCACCTCCTCGTCTCCATGAACCGGCGAGCCGCCAAGCCTGCTGCTACTTTTGTCATCTTCGGCCTCAGACAAATCTTCTGCTTCATCATTCGCTGCGTCAGGCTCACCAACAAGGAAGTTTACCTTCCTGTTTGTTCCAGAAGGGGAAGCAGACCTCACCAGCACATCAGCGTTTTTCGAAAACAACGGGCTTTTATTCCCAACAACCTTCGAGGAGAGCGATCCCCTACTGCTGCTACTTGGCGAGCCTGCGAACACTTCGCCGTCGTCCTGATCTTCTTGTTGGTCGATGAAATACTCGTCCTCGGCCTCCTGGTCCTGGTCGCCAAATTGAAATTCGTCACCTGCTAAATTCTCTTCCTCGAACAAATCCTCCGCATCTTCGATTTCGTCATTTTCGTCCTCACTTTTTCTCACGCCGGCTTCACTTGACAACGGCTCCGGCGTGTCGGGAAATTCGTCCTCTTCAACATCGTCTTGCTCACTACTGCTTCCGCTTGCGCCGACGACGTAGTCCGGGGAAAGTTGGTTCTCTTCTTGATGAGGTCCTGGCTGTGCATTTTGGAGTTCCCGTACCTCTGCTTCAGAATCTTCTCCCGCATCCTCCTCTGCACCTACTAATTCTGCCTCGGAATCGAAATCCTCAACATCTCCGACGTCT
>JACKZZ010007373.1_pt1 | contig 11351 bp, 7 predicted proteins | sample 8027871 | NCBI WGS metagenome assembly JACKZZ01 (sample SAMN15724774, study PRJNA655200) | protist metagenome | isolation source: fluorescence activated cell sorting (FACS) single amplified genomes of... | place: USA: West Boothbay Harbor, Gulf of Maine | collected 2000-07-19
GTTGGTCGAGGGGGTGGACTATGCTAGACTGGGGAAAAAATGTGTGGCCTGTCCCACCGCGCGCGGAAGTCTTGTCCTCTGCGCTCCCATCATGCTATTCTTCTCTCTCCCGAGGTCCAGCCACGCCTCAATCATTTACATCAGACGATATTAATACCGAGGGATTTTCTGACAGGATAGTGGCATGAAGGGAGAGTGGAATGTGTTCGCACGCCCAGGAAACGCATAGCAAAGTTGGAAGATGGGTTAGAAGATGTACGATTGGAACAAGACACCACGCCTGAGCCGAGGGTATGCAGGACCTTGTTGGTAAAGGCAAATGGGGAAAGATGTGCAGCTGCGCGCCGCGAGCAGTTCCGGGTCCAGAACCTGCACCACCCGAGGCCTACTTGGGCCTGCTCGTCCCTCTCAAGCTTCGTGCCCCGACCTCCACCATGGAAGAAGTCACACAAGAAGGAAGATGGAAGAACGCGGAGACGCTGAGGCTATACCTGGAGAAGCTGCTAAGACAACCCGTGAAGAAGATCATCATCAGTTATCGGATAGAGAGGTGGCGGCAGGCGACGCACATTTCTCGAAGGGCGGAATACATCGAATGCGCAACGCAGAGCGCGTGGAGAGGTACACGCGTCGTTTCGGATGCCCAACTTTCTTTCTGCAACACGATACAAAGCAACCAGAGAGCAAAAAGAGACTAGCCAGTCACTTGGGTTTCTGCATGCAGAGTTCTTGTTGGCTGATTGGCGTGATAGGGGGTGTGTGGAATTGAGAGAGTGAAAGTGAGGGCGAGAGAAAAAAAAGAGAGAAAGGCAACACTGGGCAAAGCAGCACCAAGAGACAAAATGTGGTCTTTTAGAAAAAGGGTCTGGGGCAGAACGCCGTCATGGGCTGCGCAAAAGCCTATCTGGCGCGGACCGGGTAACCGACTGTCGAAAGAGTGCGCGGGCCCTCTGCTGGACGCGCTCGACGAACACATGGCGCCGAAACAAGAGATTGCGTTTGCACGGAAGAAATACTGGTGGAAAACCTGGAAATTCCGAGGTGCACCAAAGCCCTCGAACTGGGGCAACCTAGCCGTGAAGTGTCTGACGAACAGCAGGATTCGAGATATGCTTCTGCTCTCCCTGTATTTCTTTTCCTCCTCAACAAGTATCCAATACTTGGTGCCCACACAATGGATGGCCATATCATATGTCGGAGTACAGATAACTTCAAAGTGGGGAATTGGTCTTCCTCTTCCCAACCCGCCAAGGGCTGCGCGTTTCTGATGAACAACAGCACCAGGCTGACAAGATCGCGGGATCGGGAGACTTGAGAACAGAAAGAAGAAGGGGACTCTACAGAAGATGATAGTCCACCTCGGAATTGCCTACTCCGTGGCCAAAACTTCCAGCGGTGCGAAAAGGATCATCATAGGAGCTACGTACGAAGCAGCGTGCAATCTGTTAAAACTTTTAGGAACCGCAGCTGCAGATTTAGCGGAGAGGAACGTACGCGGCGCGTCCCTCACAGCGGGACTTTCCTCAATCGCCACCGCGACTCGGACGCACAGTGCGAAGATCCGGAACGATCAAAGCGGTGAGACTCGACTTACCAGGAGTCGAAGGGGAAAAAGGGACCTGATATGGTTCACCCATCAATGGAATCAATTGGTGCAGAAGCACTATGCATACCACAGTGGGGAGATTTTCATCGACGTGTCCCGACAAATTATGGAGGAGTCAGAATTTTTAAATTAGTGGACTCTGCGTCGGATGAACTGGATTGATCGTGTACTTTGCCCGTGTGTCCGAACCATTTTGGACATTATTTTCACTCACAACGCGAAATGAGAAGCATATTGGGAAAATATCCCGCTCTCAAACATCGGGAAGCGGCATTACTGCCCTTTTGTTTACAAGCAGACCCGATTGGACAACCACCTTATGAGAACGTGCTTCCACAGCCGTAGCCGAACTGCAGATGCGTATAGACTCCGGGCGGGGGAAGCCGGGCCTGATGCGAATGCCGGCAAAGTACCGGTTCATCAGTGTGCATCTTTTCTTGAAGTCAGTTTTCGAGAGGTCGCAGTGGGAAGCGATGCTGATATACTTGCATGCGCGGCAGGAGGAGGGGGGCGCGCGCCAGGAGAGAGAGACTAGTCCACATAACATGACGTTAAGAATAGCCACAGCTGAGGGCGGTCGTGGCGCGAATGCACGCCAAGAGAATTATCGATAATGAGGCGGCGCAAGATCCGAAATCAGAAAGAAATGGTCGGAAGGTGGGAATGGGGAAAGATACGAGGGCCAAAAAACAGAAGGAGGAGAAGGAGATTGGACAGGAGAGGTGAGAACCCCGATAATGACGACGCAGATTGCCCAGGAAATCCATGATTACCTGGCGAGGGGGACAACCCGCGACGATGAGAGCGATGTCGCTGCGGCATCAGCACCCCCACCCGGTCTGCCCCTATCTCTACGAAAGGATGGTCCAAAACAAAAGAACCAGGAAAAACTGTGCAAGTTGGCGGAGAGTGGCTGGAAAAAACTCCTCACGCTGAAAAACCAACAAACAAACCACCCAAACCCCTCCTACCTTCATCGCTTTCACTTCCACAATATCCCCTTTCGACAAACTATTCAATGCTGCCACTGCTGCCTGTAAAGCTGGTAAAGCTTCATCTAAATCTTTTTGGCAGTCCGTCGCCATTTTAGTAGCGGCCTCCTGAATAATGTTTGCATCTTTCTCCTCTGCTTCTATCGCTGTTTTTGTAACTGCTGCTTCCGCCGAAGACTTCTCAATGATGACCATCTGTGCGGCGTTCTCCTTGGTCATTTTTTCTAACACAGGTTGGAGTTCTTCTAGCTCGCTCTGCATGGTGGTGACCATCGCTTCTGTGGAGTTAATTTTATCTAAACCCACGTCGTATCGGGATTTTCCGCCGGCGACTTCCCCGGTTTTTTTCCCGAGTAAAGCCATAAAACAGTTGATTAACTCGAGATAGGAAGTGGGAGTCACATAATAGTGACGACGGATTTCGGTTCTTGGAGGGAGAGGGGGGGGAGGGATTGAATTTGATTGATTGATTGACATCAGAAGATTACGAATTGAATGTTGTCAGATTCAGAAATTTATTATTGTTGTCAGTAAATTTAGATACTAGCTGTATGATATGATCATCATCAGTCACAACACACACACACACACACACTCACACAACAACACAATCCAACCTAAATACTAACTAAATTAAAATATGACCAACCCAAACTCCACAAATCCAACAACAACAACACCACCACCACCCTACCTGAATCTCTCCGTCAATTCATAGACCCCATTTTGCATCGTCACACACAGATGCACAACCCCCGCTAAAAGTTTCTCATCTGTCTTCTCTGTATCTTCATCTGTAAATGTCTCTCTCAAAAACTGATTCGCTACACTCTGCAATGCCTCCTCTGGCCAGTTCAGAAACCAATCAATCGTACAACAGTTCACCAAAGATGGGTAGTTTCTCAATCTCACTCGGAAAGCCGCTCCGATCGGAGACAGACACAGCACCACGTGCAAGAACTTTTTGCATTGGTCCACATACCAGGAGAAGATGGCTGCCGGACCCACCTTTCCGTCGTTTGTGGCGGCCTTCTGACAGTTATCCAGGATCGCCGTCTTGTCTTCCACTGAATATAAATTTGGAACTTCACCCGTATTCAACACAGAGGATATATCTTCCAAAAAGGACTCCCGCTGTACCTGTGTGTCGGTGAATAAAAATGTGTTGGGTTTCTGTTTACATCCCACTCCAATCAACAGACGCTTCAAATCGTCGTGCCAGTCCACCTGACCATACGACTTAGAGATCTCGATGGAAAACAGATCGTACTCCGTGATTGACGAGGCCAAAGTGGCAACCGACTTCCTCCCACTCCCCCCCACTCCCACACACAGAGCATTCCCCAAAGGTAATCTCAACACCCTCACAATCTTCGACACGTGACACACAAAGGCTAGAAACAGCACTAGATTCATCGGATGCTTCGCCATGGCATTGTAATCACTTAACAGAGTCTGCGTCTTTTCGATCAATGCCTCATGAGAAGTTACTTCTTCATAGACTGTTTTGTTACTAATGAAATCCACAAACACCAACGGCTCCAATTTTACGGTTGCTGCCCACTTCTTCTTGAAGTGTTCCTCCATTTTTTCCTTCAATAACACATTAAACGCCTCTGTATCTGTTGCATTCACCAACCGATCACTGAATATTCTTTGACATTCGTGAGCCCAGCATCGCACCAGTGCATCCAGATCCGGTAAGGATGGCTTGGTGCAGAGAGTTAAGCCTTGGAAAATCTTGGACAGATCTCTCAGGTTAAAACTGTAATGACTCTTGGTGGGTGTGGGTCTCAGAACCACGCCCGCACCCTCGTAGATATCAGTGGAAGCTTTAACTAAAGCAGGCACGGCTTGCGAAACTGAAGACGGAAATGGAGTGAAGAACCACTTCATGATCGTGGTGAAAATCCTCCCCAAAGATTCGGAAGAGTAAGAAGTTATATACGTCACGTTGTAGTGCCACATGTACCGTGCGGGGATGCTGTTTTTCCCACCCCCCGGGGGTCCCATGGCCCCAATAAATAACAAATCCTCTAACGCGCGGAACTCGTTGGCTTTCCGGTCGTACCACCCCTTCTGACACATGAACTGTCTCAAAATCTCCAGCGGAGGTTGCGCTCCGAATTCTTCCTTCGTCGGCATATTTAAGTCGTCGACAAACACCACCATCGTTTTCCCGATCGGCGGTCCGAATACGCCTCTCCTTCTCTTGTCCAGTTTCCCGTCGATGATATCCTGGGTTTGCTTCGATGTCGTAGCTGCCGAAAACGCGAACTGAATGGAGCTATAACTCTCTTCCGGGAACCCATTTAACAACTGATTCTTCACACTAACTGTCTTCCCCGTACCCGTTACTCCACAAAATAGCACATGTACCTGTCTTCTCTGTTTCGCGCATTGAATTTGCATCAGATACTGGTTTCTCACTGTATCCCCTGTCGGTACAATGATGTTGTGGAACTGACTTCCCTCTGGAATCGCGGTTTGCCCCGACTTAATCAGACTGACCCAAGGGGTCCACTTCCCGCTAGCCTCATCAATGAAGAACTCGTACATGCTGCCCTTCTCTGGATCGGGTAAAATCTGTTTCGACGGCACGTGTTTCCATTTTGTCTCCAACAAATTGTATTTATCCCGTAACTGTTCCGCGGTTAAAAACCCTCCATCTCCTCCAGTAATGATCTCTCTGAAGTATTCGTTGAACTTTATCCTCGACTTCTCATCGATACATCCTCCGATCGTCCAAAGTAATGCAAAATAGAACAGAATGTCCACCTTAACCTCCAACTCCTTGGGATTTAGTACCTTGTTAGGCCTCCCCTCCGCATTCTCCCCCGGTCCGGGGGCGTGACAGTTCAATAAGGACTCCAATAACCGAGACACACTCACGCCCATCCATCCATGTAAACCAATCGCGGTCGCATCGCACGGGAGCACCATCTTCAATCTTCTAACTAAATCGATCGCCATGTCCAAATGTGCGTCGAACATCGTATAGATCTGTTCTTTTGCTGACTGTAAATGTTCTGGTAATCCATCTAACCACGATTGGACCATCGGTCTCCAACCTACATTCTCCGGTTCCATCAACACCATACCACATCTGCTAACTGTGGCGGGGGAAGCCACCGCTAAATCCGCCACTTCGAACATCATTGTACATACTGGTGATAATTTAATGATCTCTCCGGAAAGTAAACATAGTTTTTTATTATCATCTAACACTGTGTTCATATCTTCGATCCATAACGCATCGATCGGTCCATCTAAGATCAACCATTGTCTTCTCCCATCATCACACATCGCTGCTGTTCTAACAGAAATGGCAAGAATGCCATCACTCCACTCGTGGGTGTTTTCGTCGAAACAACCGTAGAGATTCGATTTTGGTATGGATTTTGGATTCAGAATCCATTTTGTAACAGGCATCATTGCATCTCCATCTTGTAACTTATCTAACATGATAGATAACGCGTTGTTGATTTCGGTTTTACCGCAGGGCGGCAGACCCACTGTCATGAGACCGTGACGGACACAGATGGTTTCCCATAACTGGATTGCTTTGAGAATGAAGTACTTGGTGGGTTGCAGTCCCAATTCCGAACATGCATCACTTAAAGTTTTCTCGAATAATTCTGTATCTGCCGGCGGTAACTCCACCCCGGGGAACAAATCCGACACGATACCGTCGAACAAGGGCACATCCGCGGCCGTAAACTTGGGAAGATTCACATCTAAGAATCCTCTCAAAGCTAAAGTAAATTCCGGGTATTTATCACCATACTTCCTCTTCATATTCCCACTCGCCACCAGCAAAGACTTCAGACCTCTCATTCCAAAATCGTAATGCGCCTGGGGAGACAGCTGTTCCGAACTCAATTTCAATGCCTGAGTTGCCTTCCTTCCTAAGTCTTTCGCATTCTGAAAACCAAAAGAATACAGAAAGATCTCGCCAATCATCGCGTAATCCGGAACCATCATCGCACAGGGACGGAACAACGCCTTCAAACTATCTGGTAACTCAACTCTGCCCGCATAACCCGGATTCATGGTAATGTTTACCGCACAAGTCGGAATAAGATTGATTTCCGTCCCCTCAAATAAGAATCTCTTCTTCTTTTCAATAATTGCTAACTGAATAGTTAACACTTGTTGTGCAATCACAGATAACACCTCCGCGTTGATTCGGTTGAACTCATCGAAACAGCACCAGGCGCCCGAGGAAGCCAACCCCTTGAAGAACTTGGCCATAGCTAGAAAATCTAAACCATCCGAACAGTTGAACACCACGCACTGAATGGCTAGGGCTTTGGCTAAATCTTTCACCGTCTCGGTCTTGCCCGTACCCGCGGGGCCTTCCGGTGCTCCACCGTAATATAAATCCATCGCCCCCATCAATGTACGATAACATCTATCCGTCAATGGCGTCACCACCAACCTATCACTATTCCCCAAATACTCGAAATAGTACAATAAACAACTGTTGATGATCTTCACCTCACATTCGACTTTATCGTTTATCTTCCCCGTCACCTTCACCGTAATCTCCCCCGGAAACGCCCAATAATATCTCATTTGTGCTGTCCAATCGAACGCGTCCGGGTCCTGACAGTTGACCTTGACTAATTGATCCACCACATCTCGATTATGGACATCAATTGTAGTTAATGCTCCTAATGTTCTTCTTGCTAATTTCGTCAATTCACCACGCACCAACACCACAATATCCGACAACTCTTTGTTAATCTCATCCAAACCGGATTGAATCTTCTTCTTAGTTAAGGCCTGAGTTACTCGGTGAGACCAGACGACCATGTCGACGCAGATGACCACCTGCCCCGGCCAACTAATCACCCAATCTGTTCGCGGCGTCTTCTGATACGATTCTAAACTCTTTGTTGAAATATCCCGAAGTGTTGCCATCATCGAATGCTCCACCTCGAGTAACCATTTCTCCACATTCCCCTTATTCTCCCCGGCATTCACATTAATATGTTTAATTAACTCCACCACCTCTCCCTCCGCTGAGACCATTGCTTGAATAATATCATTATTCTTATCAAATTTCACTTTGGAAATCCCCTCGAAAGCCTTGTTCATATGAGGCTGCACTTTGGTGGGGTCCTTGGTCTCGGAGAGGATACTTAACAACTCATCATTACTTAAAAAGAAGAATCGCGGGAAGTATAACCTTTTGGTTTCCAGATAGTCGTTCAATCCCTTGGTGATTTCGTCTAACCGTTTGTTCGCCTCCACAAAATTAGATGCTAAATTCTCGATATCCGCGAAATCCAACACGGAGGGGTTTTCGGCAATGGTGGCTAGAGTCTCCCTCCATCTCTCATCCACGGACCGGAATTTCTTGGCCTCTGCCGGCATCTGACGGACGATGTCTTCTGAGGCGAAAATGGGTTCTAAATACAGCCACGTTTTCTGCACCATTAAAACTTTATCCAACGAATCCTGGATATACATCAGTTTCGCCTCCCAATCTTTACATTCTCTTTCGAATGGTCTGCAGAACGGACTCCCTCTGATCGCTTGCGTCTTAATGATATGATCATCCAAAAGAGTCTGGATATCGTCCAATGCCCTCAATAGATACGTCCCAGTCTCTTTGTAGGGCATACAGTCAAACACGACCGGTAACCACTCCTTCTTCATCCCACTCAAAGTAGACCTCAACGAATACTCCTTCTGCGCTCCCGCCGACACTTCTTGAATGATCTCAATATGGTCCATAATATTCATATCTTCTAACTGACGCAAGCTCATGGAGTAGTCCGCGAACTCGGGTAAGTTGTCTAAGTCTAAATCCATATTATCTAAGAATATGACATTCCAATGACGGATTTCGAATGCGGGATGGCAACAAGCCTCAATCAAAGGTAATTTGGTCTTGAACTGTTTCAGAGCCTCGCATAAATCCTGCGCCACCTGTAATTGGATGGGTTGTTGATCGAACAATTTCCCCATTTTAAATGCGGATTTGAACCACATGTCCGTATTCGATGCGATCTCATCCGCAGCCAGAGTGGTAAACTTCCCGCTGTTCCACTCTTCGAGAGAGTAAGAAAAGTCGATCGCGATATTCCACAGTTTCAGATAATCCGCGAACTCCTCATCCAGCTCCTCCAAAGGCTCGGTATCCGACAATTCCATGTTAAACAGTGTTTCTCTTTTTCTAAAATCATCCAATTTCCGTCTCCCATCCTGTAATGCTTCTCTCAACCCCGTGATCCTCTTATCGTACTCCTTAGCCTTGGAAAAGTCGTTCATCTTCACCTTCACGAAGTCTAAGTCTTGCTTCCATTTCGCGAAATCCTTGGCGAACTGTTCCTTCTCCAACGCTAGGGTGTGCTGGAACTTCATCTGCTCTTTCGCTAGATCACTCGTCCGCTTGTCTCTCTCCACCGCCACAGTCAATGGCCAGTGGTAGTTCTCCATCGATCTCTCCACTAAACCCTGTAACCTGGGGACATCTCCTCCGTACCGACACTCATTCAGAACCTCCAATTGGTAAGAGATTAGTTTCAACTTGGCTATCTGGGGATTAACAACAAGTCTCTGTAAGGCGGGGAGGAATTTCTTTAAATCCGCCATGGCGATTTCGTCCAAAACCGGTTCTAACAGTCTGTGCTCGCAGTCTTTCCAGTCTTTTTCTAACTCATCCATTCCCACGTGCGCATCATCTATCAAGTTCGCCAGAATCTGATTCTGGAGGAAGTCAATTCTATCTCTGTATACTTTTAAAATTTCGTCACATCTCACTTCAAACAGAGGGTAGGATTCAATCACGGCGGTCAAATGATCGATCTTTTCCCTATCTTTATCTAGTGAATGTAGCTTCTTCAAGACCGACTCCCAATCCTTATAATCTAAGGGTACTGGGTCATTCATCAGATACTCAAATTCCCGGTACTTATCTAAAACCTCTCTCTCCGGAATCTGGAACAACAAACTCACCACCTCCTGCACAATCTTCACAGTTTCAGCAATTTGGGGGTGATCCTTACTCACCGTATATAATTTGGAGGGTGGCATATTTGCACAGGAAAGCATTTCGAATTCTACTGCGGACACTTCGGAGATGATATCCGCGCAATCGTGGGTTAGTTTGGATAGTTTGGAACTTACTTCCTCCATGGAGGGGTAAAATTCCACCCGACCAACCGTCTTCCCATCCGGACCACCATTCAATTTATGTAATGGATTATCAGGCCCCTTATCATCTATCTTTTCATCATCCTCCCGCATTCTCCGTTCTCTCTCTGTTTCTGTGCTGGATCCGTTTCCGCTCGAATCTTGTTGTCCCGCTGCTACCGCCGCGGCTGACGCTTCTCTTTTCAGAGCGATTGGTGGTTTCTCCCCGGGAGAAGGGTTCCAAACTGCATGGAGTATGATCAACGGCTCGGGCATCGCCTGTGTTGTCGGAAACGGTTTCTTGATCACCTCCCCCGTGTCCTCGTCCTTCGGGTTCAACAACCAGTCCTTGGTCTTGATCTGTGAGCGCAACAAAGCCCCCACGATGGTTTTCTCCGGGGTCGGCGGAATGCTGTCCCCGGGCTGCTGCTTGCTCGCCCGTTTACTCCCGGTGGGGTCTTCTTCTCCTCCCCCTATCGGTTTACTTCCGGATCTCTCCAGGTTCTTGCTGTTCGACCGCCCCTTCGAGCCGCTCAGACCCTTCGAACCGCTCGCCGGATCTTTACTGTTCTGTCTCTCTGCTTTTTGCGGGGTTTTCGGATTCCCATCTTTATCTTTCTTCGCAGCCTCCGCTTCCTCTTTCTCTCTAATCGCTTCTGCTTCCGCTTCTTCTCTTTTTCTCTGTGCCTCTTCCGCCAGTTTCTTTCTCCTCATAATCATCCCACTACCCGGAGCATTGTCTGGGACATAATACTCATTTATCCCAAGAATGTTCAGAGAAGCGTTCTTGAACCTCAAAAAGAAATCTGCCCATCTTCGGAGTGAGGTTTGGAAGAAGACTCTTAATTGAGATCTCAAAACCAGATCCAATTTGTGGAGAAAGGGGTGAAAGGAACTCTTTAAATGTTCCTCGAGAGACTCCACAAAGAAATTGTAAAGATGAGAAAGTTGGTCAACCACATCACTCACAATAAAATCGCGCCAATCCTGACATAAAATTCTTTGCACAATCCCCCTATGATTTCTCAAATGTTCAACTAAATCGTCCAACTCCACCGCTCCCAGAAGAAACTCCAGCGACTCAATATCCCGATTCACCGGTTCGTACGCGTTATACCAATCCTCTGAGTTTAACCCGAAGATACGCTGTCTAGCTTTCAGTTTCTCTAAAGCAGCTGCCGCCGCAGCCGCTTCTCCTCCCGCCGCACTACCAGCTGCAGCCTTGTCTGCCAACGCCAGTTTTTTCGCCCGTCTCGGTCCCATTATCTCCGCAGTTAAACTGTTAGCGAAGTTCTTCTTTAATTGTTTTAACTTAAAAGCAGTCTTGGTCGGGTCTCCGTTGCTCGCTCCCATTTGTAAAATGGCAATACTTTGTCCTCTCTCTACATCTAATAGGTTCAGATCCAGAATCTGCCGGAACTTCTCGAACGTCGCCCTGACTAATTCGTCCCCCTTCGGGAAGGATTTCCCCCGCATTATTGGTACTCGTTTTTGAACACCTAAACTACTCTCGGGCATCGGAGCTACCAACCCGAAAAACGTCTCCGCCTCTCTCCTCGCAACTAAGTCTCGGTTGTTATGCACTGGTAAATGTCTTCTGTCTATCA
>JACKZZ010024041.1_pt1 | contig 11350 bp, 12 predicted proteins | sample 8027871 | NCBI WGS metagenome assembly JACKZZ01 (sample SAMN15724774, study PRJNA655200) | protist metagenome | isolation source: fluorescence activated cell sorting (FACS) single amplified genomes of... | place: USA: West Boothbay Harbor, Gulf of Maine | collected 2000-07-19
TTTATGGCTTCGGAGATGAGGAGAAACTTTTTTCTTCTACCACAGGCGACAAAGTAGTAGTTTTCTTTTCCATTCACAACCAAGTAAAAACCGTAATGAACAACGACCAAACTGTAAAAAGTTTTTAGACCACGGCTCAAAGATAGCCAAAGCGACAGTGTCTTCGTGTAAAAAGCAGATCTATGAGTATCAATTGGGATTGGCTGTGAGTGAGGCCTTGGCCAAGTGCCCAGTTTTTTTCGTGTTTTCTCCTGGCAACTACAGAAGTTCGGACGGTCTTCACGTCGTAAAGCGAAAGCGAAATAACAGGATGATCACTACCTCGATTATACAAGATCTTTTGGAGCTGGAGATGACCAGAAAAAGGATCATGGAGAGCAGATCAAGAAAACTTTCTACGGTCACGATCAATGAGCAAGGGAGTTCTCAAAAAATGTTCAAGAATCGATCTGAAGATCCAACTGAAAGTACTGCATTCCTCTGGATTTAGACTCCATGTTGTTGACATTCCAAGGCCAAGGTGACAACGTTCCTCTTCCTTCCATAATTACAGCGACCGTAGCTACGCTCCACCCACATCAACCACAACCTTGGATAATATCTACCGAGCTGCCATGTACTGTTGTCACACTGCGGCACTTTCCCACCTTGTAGACGAGCCTGCCCCATATTAACAAGTCAACCACGTACGTTCATTTTTTCTGTTTTGTGTTTGTGTAGTTTATCGCTAGAGGATCTGCTCCCCAACTAGCACATCCAGAACAAGTCTACTTCTATGAAATTTAAAATGACGAACGCCGCAAGTAAAATTCGGCTGAACAAGACGGGCGCGCCGCTCCAGGGGCCGCCCCAGAAGACCACGCCGCTCCACCTCAACCTCCTCGACAACGACAAAAGTAACGTGCGGCTCGCGCCGGACATCGAAAAGCAGCACGTGCACGCGGTCTACGACACGATCGCCGACCACTGGAGCCACACCCGGTATCGGGCCTGGCCAAGAGTGGCGGAGTTTCTCGAACGACTGGATAAATACGCGTGCGTCGCGGATCTGGGCATGGGGAACGGAAAAAACGTGATAGCGGGCCTTCGCGACTGTCAAAAGAACGTGGGCTTCTTCCTGGGCACGGACATCTCCGGACCGCTGGTTGTCGGGGCGGCGGCGAAGATCGAGAGCCTGAATTTTAAAGCTGAGCGGAGGAAAGCGAAAGAAGAAGAACATGAAAAGGACAACAGGCCTCGAAGTAAAGACGCACAGGAAATAAAACACGCTGGTGCACAAGCAGCAATACAAGGCTGTAGCTCAGAGGACGACCACGTCGAATCTTCGCCGCAACTCCTCGACTCCACAGCTGACTTTGCGGTCGCGGACTGTGTAAGCCTACCCGTCCGGGACGGCGTCTTCGACGCGAGCATCTGCATCGCCGTCTTGCACCACCTGTCCACGGTAGATCGCCGCGTGGCCGTTCTCCGTGAGAGCCTCCGCGTCGTGAAGCCCGGGGGGTTTTTCCTGGTCTACGCCTGGGCCCAGGAGCAGGAGGAGACCGGGTGCTCCCGGCACGTTTTCGAAACGCAGGATGTGCTGGTCAAGTGGCATCACAAAATCCCGGGGCTGAAGAAGGAAGATGTGGACCGGGAACAGGTGTTGGAAAAAATGCTCGAAAAAAACAGCCAGGCGGCGACGGGAGTTCTGGACAAGGAGAAGGGTGCAATCATCTACCAGCGGTACTGCCACGTGTACCGCGAAGGGGAACTGGAGGCGCTTTTCCGGGACCACCTCAGCGACATTAGCATTGTTGAAGAAGTGTACTTAGACACCGGAAATTGGTGTGTGCGCGCGAAAAGGATATGAATATGACTTCTGATGATGCTACGTACTGACTACGTACGTAGCGACAGTGTTACGCAAAGGCTATATCGAAGATGATACTCACGTCCCTGCTCGTCGGGCAGGTTCTTTTTTTCATCGCGGCGCAGTGTTCCAGCTCCAGGAAGGAAGGTCGATCTAAAAGAATTAAATTTAGATCTTGCTCCTGGAGCTCCTCGTCGTGATCCGAATTCGTAGTCATAGTCATACCTCCAGCTCCAAAGTCGTTCACAAGATTGTGACATCGCGGAAAAAGGCGTGGACATCGTGATCCTGCTCGTATTGTAGTCCTTCTGCAAGTTCACTTCTTAGTCGTGCCTTTCGCATAAATAGAAAAAATATACGTTGATTGTGTGTAATGGTGACCACCAACAGTACAATATTAAGAGCAGTTGGCGCTGATTTTCATGCCCAGACTCAGTACGACATCAGCAAGAGAGACCACTATATCATGGATAAAAAATACGCCGCACAATTATATCAGTATTACGCTATACGACGTTCGATCACTTAGCATCCGCGTAATTGGCCGAGACCGCTGGCTTCCGAAGGCGTGGTCTGATCTCGTTTACATATATAGTTTTTGCCTTTTGCTTTTAGATAGGAGTTTCATATTTCTACCACCTTCTGGATCTACTTTATGTGAATGAAAGTCGAAGAAGATGGCCCGCGGCAAAAACAGTTATGGCAAAAACAGAATTTCCCCCACCCCCGAACCAAGCGCCAGCGCCGACGGTGATCCGTCGGAGAATTCCCCTGGTTCTATCCGGCTGACAAAAAACACAGACGCTGCTGCTTCTACTGATGAATTTTTGTCCGCTTTTCAGGCGGTGGCGGACACGTTGGTCGAGGCTTGGACTTCCGGCGACCAGGCCATCATCGACGGATTGGTCTCCCGTACGGATTTGAACTCGCAGCGCGTGACGGTGAGCGGCATCGACAAGGAGAAGGAGCGCGTCTGCGTGTCTGTGCCAAGCTCGGGGGAGGTGGTGAAGGTGAAGCCGGACAAGTTAACGCGACTCGTCCCTGTAGAAAACGCGGAGGGGAGGACGCAGCGCGTACCTTTGACCGAGTGCCTCAACACCGATACAGCGGGCAGTGCTGGTGGAAGTGGTTCAGCCAAAGAGAAATCGCGAAGCGGCGGAGCAAGAGCATCCAAGAAAGATATAGCTGATGAAGTAGAGAATATCGCCGCTCCGAAAATTGATGCAGCAGCGCAAAACTCCAAGTTCCCGAGCGAAAGCCTGTCTTTTGATGCGGTCCCTTCTACTAGCGATGATGGAGCTGCCTCCAGCCCCCCAGGACAGCAGGCGAATCATAGCAACTCCGCTCCCCTATCCCTGAAGCCCTTCAGCCCCCCGAGGATGTTTCGGCCACAAGACTCCGCGATTTCCTGGGCGTTTTCCGCGAGTGTGCCGGGCGAGGTTAGGCGTGCGGTCTCCATAGACGACAAGAATTGGAAGTACATGGCGGCGCCGCTGCAGTGGAACTACCTCTGCATGCACATCGCGTACTACCACCACAGCGAGAAGTCCACGCATTTTATGATCCAGGACAACGACGGTGGCGAGGGCTTGTTGCTGTCCCTCTGCAGCCTGCCCGTGCGGGAGTGTCCGGTTGGGCTCGGTCTGGAGCCCGAACATTTCAGAGACTTCCACGCACCAGAATTGTGGTCGGCCGACTCGTCCAAGGGGAAGAAAGGGAAGAAAAAATGCGGAAACCCACTAGGAGGCTCATCCACCTGTAGCTCTGCGACCAGTGGTGGAGATGAGGCAAAGCCGGAAAAAACGTGCGAAAACCTGCTAGATGAAGACAAGGACAGAGGCGTGCCGCTCGGGCAGCCGCCACTCTTCTGCGTCAAATACGCCCACACGGTGCGGGGGAAGGTCGACATTGAGAGACTAAACGCAGAAATGAATTTGTGGGTTAACGAAGTAGCGCTGGAAGGTAAAGTTATTCAGCCCCTTCTACACGAACAAGAAAGTCAAGTTTTTTGCTGCCGTATTCTGTTTGTGTTTCTACAACAATGCGTGACAAAACGACCGTGTGACCTCCAGATTGCATTCCGCAGTTTAGTTTTCTTGCGAGACTTCATGCTTTGCAATTGAGGGACGAACAAAAACGACAGGTAATTCTACTGCCTCACCAGAAGACACCTTCGGCGAGAAGTTCAAAAAGGTGAAGCACCTGAAGTCTTGTGTCCGAAGTGCCGCCGCGGTGCGGTATGGCTTTGAAGTGCTGAAACAAAACCAGCGGCTGCTGGTACAGAAGGAGCGTGCTGCGGAGACCGAGTTTTTTCAAAAATCGGTGTTGTTCCCCGCCCCACTGAAGGCCATGAAGGACGCGCACGCAGCGCAAGCGATAGTCCAGGAAAAGTGCACCAATTGCGGGAAACTGGGGGAGAATATGATGAAGTATAAAGTTTTTCTTTCGTGTCAGTGTCTACTTACTTTTACTTCTTGTTTCTGTTTTTTGACCTGGTCGTGAGCAATTACGGAAGATGTCACAGGAGTAAAATGAAACGTACACATTTTTCTACCCTTCAACAACAACAGGTGCCCCGACACCGAGGTGAATAGGTTTTGCAACGACAGCTGTCGCAACGCCGAGAAAAATAAAAAGAGCAAGACGCATCTTCGAGATGACCCTAACAGGCCGAGCGTACTGTTCGACGCGGTGGAGAATTCGCTCCAGCGATATGCTGTGCAAAAGTATCGTACTCGTAGTAATCGCAATTATGCATGACAAGTCCCCTTTCTAAGCTAAAACAGCATGACAAATTCCATTTGATGTCACGCTAGGGAAATTTGATGTACATGCAATTTATACTAGTACGATACTTTTGCATTTCATAAGCGAAAACAGATGGCCATGTTCGGCATGATGGTGGGGCCCGGGAGCGGCGCCAGCGCCTGCACCATTAACAACAAAACCGGGCAAGTGGTGTCGGGCGGCGGTCTTCAGGGTGGCAAGAACGCCGAGAAGTCTTCTTCGCTCAATGTGTACGGTGACAAGGAATTCATCGTGAAAGTGCAGCCCCCGGTGGACGACCCCGACAACTCCCCGTGGATGTGCTACGACAAGCAGCGCTCGGTCCATTGTCTGCTGGATGCGCAGGGCATGACGAAAGAGACCCGCCGGAACATCGCGGGGCGGAACAGCCTCGCGTGGAAGTTGGTGAAGAAAAAGGGGCAGGCGTCGAGGTTTCCCGACGGCGCGGTCGGGTACAAGGCGTTCTTGAAAGCGCGGTGGGAAGGCAGGATGGTGCGGGTTTTTCTGGACGACGTGGCCCCGTGGCAGACTTGGTGAAGTTGTGGTCACTTTCCCGGTTTGCGATTGCGAGGACACAACAGGAAGAAGAGATTACGAGTACCTTTCGGTATGAGCAAGATGAACCTGTCTCTCATGTAAAAACGGATCTCTCATCACAGCGACAGCATCTTCATCATCTGAAGCTGCTACTATTTTCACAAATGAAGAGAAAGACAATCACAATTTGATGCGGTATTTATACTTCCGGCTTGCTACGCAATGCGGCCGGCTGTCGGCTCTTTTGTTTTTGTTCATTTCGTTGTGAAAATCAAAATTTTGAGCCTGTCTGTCAGTGGAGTGGTGACAGAGGTGAGATCGTCGAGAGCGAGGAGCATCTTAGAAAATGGCTTGATCTTTTATCTTTTTCGTATCCTGAAATTTGGTATGGTCATTTCGATGTCGCTTCGGATCATGATCTGTTCGTCCTCTTCTTTATTTGTCGAAGGGAGGCCCAAAAGGACGAGCGGTCCAAGGCTCGAACTGAAGAACTAACGTTAATGAGGGACATCGCAAAGTGGCTCTCGCTCTTTTTTTTTTATCTCCCGAGGGCAGTTTATAATTTTCGCGGTATGTTGTCATGAATTAGAAGATGCCATCAAAAGTTTTTTATCACGTTTATTACGGCGATTAATCTTCATGATTTGACACTCACTAGTTTTTTTTTTCCCCTTCGTTCATCAGGTTTCCACCGTGATTTGCATCAAGTTGACAAAACTAAAAGAAACTTGTACCTCTAGTTTTACTTCTTCGACGTTTGATTCACTGAATCAATCTTCACAATGGACGAGGCGACGGTCGGAAGCCTCAGAAGTAATGCTACTCCGCCGCGTAGCAGTGACGAGGAAATGGAAGCTATCGCGAACGGAGTCAGTTTTGACCCTGCTATCCGCACCCCTAGGGTTGCCGACCTGCTGGTGAGCTACCAGGGCCCGTATCAGGATTGGGTAGACAAGGTCAAGGAGGTTTCCTACAAAAACATGGAGGAAAGTTCCTCGCTGAGAATTCTAAACGCGCAGGTAGGTAGACGTGTTCTACTTGTGACACTGCATGAAGCTAGCAAAACCAGGAGAGGCAGCACTGTTATATTCAGTTGGGTAAATAGTTATAGTGCATGTCTATGCCAGTGCCAGTCTTTCAAGGTCGAGGCCAGCGCCGTTCGTTTTCTTTTGCACTCATTATAAATATTTTTTTTTGATCTGCTGGTGAGCTACCAGCGTTAGTCCAATCACCACGCAAAAGGAAACCCAAACCATATATACAGATCAACTTGTGGCAAGCCTTTGCAACCAGGCAGGTGCCGCTCGGGTCGAAAAGCCATTTGAACAGCGACGTGCGGCGCTTGGTCCGGATGTTTCTGGGTTCGCCTTCTCCCAGCGCAAGCATTGGCAAAATGGCTGCCAGAATTGCCACCGATACTGCGCGCACAAGCGACCAGTGGCGCGCCATCCAATACTACGAGGATTTGATCCTGAATGCGGCGAAGGGCGGCGCACAGGACTTTCTCATCACGCGAGAGATGTACGACGCTGCCCCAAAAGATCGAGCCGGTGCGCCGATCGACATCTACGTCGTTGGCTGTTGGTTGGCGGACAAACTTGGTTATGTGGTCGTCGATTGGCGCGATCGTGTGGTTAGTGTCGGCAACATGCAGGGGCAGGACCTGGCTGATGACGAAGAAGAAGAAGGGGCAGCGGTGGATCCCCCAGACGGCGGCCTGTTGCTGGTGCAGGGCTGGACGCTCCGAGACGGTGCCGGCGCAGGCCCGTCCGCTTGCACGGCGCACACCCTGCACAACATTGACAGGATCCGGCAAGGCCTACCGGTTAATACCACTCCCTTAAGCTCCGAACCTCGGTCATTGGTGCTGGGCATGGAAAAGCCCTCTCGGGATAGCTTGACCGATCTCGAGAGGTGTTTTATCGATGTCATCGAATCCGCTTGCTCTAACGCACACAAAGCGTTGTACGACTTGGCGCGAAAAGCGTTCTCCGAAGGTCGGCTGGAGTTCGTTGTCGATGACCAGGTGTGGACAAACGTCGCCACCCAGTTCCCGATTGCGGAAAAGGCGCCGCCCCTCTTTCGACACGACGTCCGAGGGCTTGCTACTCAACATGATATTCGCCAACAGGAGACCTTATCGGTTTTGGTGCCGAGTGTAGCGCGGCGATTGGCGTTTCATACAGATGGACTGCTCGTTGTTCCGACTTTGCCGCCTGATCTAGATCTGAATGATGTCGTTCAGCGAAGAAACAGGGACAACGGCGCACTGCTACCTAGGCTCCCCCTCTATTTGCGACCGAAGCTGGGTGCACTGGAGCCATCAAGTCTCTGCTATACACGATTTTGGATGTAGCAGGACCCTTCAGATTCAGAAGTAGTTTGAGTTTCGCCAAAAACTTTGCGCGAGCACGTCTATGACAGGTCTGATCTTCAGCACAAAAACCAACGACCCTGTTACGATGCGATATTGGTAATTTTTGCTTTATCACCGACCCTCTTGCTTGCTCACCGCGTCAGGGAGCAGAGTATTTTTTTCCACATGTTGTTGTTTGTTCACTTTATGTGCAGCCTGGGCTTGTTGCGAAAGTACTGCTAAGATGGAACCTCCCCTCAAGCAAGAGAGAGAAAGAAAAGTAAAGAGAAGCCCCTTCCGTCGTTTTTTTGTTGCTTGTCCTCTCGTGACTTGAAGGCGCGGTGGGAAGGCACGGTGGGAAGGCAGGATGGTGCGCGTTTTTTTGGATGACGTGGCGCCGTGGCAGAGTTGGTGAAGCAACTGTAGTGGATGGATGATCAGAATACTAATACTCGCTTGATGTTCGATCAGATCATACCGATAAAGAGCACGTGATTGTTGACTGTGGTTGTAATTCGTGTGCGTCGACGAGACAGGAGAGGCCACGAAGTGTCCTTGTGGGTACATAAATTCATCGTGTCACTACATAACGGCTCCTCGTCCATGTGGACGTTATCTTATTGCAACGGCCATCGCTGGCTATGGGCACGTGGCATACACCATATGCAGCAACAACAGCAGCTATGGCGAATCGTTCATCGACATCTATTTAATAGATGTCGATGAACACAAGTAATAATTACTTGTTCGTTCTATGAGTATGACCGGTTGGCACGACGTCGACCAGCGAGCATGCTATCCGAAACAAATTGCTTTACCTCCGATCCACTTGCTTGTTCACCGCGTCAGAGATAAACAGTATTTCTTTCAGGAGTTGTTTCAGTTGTGCTGGGGTTTGCGAAAGTATCTGTACTATGTAGATTTAGCCTACACCACAAAGCAAAGAAGATGAGGAAGAACCCACGGCCTTTTCCGGCTAAAGCTACGTACAAGTATAAATTATCCACCACGAACGATGGGTTCGACATGCAAAACACCAATTTATTGAATAATTTTCTCGGCTGCCAGCTACGTCAACGTCGTCTACAATCTACGTCCTCCGATGAAGTGAGTGTATCTTAGTCCTGTTGTTCTGGTGCCCTAGCATCTCGTCCTCCACCTCTTCGAACGCGAGGAAATTAACCTAGGTAGTTTTATCGTGCTTGTTGTTGGCACTACAACTGTTTTCTCGTCCTTTAACTTTTTATTGAGCCTGAAGGTTTTATTAAAAACAAAGAACAACAACAATCCACTGTCATTATGGCGGCCGCAAGCACCAGCAGTGTTCCTACACGCAGCAACGGCGCCGAAATAGAGGCTATCGCGAGTGGAACTTCTACACAAGGTGCAGCTCGTCGCCAGCCCACCGTGCCTGACTTGCTGATTAGCTACAAAGGAAAATACAAAGATTGGGTCGAAAAAGTGAAAGCTGTTTCCTACAAAAATATGGAAGCAAGCTGCGCGACTAGAGTTTTGGATGCGCAGGTACGTGCGTAAGTATGGCAATTCGATGACTGACGATAGCATCACTATTGGGCCTTGATGAATGTGGTTTGCCCTGAGCCTGACCCTGATCACTACGCCGCTTGGACATTAATACTTGAGCAGGATCGATCGTTCTTGACTCGGTATTTTTTGGGACGTCATGAAGATCTTGCCTTCTACATAACGATTGCGATGAACTGTTCTCACCCGAACAAAATGAAAATCAAAACAGATCAATCTCTGGCAGTTTTTCGCCACTCGGGAAGCCGCGCGCGAACAAAAAAAGTCCGTTCCGGGCGACGTGCGCCGAATCATCCGCGGCTTTCTTGGGCAACCAGGTCCGAGCAAGTGCGCTGGCGCAAGGGGAGCCGAAATCGCGACGGAAACAGCGCGCGCGACTGACCGACTGCGTGCTATCCAGTACTACGAGGAACTGATCATGGACGCGGCAAAAACGGGGGCGGGCGAGTTCGAGATCACCCGGGAAGTGTACGAAGCAGCCCCCAAGAGCCGGACTGGGGAGCCAATTGACATTCTTGTCGTGGGTTGTTACCTGGCGGACCAACTTGGTTACACCGTCACTTTGCAAGACGGGGCATACCTCTCCTCGAAGACTTTGTACCGACTGGAGCTGGACGATCCGAATGAGCCGCAGCTTGATGAAGTGCTGCCTGTGAGTGTATCTTCTTGGACGCAGGGCCGCAAAAAGGGCGTCGACGCATGCAGATCGGCTTACATTAACAACATTGCCAAAATCAGACAGGGCAAATCGTTAGCTGCCACCCTCCCTGAAGGTACAGCATTTGGTCAGTCTTCTTCGCAAGAACGGAAAGAGACCCTGTCGGAACTCGAGGAATGCTTCATAGTAGCAGTGGACGCAGCTTGCTCCAGCGCCCAAAAAGCAGTGTATGAGCTTGCGCGACAAGCTTTCTCTCAGGGTCTCTCCGAGTTCGTTGTCGACGAGCAAGTGTGGACTGACGTGGCTGCCAAGTTTCAGCTTGCTGGCGAAAAATGGCCACCACTTTTCCGGCGAGACGTGAAGGCGCTTGTTGCAGGAGATGGCGCAAAAAAGGAAATTGTGTCGGAACTACTGCCCAGCGTGGCGCAGCTCCTCGCATTTAAGACCGATGGTCTTTGTGTCACGCCAACTTTGCCTGCAAACTTCAATCCGAATGACGACATCGACCGGTTTTTGAAAATTGCTGGAGCGCTCGATCCAAGGCTGCCACTCCGTCTTCGACCGAAATTCGGACAAGATGCCACAGACGGACTGAACGCGACACGCGATAATGTTTAGTTACAATTGGCGCAGGTTTGGCCGCAAGAGGACAACCACGCAGACTTGGTGAGACGATGTTGCGGTTGCGGATCGATCTACGCAACTAAGAATAGATACCGCTGCTGGAATGTGACAGTGATTCGTGTCGGAGACAGACGTCCCGAATTGTCGATGTACTCAATCAAACTCATTACGTCAGTCACCAGATGAAAGGCTCGTCCTCGGGTCACTTTTTCGAGTCTTTCCGTGCTCGGCATGGCATAATGAAGTACTACGAGCTGCTCTTGTACTAGCGAGCTCATTGACATTTTTCTTTTTGTTCGTTGTTTGGCAAATCTACGCAGAAACCGATGATCCCGCTTTCCGGTGCAAATTGCCACTTACACTTTGTGGCCAATTTACCTGCTTACTCAACGCGTCAGAGAATAGAACTTTTTTTCCACGACCATGTTCAGATTTGCGTGGGCTTGCGAAAGTACTTACTTTTAAGATGGAGCCTCCCTTCAGCCAAGAGAGAGAGAGAGAGACAAGCAAAGACAAGTCCCCTCCATCGTTTGTTTTTTGTTTGGCCTGTCGCTAGTTCGAGTATCAATCTTCATCACAAACGCAGACAAAGAAAGAGATGAGATCGAGGCGAAGAGCTACAACTTGAACATTCTCGGCCAGCAACTTCGCGTGCACTTACTTCATCGCAGTTGTGATATGAATAGTCGTAGTGTGTTGCATTACCCTCGTGATAGTGCCTCGTCTTCCAGATCCTCGAACCATAGGAAACTAGTTCAGTTTTGTGATTGCTGCTTCTCGTCTTGCAGCAAGAATTGCTCCACTTGAGCCTAAAGTTTTGAAAAACGTAGAGCTCGATCATGGCGGCCGCAGGTAGCAGCAGCAGCGGACCTACAAGCAGCAACGGCGCTGCAACAATGGACGCTATCGCGAGCGGAACTAGTCGAGACCCTGCCCGTCGCGAGCCCACCGTCCCGGATTTGCTGGTCAGCTACAAAGGAAAATACCAAGACTG
>JACKZZ010009410.1_pt1 | contig 11349 bp, 5 predicted proteins | sample 8027871 | NCBI WGS metagenome assembly JACKZZ01 (sample SAMN15724774, study PRJNA655200) | protist metagenome | isolation source: fluorescence activated cell sorting (FACS) single amplified genomes of... | place: USA: West Boothbay Harbor, Gulf of Maine | collected 2000-07-19
TCTTTCGTTTCGCGCAAGACTGAAAAGAACTCCGACCTTTTGAAATTTCGTGCACCGTATGAATAGTATTCCTTCATGTAGTCGATTTGGTACCCCCAGTACCATAAACTTATTCCCAACTGCTGCAAGAAGGAGCCTACGAGTCGATTGAGGATAGATCCACATGACCGGTGGTCTCGAATCAATGTACACATGGTATAATCTTCATATACACCACCACTAGCAAAGCCGAAACAAGATGCAGCTGTTTTGCCCGTCGAATTCTCAACAAGAGAAAAACAAAAACCTTTGACAATTTCTCTATTATTCAAGGACATCAATGATAGCTTCTCAATAAAATCCGGTTCCAACCATGTACCATTCTCAGGGTCTTTATCTTCGTGGTATTCTTTCGCTAACAGAAGATCCTCGCGGATATCGGTCTTCACTACAAATGAAAAATCCTTGGCATATTTCTTTAATTTCTTATTACGTAGCCATAGATCACCTTGCCCTTCTTTTATCCGCAAGTCCAAGCAGAACCTTTCAATTGGGTTCGGTAGAAAATATCCCCCCATCATTGGTAGTGCGAAGAGCATATTTCTCATTATTGACTCAAATATATCCTCCGTCAACGCATCTGTTCCCATCATCCCATACATAAACCCATCTGACTCATCTGTAACCAAAAACCCACCATCATCACAGATAGTACTATCAGTCAACAACTGTTTCCGCGAAATCATCTTTGATTAGTCAATTCCCAACATCTTTCGGTAAAAGCTGCAAACTGCAAAGCTGCAAAGATCCCTGGATCCCTGGCAGGGTGGTAAAAAAGTGGAAAGCCATGGAAAGCCATGGAAAGTGGGTAAACCCGAAAGAAGAATCAAGGCCCCCTTTTCTCAAATTGTTGAAAAAAGGCGCCTGACGTAGTATTTTTGTGAAAATTCTGTTGGTGAAGCGTATAAATGCCATTGCCTGATTTAAAGTATTCGGAGGATGTCTTGCTGGATGATGAAAGGCTTCAAGAACGTCCCTTAGTGCCAACAACTACCCATAGTGGTTGCTTGAGGAGACGATCATCGAGTTTTGATGATTCTGATGGAAATGTACGTGAAGCAATGGCAATAAGCCTTGCTAGTGACAGTGAATTGAGGGATTGTATGAGCCATGATAGTTCTGGTGACGCTTCTGGGAGTGGAGACGAGTTACTTTCTGATATTTATGAGGTGACATTTTTGCCTGTACATTTTAAGTTGTGTTGCTCTTTGGAGCGAGGTCATCTTATTGTCACGAATAGCTACGATATGGAAGGTATTAAGAAGGGTGATATGATTCTAAAGATTGACAATATTCCTCTTGATATCTCTGGACAAGCTCAAGAAAATCTACGCGAAACATTTGACTTTCTCGAAAAGAAACAAACAATTACTATTCGATTCCTACGTACGGTAGTTAATGCACAAAGTGTTCGTCGTAGTGTTGTTGCTGGACCTACTGGGCCTACTTTGTTTGAAGTTGATTTCAGAGTAAGTAAACTTGAGAAACTTGCTGAAAAGTTCAAGGGTTTAGGAGAACAGTGCTTTACCAAGAACGCGCTACTACCCGCTATGGCCAATGCACGCAGAGCACTACTAATTGCGGAAACCTTGGGTCTCGACTATGACTATGGATTTGTACAGCAAGTAGGTGCAGACTCACAGCCTAAACCTGATGGAATCCGCTGTAAACTAGACCTCTCCACTCATTATGAACAAGTTGGGAAGTATCTTCGTCGCCTAGGCGAGACTGGGCCTGCAACAGCCTGCTTCAAATCAGCACTTGGAGTTCTCAGGAATTGGTCGAATTCTGGGGAGTTGAGTGGTTTGGTCAATCAAGCACGAGTCACTGAGGCTTTATGTGTACAATACCGCAAGGGGCGCCATTTTGATGAAGCTCAAACTCTGTGTAGCGATATGCTACGTCGCTGGGAGCGCTTTGAGCACACGTACGCCCATCATGACATGAGAGGTACTGCTGTGGACTTGGGCGAGCAAGTAGGACGTGGAAAAGCGAATGCACTTCATCAGCTTGCTTCTATCTTGAAATTCAAAATGCGCAAGGAAGAGGCGGAGGAAACTGCAATGAAGTGCTTGTTGCTGCGGAGGAAGATACTCGGATCATCGCATCTTGATGTGTCACAAAGCCTCAACTTCCTTGCATGTCTTAAACTAGAATCCTTGTCTAAAGAGAGTGGTGAATCCAAGTTCCTTGAAATAGAGCGCATGTTCTGCAGCTCCCTCGATATTGTGAACAAGGTGTGCGGGCATATGAGTGCTAATGCCGCTGCTGTCCTCCGCAACATGGCGTGGTTGTATCACAAGCAAGGCCAGCTACCTCGAGCTATAGAGGCGAAGGAGAAAGAGGTGACTATTCGTCGTCTTGTCATGAATCAGTTCCACAACCCCTTTGGAGAAGCAAGTACAGCTACCGTTGCCTGGAGTTCACCCCACTCCCCACTAAGACCTAGACCAGTAAAGCAAGAACACAGCCCTTCTTCTGTTGCTTTAGTGAGTGGTAGTGGTGGTGGTGGTGGCCACTCACCCTCTGGGAGCCCAGGAGCAGGCATAAGGGCAGATGCAGCAGATGCAGCTAGATATAAGGACGACATGCACGCATATATGCTCAGTTTGGATCAAGAATTCTCACGGGTGCGACAAAGAGGCACTAATGAATATCATCCCGAGCTCGCTGCTGCCTTGTGTCAGCTCACTCGTATGTACGACAAGATGAATCGCACCTCGGTCAATAAATAATAAAAATAAAACTTTGACAAAGCGTTAAAACAAATACATTCGCGAAAGGCATGTATTTTCCAAAAAAAGAAGGCCTAAAATACACACAACAAAAAAGAAAGAAAAGAAAAGAACGAAAGGTACTCGAATGGAATGAAATCAAATCAAATTGAACAAAAGTCTTATTATTAATATAAACATAATACCCATAAATAACAGCACAATCGTAAAATGCATTAAATTTAATAAAATTGAATTTATTTACTCATTGAGATCCTCTTGGGCTTTGATCGCACTGTCGATTTCCTTAATCACCTGTGATCCCTTTTCGTCATAAAGACCAGTAGCAATAAGGTCGATTCTCTCCTTCTGCAGCCTAGCCAATGTGGCATTACGGGTAGTGTTAGCAACACTCGTGGGGGAAGTCATCAATTGGTCCTTTCGGCGTTCAGCAGCTTTTCGTAATTCCCCTATTTCACTTCGAATGTTCCTCAATTCATCGCGATCACCATCGAGCACATATCTCTCCTCACGCGCCAAGAACTCCAACCGTAGCTGCTCCAACTCCTGTCTCGCTAAAGCACTACTACGTTCCCTCTCGCGTTTTAAGGCAAGGGCTAGACGGTGCATCTGCGCACGGAAATGCTCCTTTTCCAAATCAGCTTCACTATGCAGTCGCCTCTCTCTCTCGACAACAGACCGAGTCTCAGCAAGGACGGCCTTCAAGCGTGCCACTTCTTCACGCAAGACTGCTTCTGGTGTAGCTCGCATATGGTTGCGATAGACTTCATAATCATGCTCAGCATCTTTTGCACGCTTCTCCGCTCGCTCCAACTGTCGTGACATAGCCTGGTTTTGTTGTACCTGAAGTTCCAATCGAGATACGGAGGTCTCTACTTTCGCCTTTGCCTCGTCCCTCGTCCGTCGCTGTAAAAGCTGCAACTCTGCAGTTTTCTGTGAAAGTTTCATGATCAATTGCTCCTCTTTTATTGATAGTTGGCTCTTTTGTTTCTCGACTGCCTCCAGGGCTGTCCTTAGTCGACCTTCCAAACGTGCCGCTTCTTCTTGAGCTTTTCGCAGATCATCCGCCCGCTCCGCGAGAGAGTGGGTGGCCTCCTCCTCCAGGCGGCGCTTAATTGTCACCTCACGTGCACGTAGATCTTCACGCCAAGCGGACTCCGCGTCCCGCCGCCACGCCTCCCAGTCAAGGCGCAGTCTCTCCATCTCCTGTTGCGCTGCTGCACCCCCAGATCGCCCGGAAGGCATACCACTAGGAGGTTGATAACCCGCATCAGCACCACCACCATTACCATCCGCACCACCACTTCCTGTATGCTCCTCCATCCCACTCCCTGCCTCGTCGTAGAAAGCACCTCCTTGCATCTTATACCCAGGCTTCACCTTTTGAGCAATATTTGTGCCCACCCCTCCCATATCTTCAATGATCACCACCACACGCACTTCTCCACCTTCTACCTCCGTGCGGCCATTACCCACATCGGCCATCATCTCCATTACCGTGTCCAGGGTCCACACTATGACAGGCTCATCAGGAGGCGACTGTCCTACCTTACCCGTCTCTCTCAATGCTACCAAGGCATCTCTGTGTCGAGAGAATTCAGCAGGAGAGTGAAAGATGCGACCAGTCAGAGGACAGCGGTAGGAATGAGGCATTTCGTTCAAAATAGCGCCTAGATCAATGGTATTCGCTCCTAGCTCTTCTGTACCGAGGTGAGAACGGGATGTGGCTTTTAGTACCAATGGATACCGCTGTAGCGTAGTCAGGAACACAGAGCGCGGCATGGCACACTCGAACGTAGCTGTGCCACCAGATACCTTGCCTTCGCTATTCGCCGTGAGCCACATAGGAGATGTACGAATAGGCTGTGCTGATCCCAAATGAGGATATGAGTACTGGATGGAGTAATTTGCAGCTCTTTTAAGACCCGACACTGATCGCACATCAACACTCAGACGGAAATGGGCCACACGACTATTCGCGTCCCAAGCTACCTTCTTATTCACGTAGGGGGCCTTTTCAGGGGCTGGTAGAGGGGGGCTCTTGGCACGGGGTGCTTCTACAGGCGCCACAGTAGGCTCAGGCTCAGGCTCAGGCTCATGCTCAGGCTCAGGCTCCTGTCCGGGAGAAGCCAGGGCAATACTAATGGAGGCACGGATCTGGGCCCCAGCTATAGTGTGGCTGATGCTCTGCGTCGGTACATAGAAGTCATACCAGCTGCTTGACTTCATCGGCAGGTGGTTCAATGAAGCTATATTCAATGGCACTTCTGCTGCGGCGACTATCCTGCCCGGTGTGCATACATATACACGTAAAGGAAAGGACTCAGCTAGGGAGTGCAGCAGGCCTTCATGCCCGCACTGTACCCGTATGGTATCCATGACTCGCTCTGGACCCGCCTCGTGCTTCTGGAAGTTCGAGGTCTGGATGGTTTGATCGAATAATGTCCAACATAACCAGAATTTCTCTCCTGCATCTGCCGGTGGAGGGGAGTCACTGGCACTGGTACTGCTGGAGGGGGGTACGGCTGCTGCCGCTTGGCAAAGTGCAGCCAAACCCTTAAAGTCCTCGAGGCCAATGGAGATGTCGTACTTAGGCAGTAGTGAGTTTCTGTCGCCTTCGATGCGTAGAGCAGAAGATGTGCTACCAATGCTCGCCAATGATGTCATAGATGCTGCAATGTTCATTGGACCCGGTCCCAAGTCGATGCTTTGCAGTAGGGTATTAATCTTGGCTGTGATCTGCACCTCAGCACCAGCACCCATTCCATGCACTTTGAACCATGATTCAGTCACTCCTCTACTCAAATCTCTCATATCCACTACAATAAAACCCACATTATCAAACTCCTCACTATTGTGTGCCGCCGAATGTAAAATAAACTTGACACGAGGCTGAGACGCCTTCACCTCCTGTAATAAGGAGCTTGCTATCTTCCAGCTGATAGTTCCTGTCGAAGAGGTGTATGTCACCTGGTTCATCTTCACTCCAGATCCCCAAGCAACTGCATGTGTACTTTGAATCATGCTGCCTACCCGAGCACTTAGTTTCAAGCGACCACCCTTTGGATACTTGCGCAATACATCTGTATGCAAGCCCTTAACCTCGTGTACACGTACGGAGATCTCAGGGCTACTCGCCATCTTAGATAAACGCTCCATCACGTCACTATGATGAATACAAATTCGAAAAATTGCCGGGTGGAAAAAGGATGAGTGGCTCCTCGAAGGAGCAACTCATCTTTTGCGATGCGATTTCGCGATAGTTTGATTAATTTGGTTGATTATGGTTAAAGTGGTGAAGGACCGCGTTCCTGCGATTGATTTGAATAAGCAACAGGGCAAGCGGACAGTTTTCGATGACGATGACGATGAATTAGAGGTGTCATCTTCTGCAGAAGTGAGTAGTAAAAGGAAGGGTAAAGGTAAAGGCGCAGCTGATGACAATAATAAGGCTATTCAGTCAAAGGCTAAGCCTCCAGCTAGTAAGAGGAAAGCGAAAGAGGAAAGCGAAGATGATGATGACGACGATGATGCTCCTGAAGAGGTGAGCAAGAATGATAAAGAAGTAGCTAGACTTAGGGAGTTACACGATATGATGGTGAATGCGAATGCTTCAAGTGCCCACGAGAAGAAGAAGAGGCGGGAGGAGAAGCAAAAAGCTATCATTCCTATGGGAGCTGATGATGAAGAGCTAGATATGGGAGTCCTGGCGGCGGTAGCGGATGAAGAGGAGCGAGAGTTGGAGAAGGGCGATGATAGTGATGCAGAAGATAATAATGACGAGGACGTACCGTTATTTAGAATAGATATAGACAAGAGAGCATCCAGGATAGTAGGTGATATAGAAGTCACCACTGTGGATATCGAGGACCCTCAGGCGATGTTCACGATATCCAGGTCCGTGCGGGAGTTCGTCTCGACCTCAGGGTTGACTGTGGGTCCATCTGGTTCCGCGGGAGTAGCAGCAGCTGCAGCTGCTGCAGCAGCAGCGGCGGCAGGGAAAGGGAAGGGGACAGGGGTGTCCATGAAGTTGAAGGGTAAGGCGAAGGCTCGTGTGCCCTATAATCGCTTCTCTCGAAGCAAGAAGACGGCTCCAGCCAAGCTCTTCGCAAAGACAAAGTAACGAAGTACTTCGTACTTCAGTAGTAGAATATTTATTAAGATGTTGGAAAGTAGTATTGTTTTCGCTACACTTTTTCTTTTTGTATATTTTTAGACTATACATGTAAAGATATTATAAAATGTAAAAATATCAGAAATCCACCAAGGTTAAAGGGAAAGATAGAGGGTCACAACATTTCTATTTATTTTAACTAAGACCGAATCGCAGTCCGTCCTCCCCCTGCCGACGAAGGCCTTCCACTCGGTGCGGATGGTTGCTTAGGTGCCTCCGGTGCTCGGATCTCTTCAGAGACCCTGGGAGAGTCTATGTCGCTATCCGCACCAGCATCCGTGGTAGATGCACCGTTGTCCCGTACGCTTGTATTATCACCACCACTGACGGTTGTCAAGGGAGCAGCAGGCTCTGTACCTTTTAATGTGGCTGCTGAAAGGTCGTTTTGTGTTCCTTCCTGTGGTACAGGTTCCGTTGGTTTGCTGGTTGGTGCTGGTGCTGGTGTTGGCTCTGGTTCTTGATTTCCCTTCCCGCTCTTCTCTTCTATATCTGTATTACTCTTATTCTCAGCTTCATTTACCTGTTCCTTCTCTTTCTCCTTCTTTGGAACAGATGAAAGTGGTGTAGAAGCTGATGCGGCTGCCTCCTTCGTTTTGTCCCTAGTCCCGCTGCTTGAAGTAGTCTTTCCAGTCTTCTTGCTGCTATCTCCATCAACAGCAGCACTGTTCTTCGACGATGGAGGAGTTTTAACACTTTTCCTTGCACTTGCTGATCTGGCACCAGAGGCACCAGAAGCTTCCTTATCACTGGCTGGACGAGGAGACACAGATGTTTTCTTGTCATCAACTATCTTCTTCTTACCAGGGGTTGCTTTCACTGACCCCGATCCATTCTCCTGTTTGCGTGCCTCAATGCGTTTGCCCAGTTGAAGACCTTTGAACTTGGTTTGGATCTTCAGAGCGGCATCTGTCATATTCTCAGGAGCATCAAACGCTCCTGGTGCTTCGTCTTTAGGACCTAATTGTTTTTTCTTGAATGCAGCACTTGCAGCACTCGGCTTCTTCTCCGTTCCTACTAAACCTCCTTGAGATGATGGTCTAGCAGAGCCATCACGGTCATTCACCCGTGATCCTGCTCTTGCACCTGGTCGATCTGAGGGCTTAGCGCTGCCAGGGGCATGTGGGGCGAAATAAGAGTCAAGGTCTTGGGCAGTCAAGCTCTCACTTCCTTCCTCTTCAATAGCTGTAGGTTGACCGCCCACTGCCTTCAGTGTCACCTTGGAGAGAAGAGACATCCACACCTCTACATTGTCCGTAGATGTGACTAAAATATCGCCATCAAGAATTTCTGTAACCTCTTCAGATGACAGGAATAATTCATATTTCACACCATTCTCAATATCCGCCCCAATTATGGAGTAACTATCGTGATCCTTGTTAATGGTCACGTCAATCACTCGACCATTCTGGATCTTGGTGTACTCTAACAACACCTCCGTAGGCGCTGAAGGCTCTGACTGCCTCTTCGACGGACTTGTAGTAGCGCCGTCGGGTATTTGCCCTTTTCGAATCATGGCGCGCTTATAGCTAGGTGACGCAGAAGCATGAGCTGCTTCAGTAAGTAGGACTCTATTGCCAATATAGTGGCCTACGCCAGTCGTGTGCTTCTCTGGCTTCTTCTTGCCAATACGGGGCGTCTCCCCGCCACTTCCCTTCTTCACGCCTGTACCCTTACCCATTCGCTTCGATGGATCCATACGGAAATTGTACATAGGTTGAACTTTATCCAAGCGAGCTGCGAATACCATATTCTCATGGTGGATCCGCTTAGCTTGAGACAAACGTTCATTGAAGTTCATTGTACCAGGGTGTATATCAAGATGTCTAGTATCACATATATATTGCCCAATTGCACTTTGGTTCTCCATGATGCTGAAAATTCGCCCAGCTAAATCCATATTCCCTTTCATTATGTTGTCTCTTCGTTCACCCCGTTCGGTCGTTTTCCTATTGGGTCTTGTTGCTTCGATTTTAGCCTTTAACCAGCACTTAGGTTCAGAAGAATCGGTACTTCCCTTTGCTTTCGCCTTGGCAATCCGGGCCTCGAATTCTTTTTTTCGTGCTTCAAGATCCACATTGGGATTTGCAAAGCAGTTTCGACTTAATAATGCCTTCATATCCTATCAGAGTCAAATCAATGTATAAATGTCCTCTGTCAAAGACTAGAACTACGCCAGACCGAAAAAAACACTGCTCATTATCGGCTCTAAACAACCGGAGGGACCCGGAAAAAAGCCTGGGAAAAACGCGGTTACCACATTTTTTAGGTGGATTTCTATCATCGTTTATCCATCCTTTTTGTGGTGGTTGATTCTTTTTTTTGTCTGTTTTCTTGCTTGAGTAATCGATTAGGGGATAAGTAGATGTCAGCATTGTCAGCTCCACCTGTTCAGTCTCCCAAGAGGCCTGAAATTGTCACACGTTTACTCGAATTAAAAGATGAAGTGAAAAAGAGAGATGAGGGGACATATGCTGAGTTTCTTCGTCAAGTGGAAGAATCTCAACAAAATTGCTTAGTAAACCAGCACGTGTGTGCTATTCAGTGCAGCTATACTGTTATAGCTCTTGATGCACCTAAGAATGCTGAGAACTCATCACTACGAACAGCATTCGATTTCTATGCGAAACTTCAAACTCCCGGACAGCAGTTGGCGACGAACAATGTCACTTATGAATTGATGCGATTCGCGAATGAAACACTCTCATTCCACGAACTGGCTGTGTGGATGAGGGATTTCTTAGTGGTGCCTACTATGTTAACGAAAGCGGAGTTACGGTTCTTATGGCGAATGACCAGTCTGCAGTGGGTTCGAATGGGCAAAGATCAGATTAAATACCTCACATTCGAGATGTTTTTAGATTTCTTCTCTCGTATGGCGATCCTAGCTTATAATAAACCTGGTATGAGACGTTTAATACTTAATGCTAATGGTACCATGCCACCCGCGAAAGATTTAGTCGAGATATTATGTCATTACATGCATTTGGATGATTTCACGTGGGTCAAAGAGCGTTTGAATACTGTAGGGAGGGAGAGCGTGCGAAATCATAACTTCCGGTCGAAAGGTGAGCGCAATGAAGCCGCGAAAGGTGAGCTCCGTGATGATGTCAAGGGAGCTAGGTTTTCTCAAATGATGTCAGAAAAAACGGAAAAGGATGGGGAAGGGGAAGGAGGTAAAGAAGGTGGAAAAGAGTCTCCTAAGAAAGCAACAGATGATGATCCACCACCTCCTAAACTTTCACAGGCTGATAGGCTTGCTTTGGCCATGAATAAGAAACTTAATGGGCTTTCAGGTGGTGATGAGGAGTCGGTGGAACCGGAGGTAAAACCTCAAAAGCGCTTATTCGGAGGTAATACTTCTGGTGGTATAGGAGCGGCTGTGGCTGCTAATATCAGTAACTCCCTTAAAATCAGTGATGTGCAGGAGCAAGCGTTGATGGATTTCGATCCTGAATTGATCAAAATTTTAGAGAAATATAGTCTGAAGCAAGAACGACTAGGGTTTCAGAACGAGGATAGCTTTAGCGGAGGAGCCTTCCTTGACATGGGTAGATGTCGTATTGGGACATCTTGCGTCATTCATATTGATGTAGTGAATACATCCAGTCATGAGATGCAAATTGACGTCATTGCTAGGGGATTTCCTTGCGAAAATACCAAATGTACTCTCCTAGCCAAGTCCTTCGCACCTGGCCTGCGCCGTGAAGCTACAGTGCAGTTTACAGTGAATGAATCTACTACTTTTGGTGATATTATCGCCCACATTGATGTACATGCATTGCCTGTACGAGGGATTCCTGGGGAGATGCCAGTCTTCCATAGGTGTCCAGTGTTTATGCGGCCTCACGGTATAGCTCCTCCTGTTGTGGACCTACCCATAGCGAATGTACGCAACCTTAATGAGTTAATAGGCAGGTTTGTTGGCTACCGTACTGCTAATGTGGTGGATTTCGAGAAGAAAGGGAGTTGGTATAGTGGGGCGAAATGGAGAGAAGGTCCCGAACTGCCTGTCACGCCAGGTACTCATAAGGCCCGCACCGCCTACCAGCCTACTAAGGCTAGGATATCAGTGGGTGGGACCACGGCACCCCTCCCAGCCCTATTGTCCCCTGACCCAAGGGAAGAGAAGGTGATGCCTGGTTGCACCCGCGGTTTGCTGCGGCCGGCAACAAGTGGTCTTTGAACTTCGCGTGGAATTATTATAATATTGTAGAATCTTGAAGTTCGTACTTCGAAGTACATGTTTTTTCCTTTCTGTGACCGATGAAAGTGTGGAGTTATTACTTCAAGTACTTTTCAAAATCAAATTTTAATTAAATACTTCGTAAAAGATTCTTTTGCTTAATATGACTATACTACAACTACAACTATCCTATCTTTGTACAACTATGTATATATATA
>JACKZZ010020822.1_pt1 | contig 11346 bp, 5 predicted proteins | sample 8027871 | NCBI WGS metagenome assembly JACKZZ01 (sample SAMN15724774, study PRJNA655200) | protist metagenome | isolation source: fluorescence activated cell sorting (FACS) single amplified genomes of... | place: USA: West Boothbay Harbor, Gulf of Maine | collected 2000-07-19
GTACTCTTGTTATAACTTTCCACGACACGACCCTCTCTGTCCTCCAGCTCCAGCTCCGGCTCCGGCCCTGGAGCTGCAGCTCCAGCATTATCTCCTCTGCGCTTGCCGCTTGCAGATGCGTTTCCACGAGCAGTATCAGCCAAATTCGGCCTTAATTTCTGGTTCTTGCGAGAACTATAGTCATAGTCACACTCACCATCATCATCCTTGTTGCTGGCATTATCGTCTACAGTGTCCGCAGTAGGTGCTCCGAGTGCCTTGTGATCTACATTCTCCACATCAATGGCTAAATTATTGTTGTGGTGCTTTTCTTTGCTGCTCTTCATATTATTGCGATGGTGTTCGCGCGGTGGCTTCACCTGGTATCCGGCTACTGCTGCATGCTTATCGTTACTGGCGTGGTTGCTTAACCGTTTCCATGGATATCCAGGAGTGCACTGCTCATTCACATACCTCAGCAATTGCACAATATTCGGTCTTTTCATGAAATCCACATTCAATAGCCACTTGACGCATCTTGCCAGGCTCTTGCCTACGTGGTTGGGGATCGGATCATACTTCCCACTGCATACCAGCTTGGCCAAGCCGAGCAGGGTTGGGCTTTTAAAAGGGTGAGTGAGACAAATTAACTCGTATAATATCACCCCAAGACTCCATATATCTGTCTTTTCATTGTATTGCTTGTTTTCAACTAGCTCAGGGGAGAGGTACAAGGGGGTTCCGTAGAACGTTTGCAGCATCATGGTGTCGTCCGACAGTTGTCTAGAAACACCGAGATCCGCGATTTTTGCCACAAACTTGGTGTCTGTTTGCACAATCATGACATTCATTGCTTTAAGATCTCTATGCACTATGCCATGCTCATGCAAATGCTTTAAGCCTTCGCAAATCTGTGCAAACAGATGCCATATGAGACGCTCGTCGAGGTGGTTGTCTCGTCCCGGCCCGCAAGCTTTGAACGAATCAATGACGGACTTCAGGTCCCCCCCGGGACAGTATTCCAGCACAATAAACAGCGACTTCCTGCTCTCATCGCGGAAGAATCCCTCACATCTCACCACGTTGGGGTGATCAAGCTGGGACAACAAATTCACTTCATTCATAATGTCTTTGCGTTTGCCCAGTTCCGGCAGAGTACGTTCTTTCAGCACATATTTCTTGTTGTCATATTTGAATCGTGCACTGTAGACTGCACCTGCGCTACTTCTATACAGCTCACGTATACTCGTGAAGTCTGTGTGTGTATCAGATCGAGGGAAGCAACAGGTTAGAAATAAAACATCGTAGCTGGCACATTCCACACAAGCTTATTGTTGCTAGCACAAATCTGCTTAAGAAGACTTGGTAACATGACAGCAGGGATGGGTCAGAAGAGGAGCCTTGACTGGACTGTACCTGAGAAGCTAGAGCTTGCAAAGCGCTCCTTTTGACCCATTTCGATGCAAGCAGCTAATCAGCTGGTTATAGTTTATATAATATAACCTTGTCTTTCGTGTAATTACGGCATTTACAATCGAACTCACTGACTACTCGACGCTAAAGAGAACGATTACAAACAACGAAAATCAACTTCCGCGGTTTTTCACAGGCCCAATAATTGAAAGAAGAAGGAAAAATAAGACAAGCTGTACTTCTGTTAGCTCTCCCTGAGTAGCGTGCATATATCGATCATTTGCTAGAAGAGGAAATTCTGGCGTGCAAAATCAACTTCCAAACGCTTTTACACAGTGTCAAAGCATTTGAAGCATTCGATCGAGACGTGGTGAAGTAAAGCTTGAATAGGAATGTCGGGCCGTTCATCACCTATTACCTCCCCAAAGCGTCGGAATGATCCATCTGGTCAAGGCGGCAATGCCAGTCGAGTGGATGATCCTGATAGTCTCTATGAATACAGTCCATTGAGTAGTGCTGGTAAGTTTGCATGAGTAGTGCTGGTACTCGTTGCGGCTCTCATGACCTGAACCTAAGATACATACTTCGGCTCATGCTTCTTTCACACACTCATCTATTCCTCTTTCTTCTTATACATATCTGTCTTCAACACACACATGTGCAGCCAACAGCCCACTCAGACAGCATCGTGAACAAGGATTTTATGCCAGTCCAACCTCTACAGTTGCCAGCAGGTCCAGCCGCGCCAATGTTGAGGGCATCAACAACAGCAATAACAACCAGCAGCAGCATTATTCTCGCAACAATAGTAGCAACAGTATTCCAACAATGACCACGACCATGCGCGATTTGAGAAAAAGCACCGACTCCCAATCATCAATCGACGAGCCGCCTCCTCCAGCGTATCAATCTAGCTATAATTCGAATTCTGCGGCATCGTCTGGCTCGCGTGCGCCACACAGCCCTGATCAAAGCATGAAATCTCATACGTCACACACCTCACACGCCTCGCAGGACACGAAGTACAGTGAAATAATGAAATACTTGGAGAAGAGTAGCAGTAGTAATACGGATATCGGGCTAAGCTCAAGCATAGCTCGTCAGCCGCAAAGCAACCCGTCCCGAATACGTACCTTTATGACAGACCCTAAGACGCCGTCTTCTCCAGAGCCGCCCCAGCTGTCCATGCGGGACGGGTACATCATGTCCGACGAACAAGAATTACCAGATGAGGAGCGACTGGGAATGAGCACTTATGGAGAGGAGAGCACGGCTACTCCGTATGCAGATGACGGGGGATATGGCGCGTATGACGACGAGGATGATGGTGGCGTGACGGTTTTATCGTCCATGTCCATGAGCCCTTTGAAAGCTAAGCAACAGGGTCGTCATAGAGACAGAGACAGAGATGGAGAGGGTTGCCGAGCATATGGTCGTGAAAAAACATCGCAACAGCAATCTTCAAACAAATCATATGGTGGCAGTACGACTGGCAAGACTTACGTCTGGGATGAGTGGAATAGTGGCGGCGGAGGCGGCGGGACCGGGACCAACGACTACGCGCAATCCGACGAGATCTCCAGCCGGGCGTACACTATTGGAAACACAAGTGCTACTGGTTTGGCATCTGATACAGCTACATATTTCTCTCTGACAGCAGCTCAGCAGGGTATGGAGATGGAGATGGGCGAGAAGATGTCTTCAAGCGAAACTGCTGCGTCTGGCGCCACAGGTTCTTCAACACTCATGACGGTGATCACTCAAGTAAAACAGAAAGTCAACATGATTTCTGACCGTTTGACTACTACGAAGCAAAAGGCACAGGGACTTCATGTGGAGCTAGTACGTGTTAATACAGCACGGAAAAGGCGTCTATTAAAATTCAAACAAGAGTGGGAGGGAAAATTGGCGATACAGCGAGAGGAACAGAACTTGGCAACCAAGAAAATATCCGATTTTTGCCAACGCCTTGAAGCAGATGTGCGTTCTCTACAGTCAAGAATCGAAAGTTTAGACAAAAAGAATGCTTCCATGGATAATCAGAAGGATAGTATCTTGGACCTTACAGCGAAGGAGCTGGAGGCCCGAGCAAGGCAGGCTCGCAAGCAGTGGGAGACAGAGGAAAAGCTTGTGTTTGAAAAAGCTCTCAAAGAGAAGAGTGAAGTTTTCAAGAAGCAAGCTGCGGAGTCTTTCGGACCAGAACTTGACAAACTTGTAGTAGATGGAAAAATTAAAGTACGTGAGCGCCGTGACGAATGTACACTGCGTACGCAGAAGCTCCAGTCACAGCTGAATATTGAAGTAGCGAACAAAGTCACTGCAGCAAAGGATGCCTTGAAAGACCAGCTTCGCGTTGATGACGATAAAGCTAGACGATTATGTGAGCGAAAACTAGCTACTGCGCTAGAGGAGCAAGAGCAAGAAACAGAACGTCTGAAAGCGAAATACGAACGCGAGAGGCGGCTTCTAGATACCTCCATTGAGCAAGCTAGACGTGCACACGCCGAAGTGGCACTTGAAGGTATACGTGACGTACGGGCATCTGAAAACAAGCAGCTCACATCTCTATTAGCCCAGCAAGAGAAAGAATTAGGGCAGTTGGCGGGACAGCATGCGGATGCCTTAGCGAGACTGCAGGACGATATCCATCTGCAAAACGAACATATAGTTCAGCATTTAACCGCACAAATGTCCCAAGAAGCAGAGGAACGGCGAGAGAAGAGTCGCACAGCAGCTCAAATGCAAGCCAAAGCAGACACGGAGCGAATTCTAGCGAGACTGCGCGAAGATACAGCCATAGAACATGAGAAATTGCATAAAACTATCACGGGCAGCATTGATGCATTAAGAGCACAGACGCATACACACTTGGAAACGATGCAAGCAAGTGAGAAGAGAAGTATTGAGCGCAGTATCCATCTAAAAGGAGAGATCGCTGAGTTCGAAAACTCTATTGCAGACCACGAAAATGTCATTCATGTGCGAGGTAAGGAGCTATCTGACGTGAATAGACGCTTATCCGACTTGCGCACGGAACTTAGGGAGGTTGAGTCGGCGACTGATAATGCAGAAACAAGCACTGAGCAGGAGAAAAATGCATTGAAGCGCAAGTTTGCCGCTCAGTTGTCCCAGCTAGAGGACGAAGAGAGCGCTCTGAAGGAAGCCCTTTCACGCACGGAGGTGGCTTGCATCAACAAGGTGGATGACCAGCGGTCCATTTATTCCGACCAAATCACGCAAATTCATGATAAAGTGGCATCACTGTTGCGCAATAAGGATACAAATGCAAAGGAGCTGAAGGTTATCTTAGCGGAGTACCAAGACAAATGCACTTTCTTGCAAGATAAATTAGATATGTTCCGAGCTAGACAATATTCTGGTTTAGGAGACAGCACAGAAGATCTTGATACGTTCGACGCAGGAGGAGGGTCCTTGTTGGACAAGCTGAATATTGGAAATGTAGATGTTGATCGCGGCACGAGGCATACAAGTGGTGGAGGGGGCGGGACCAGCAATAGTTCTACCGGAAGCGTGGGCAGTTCCCATGCGACAGGCCGCCCCACAGCAAAAGAGAATCGCCGCAAGGAGAGGGGGGCGAGATAAGCGCCTGCTGAACTATTGGAGCAGCAGCATCGGTGGGTAATTGATAGTGTAATTCTATATAAATAAAAAGGAAAGATTACATGCAACGCATCACCTAGGGCAAAACAGAAATACAGAGAAGTAGACTGAAAACAGTCACAAAGAATTGATTTTACGGAAAGTAGTATGCACGTTGTATCTATATTCTATTATCTCCCCCCTCCCGCCTCCTCCAATGACTTCACTAATGCCCCCCTCTTCTGTCACCGAAAACTAACAAGTTCACAGCATTAACAGCATAATTTAGAAGCCAACGTAGGCTTGGCCCCAAGCTTGACTGACCCTTCGGGCGGCCCTCCCAGCGTCGTGTGTTTCCTCACAAGTCCACCTGAAACCATCTTAGACCAAATTTTGTTCGTGGTGCTTAAAAATGCCTCATCTACGCCATCTGCGCTTTTTGCGGATGTTTCGATGTAGTCCAATCCATTCTCCGCGGCCCACAGTTCAGCGTCATCACGCGGCACTACGCGGCGTTTTACTAAGTCGCTCTTGTTGCCGACTAAAGTGATACATATTTGCTGTGAAGCGAATTGCTTTGCTTCGTTCAACCACCTTTCTAAATGCTGAAATGTTTCACGTCTAGTGACATCATATACTAGGAGGGCACCAGCAGCATCTCTGTAATACGATCTGGCAATACTTCTGAATGACTCTTGACCAGCTGTATCCCATATTTGTAACTTGACTCTCTCACCGCCTACATCAACAATGCGACTGCCGAAGTCAACACCGATGGTCAGGTCGTGTACGGCACTGAATCTACGATCTACAAACTGTAAGAGCAAACATGACTTGCCTACTCCAGTGTCACCAATGACAACCATTGATATCTTCGGAACTTGACTCATTGTATAGCAGTCTCTCTTGTGTGTCAATTACGGGACAGGAAAAACAAGGATATATTGAGAGGAGATCGAAAGATGAGAACAAACAATTTGAGTGCGAAGAAGGTGTTCGCTTGAGTCTCTCAGGCTTTTCTTGAAGGCAGCTCTTGCTCTTCGTATCTGCAGATTTGCAAGAAGAATTCTAATATTCTAATATTCAGGTCGATGCCTGAATGTGAAGCACTGTGGTACCTAAAAAGACTCTTTTTAATCTCAGAGCGGTTCTCTCAAAAAAGACAAAAAAGACGGCCAGTTTTCTCTTTCCAGAGCCTTTATGTACCTTTGCAAGCCTTCATTTTTTGATTGAGTTGCATTAACTGTATTTTCGGAAGTATATAATCCCGCAAAACTCTAAAATTAGTCTTGTACCTATCCACATATCTCGTAATCGTTGCTAAAACTAAGGTGGGTAATAGAATTACATCAATCACCATGGAATGGACGAAATTGGATATAAGGAAAGCCTCTGTGCTGAAAAAGCAGGTTGATCTAGGGTTGCTAACGCTTAAACAAGCATTACTAGACGGGGATGTAACTCGCAGGAATGCATTACTTGTATCATTTAATAACCACATTGATGACATCGAGGAATTCCGCGCTGTTCACGACAGCGACGAAAGGTCTATTCTATTCGAGAGGGAACGTTTGAGATTGCGTAAGGCAGTGCAGGAGTCGCAAGGAAGTGCAAGTATGGGTGCACACCAAGGGAGCGCGTCCGGTGACGACACTCAAAGATCAAGTTCTCCCGCAGCGTCAACCAAAAACTTGACAGGTGCACGCAGCCCTCTGCCTAAGTCACCGGAAGTTGGCTATCGTAGCTCGCAAAAGAAGAAGGAGGATGTTATTACGATGAGCTCTGCAGTGCCGACATTGTCTCAGAACCCCACTAAGAAAATCTATGCATGGGAAAATGGCGTTGTCAATGCTGATATTCGCAGCACCATCGACATAGACAATGTGACGTTTGTGCCAGCAGAGGAGCCAGGAGTCTACTTGCGTAGCGACGAAATGGTGACTGGAAACAATGCGCCGCGACAGGAGAAGCAGGTGGATATGTTTATAGTGCTGTCAGCCGATGAAATTAATATTCTGGCAAGCAGGTTACTGCATTCCAAACAAACGGACAAATCAGTGTTCAAGAACTCATATAGTGCAAAAGGAGTGCAACATAGCACACCATATATTGATCCCAGCCGCATACAAACTGGCCTTCTACGGCCCGAGCAACCAGGCAAGTGGATCGACAAGACCTCCATTCGACCAAATGCCAAGTAATGGAAAAAGCGGTCTCGACGAGAGTAGCGGAAAAATAGTAGTTGGGGTAAGTTAGGTGAATCGATGCGCTGGAATGAGAGTCAATATATCTCATCGGGGTGGCGAGGATTGAAGTGTAAGATAGGAATGTACTGTATATTAACCACGAGAACAGAAAAAAGAAGAGAGAGCATGTTGAACTTATAAAAGTCCCGTACAGACAACAGGTTACAGCGAGCTCCTCCTCTCTACTCTCTATTTCACGTCATTTGTCCGATTGCGGAAGGAGGATTACATATGTTTTCAGTATGTGTCGGCCCTGACGAAGCAAGGGCTTTTTCTCTTGACTCCATCATCTAGAGCTATCGTGGGTTGGGTAGGCGCCATCACAAGGCTGTAGCTTTTGTATCCCCTTTCCCCCCTGGACCTGCTGCAGCAATAACAACCGTAGCAGCCGTAGGTAACGGAGGATTCGCTGGGTTTTTCAATGCAGCATACTTCCCTGAACCTGCCGTCGCTGCTTCTGTGTCCTCATGCCCTGCTCGATCCCGATGACCAGAAAACACGCCAGCCTCATCTTTACTTGAACGTACAAAGGAGTGCACTGCAAGTCTAGGACAGTCTCCAGGATTAGAAGGTATGACAACTTTGGTGAAAACTCCATCCGAGCTCAATACTACAAGCAGCTCCTGTCCTAGCCCTCCAGCTTTACCCAGCAAAGTGGAAGAATCGAACGCACAAATGGCCCTTCCTTCAATCCCCCGCACTTGCGCATATGACCATTCCGAGCTGAAATACTTTGGAACTACAGACTCTGGTATGAGCGTTTGTAAATACGCCAATCCGGTGCCGACTGCACTCGTTGCTGCGCTACCAGCAGCGCCGCTACCACTGCTTCCGCTCATACCCGTACTTTGATTCAGCGTTTTCGCCATAAACACACTGTTAATTTCATCTGTTGTTTGAGCTGTTCTTGCAGTATTAGCACCACCTTCACTTGCATTTGCACCGGCACCTGCAGCAGACGGTACTGCTTGCCCCACTGACTGCATCGTCATCGGCTCGACAAGCGCGGTGTCCGGCACATCGTCTTTCCTTACTAGCGAAAATACGTGAATAGTGCCTTTGTCACTGCTGCAGGCAAGGTACGTATTGAACGAATTAAATGCCAATGAGTAGATTTCTGCTCTATCCGAGCCTCTTCGCAGCTCTCGCAACATGATGCCTGTGACAGTATCCCACACACGCACAATAGTGCCTTTACCGGATGCTGTAGCGAGCTGATCTCCATCTGCTGACAGAGCAATCGCTGCGAGTTCAGACACGTGTGCAGTGACTACGACGCATTTGCCAAGGTCGAATAGTTCTACTCGCACACTTCCAGGCACCAGACCCGGTACAGCGAGAACATTATGACCTGTGCTGATGCTTTGTGCAATCAATCCAGAGGTGTTATCTGCTGTAGTAATGAGTTGCAATAGCTTCAAGTCCTTAAATCGATGCACATGCACTTTATTGGCTAGTACTACCACCACTCTATCCCTACGTAAGCGCACTGCATACACTTCAGTTTTGAACAGTAACTCGCCTACACACCTGTTTTGTCGATCATCCCAGATCATCACTTTGTTAGGAGGGTAGCGAGGATTTCGGCCGCCTCCGACAATGGCCAAGAGGTTACATCTGAACAGCATCTCCACTATCCCTATTCCACCAGAAACAAAGATGCGTCGAAACGTTTCACCGAAAGGTGCGATGTTATAGACGACGAATCCATCAGTAGTACCACAAGCAAAGCAGGAGCTATCTTGATTAAACGAGACAGATAGCAGCTCATTGGGTGATTTCCCCGCAGCAGACTTTATTGATAGATTCATGAAACATTGGAGGAATTCGGACAGAAGTGAGGCACAGAAAGAGGTGAGGTGAGACCTGAGAGTGGGGGAGGAGTACGCAAGCACAACACACAACCCGCACCAAAGACACATAGTAAACCCCACCCCTCATACAGCACACCACATACTTTATGAACAGAGCCAGGGGTATGAGCAGATGGGATACGAACCTGGTTATGTGACAAGTTCATTCTGTATTCTGTGTGACCCTTCCTTCCTTTGTGCGCTCTGATGAATGTCGATGATTTTTCTCGTTAGTTCCCTGGACTATTTATATCACGTGCACGTAAATTGTGGTGTTGTGTGAGTACAGCTCATGTGCCAGCGAGCGCTGTGTCTTTAAAGGAGGGAGTTGCTGGCCTTGTCTGGGAACTTTCAGAGACCCCATTTACGATGAGGGTTAGGGTTTTAGGGTTTGGGTTAGGGGTATTGTGTGATGATTCGTTTTTTCCTTTTATTATAATATAATTTATATGATGATGACAAGCATCAAGTGGTACTTACAACTAAATTACTATCTGCTCACCAAAATGAAAGCTTGACTTTCACTACTCCAGCGAAAAAGCGAAAAAGCGCAATAGCGGACATACATATACATACAGCATAGACAATTACTTCCAACCCCGTGTAGGACGTATTTATATGCGGTGAATACCATCTACCACATCTACCCAACAGTTGTTTGCTTCATACAACTCTCCCCGTAAAAGCCGGCAAAGCATCGACATAAACCAGAGCTATAATCGCATACACCACGACCTGAGCAATCTCTACCTGCTTCATTGCCATAGCCTTGAAGCGGATCAGTACCGGAGGGACATTCTCGCATGTCACATGATGGGCCACGGAAGCCGACATCACATACACATCCAACTGCCTTATTGGCATCCCATGGAGTGTCGTATAACCTATCTGCTTTTGATGCCAAAATACGTTCAGGAAAACATGTTCCTCGATCATTACAGTTTTCTGGACATATATTTCTTTGGCATGCTAAGCCATCATAACCTGCAAAGCATTCACAAGTGCCTGTAACGCGGTCACACAAACCTTTGTTGCTACACTCTACAGTAGGATGGGCGTTGTTTGAATTTAAGACCGCTCCAATCCATGCAGTACCAGTTGGACAAGTCCTTAAACTACAATCAGCACCGGTATAAATTGGTTCACCGGCAGCACCTAAATAGCAATCACACATGTTATTGTGCTCGCATGAACCATGTCCTGAGCAAACCTTATCACCACTTTTCGGACATAGTTTTCCGTTTCGGATACGTCTGCGATCAAAAATTTCTTGAAATTCGTTAGTCATGAAAGTAGGTGCTGCTGTAGGTACTGAAGTAGGCTGACCCGTCGGCTGGGCAGTAGGCTGTCTACTTGGCCTACGTGTAGGTTGACCTGTCGGCTGGCCGGTTGGAGAGTAGCAAATAGACCATCCCGCCATGGAATCGTGAGCAGAAGGACAAGGCTGACACACGGTAAGACCGGTAGTTGCAGCGAATTTGCCGGCATCACAATCAGTACATGCAGTTAAACCATCAGCAATATTAAATTTACCCTTCGCACAATCTTGACACGAGTTTGTAGTTTGTGTGTTAATGCCTGGGCTCATGTAACGCCCAGCTACGCAGTCCGTGCAAATGAGGTTATTCTTGGGAGTTTTCCAACTTCCGGCAACACAAGCATCACAAGTAGAATCTGTGGCACTAGTCGATCGACCATAGCCTGGTGCACAAAGACAGTCAGTTTGCGGAACCGTACCTGCAGTTCCTGTACTTGCCGTTGCATATCCAGTGCCGCATGTAACACATACGGCCGCACCAATACCAGAAATGAAATCGACAGCACAAGGCAAAGTCTTTACGGCCTTAATATTTACTGCACTATCGGCGATGTCTGCGGTGTATCGACCTGCAACTGCTTGTGCACATGCACCAGTACCATCAGCATTCCAGAAACCTAAAATGCAGTCAACGGCAAATTCAGCACCACCTGCAGCGGTCGCCCATGTGGATCCAGTGTTCAAGACTTGCCCTTGTTGCCCATCAGGAACATCCAAACAGTCACCCGTAGTACCGACGGAAGCCGAAGGTCGATAATAACCGTCTGAGCAAGGCGATTCGTATAATGCTCCGACTTGATTAGCAATAGCAGTTGCATCGTTTGCAACTCTACCGACATTACCGGCACTTACATCCGCACATGCGGCGTCACCATTGAGCTCAAACTTACCCTTGACGCAGTCCACTGCAAACTTAGCACCTGTCGCCGCATACGTT
>JACKZZ010019899.1_pt1 | contig 11345 bp, 7 predicted proteins | sample 8027871 | NCBI WGS metagenome assembly JACKZZ01 (sample SAMN15724774, study PRJNA655200) | protist metagenome | isolation source: fluorescence activated cell sorting (FACS) single amplified genomes of... | place: USA: West Boothbay Harbor, Gulf of Maine | collected 2000-07-19
ATAAATGATTTATTTATTATGCCAACACTTATTTTATTACTGCCTAGACTGGTATACCATGGTATAGTATTATTATTATCATCATCATATGTGCCAGTGTGCTCATCATCATATTGTATCTTTTTCCTCCTCCCATTTTCTTCTATATACTTGGTCTAGGTCTACTTCCTCCTCGTATTATTTAAACCACCACAAAACGGACTAAACCATATTATTGGCGACCATTACCATACAAGTTTCTCTTCATCGTAATTTCTTGTATTATCCACACACACACACACACACATGTATAATTTACGCCCCAAAGCATCAACTTTTATGAGAAAAAGCTTACGACTGAAGTCGTTGTTTTCCACCGCTTCGAATAATAGCATATTGGTAGTTGGTGGAAATGGTGCAATGGGACAGGCTGTGTTAGAAACATTTAAAAAATCAGAATGGAATACATGCTCTCTTGATTTAGTGACTGTTGATGAGAAAATTGCCGATAAATCTTATATAATTCCAACAAATAATAAAATATCTGACTATCCAAATAATGTAACAAATATTGTTGAGGATATGAAAAATAATAACGAGCAGTTTAATATAGTTGTTTGTGCTGCAGGAGGTTGGGCTGGTAGCGATGTTGATAGTGATGAATTTATTGAATCTTTAAATTTGTTATGGCAATTAAACATCCAATCAGCGGCTACTGCCACCCATCTTGCAGCAAAATTTTTAAAGCCAAATGGAATGTTAACTTTGACAGGTGCAGAAGCTGCCGCTCACATGAAGAAAGGGACACCTGGTATGGTTGCATATGGTATGAGTAAAGCTGCGACACATCATTTAGTAAAGAGTGCAAGTGAGACTGGCTTGCCAAATGGATGTATTGCCAATGCTGTATTGCCAATCACTATCGACACTCCGACCAATAGACAGTTTATGCCAGATGCTGATCATTCAAGCTGGACATCTCCAACCGTGATATCTTTTTTGATAAAGAAATTATATGAAGATAATGGGAATACTATAAAAAATGGCGCGTTACTTGGTATATACACAGAAAATGGCGAATCAGAATTTAAAGAACTGTAGGAAGAGGGATGGTGTTGCATCGTTTTTGGATGTGTGTGTTGCAATATATTTTTTAAAGATTAATGCGTGTGTTATATATTGTATATTTAGATCTAGTATATCTTGTAAAACTTATACATACACACACCACACTTTTGTCCCAAAGATATTTACACGAATATACGAGCTCGTAAAATATTATAAGAGAGAAACGTATTGAGTAAACTATAATATGATATAAGTTACTTTATATTATCATATATATATTTATAAATGAGTAAGAATTAATTATATATATATATATATATATACAATGCACATAAATATATAAAAAATTAAAATACGCGCGCAGAAATATTATTATTATATCTGACAATTATATAATCAGGGAGCATTAATATCAACGATATTTTTGTTCTTTATATTTTCCTCCTCGTCTACAAAACTGTCAAATGCTTGTGTTATTAACGAATTGCAATTTAATAAACGAGCAGACACAACATCAAAAATAGATGGCGATTGATATATTTCACCGTGTAATATATAATAAACAGCTAGTATGGTAACCTCAGTTCTTGATTTACGATATTGTTTTTTAACAATAAAAAAATCTCTTCCAGGAACTTTAGTTACTCTGTATTCCACACCCCTAAAATTCCTCTCAACCGTATTCCAATCAAATTCACCACGCCTTATTTTTTCATTTAATGCAGGCTTCTTATAAAAAGTTGATAAATAAAAGTAGTTTTCAGCTGTTGATAGTTTTAACGGAGAATGTTCCGCTAAATAAGACGGTATTGCAGACATTTTCACACCAAGCTGATCTACATGGTGTTTTAATGCCTCTTCAATGGTTTGGTATTGTTCACTAACCATATGTAACCCTCCCTCTATTTACACACGTATATGTTATGGAAGATTGTCAAAGAAAGTATTTTAAGCTGAAACAACTCCTTAACTTGATAGGAGCACCCAATCCACCAACAAGACAACAAGAGCAACCACTTACATCTTACATTTCTTAAAAATTTTTTATATAATAAAAAAAAATGAAGAAGAAACGAAGAAGAAGAAAAAAAAAAAAGAAATAATAATAATAATAATAATAATTAAATAATTATAATAATAATAATAATACTACAGGTAATACCTGGTATTAATATTAGGTCAAGAACTGTATAAAATAAAATACGTACAGCACTACAACAGGTATAATAATAATAATAATAATAATTATTTTTTCAAATCGACGCGTAAACAAAATTATATAGTGTATAGTGTTATTTTACATTTAAGGTAAAAAGTTTCCCTATATAAATAAATTTAAATTTTTCTCTTCTTCTTTTTTTTCACACATATAAAACACAGCGTGTTCTTGAGTAAAGACAACAAACACCAATTTTCTGGCATAATGGGTTTACAAGTTCAATTTTAATATACTATACGTTGCACATTTCATTTTTGTAATTTACTTTGTTTAATTATTTTTATCCAAAACAATCTTGCTATCTTTCACATCCACACTCCCTACATACGGTTGTGCAAGGGATAACGTTCTATTTTTTTTATTTTTCAATTGTTGCTCCGTCATAGGCGAACCTAATAATTTATAAGCTTTCTTGCCTCTTACTTTGGAATGCCCTAAAATTTTCACAGCTTTCGCAGAACTAGTTGGCTTCTCAACAACTGCTTGTGATTGTTGACGCACTATTTCATCTCCTACTTTATCAATAACTTTCTTACTCAAATGCTTTTTTAATTCTAGTTTTTGCTGTTCCACAGTTGGTTGCTTTTGTTTCAATACGTCTTTCGTTGAAGTTAAAGATTTTCGGCGTAGCATTTGCAGGTCTTTATCTTCCTCTAGTTTTAACATTTTAATTTCTTCCTGGGTCATAGCATCACCAAGAAGTTGTTTAGGTTTTCTACCTGCGATATGAGCTTCGCCAAATTTCTCTATAACTTTTGGATTCATTGTTCGCTTTTCAACAACATATGCACTTTGTTTACGTACTTTTTCATCCCCAATATTAGCAATTACCTTATTACTTAAATGTTTCTTCAAATCTAGTTTCTGCTGCTCTTCTGTGGGATTTTTAATTTTTAGGATTTCTTTTGTAGTAGAAATTGATTTACGGCGCGCAGCGTTTACCTCGTTTTGTTCCCCTTTAATCATCTTTTTTATTTCAATTTGTGTCATATCATCTCCAAGAAGTTGTTTCGTTTTTTTACTTTGTGGTTCACCCAATTTTTGAACAATTTTCCTACTTTTTCCTTTAGAATTTTCTAGTGAATTTTTTACCATAGATGATTCATTGACAACATATAATGATTTTTCCTTCTCATGTTGTGTTGTACAATTGCTTTCCTTTACAATACCATCATCAATATTTCCTTCTTTTCTACGATCATCTGAAGATGTTTTCTGTATTGCAAGATTAATAGTCCCAGCTACAATCGTTTGCTCATTTGATATTTCTAGTACATCTCCCATGTTACTATATACACCAAAATACTTCTTTACAATTACAATTTACATGCATACATACACATTCTCCATACGATGAATACACTCCCTCGCAGTTTCTTCGTCGTGATGTTGATTTTTTATATACTTTATATAAAAAAATAATATTAAAAAATATACAGTATAATAATATAATACATATTATACTGTAGTTAGTATATAAGAGGAGCAGTACTGCATATAATTATTAGTTCAATTAGAGAGTTGTTTATTATCATTGCACACAACGCATATTATATTACCCCTAAATATAATAATAATATAATAATATGTACAATATTGTAAGGTATCCTCGTAGTAGACGACTACAATAATATGTATTACTCATATTACCTGGTACATATATAATATAATATATAAAATGTCTTCTACAATGCTAATGCACAAATTAAAATTAAAAAATAATAATTGGTAAAAAATTACCTTATTATTACACTTATTATTATTATTATTTTCGAATATTTATTTACTAATTTTATTATTATATTCTGTTTTATAACTATCTACCGTACAAGTTTCTAGTTCTCCCTTGATCATAATTGACAGTATTTCTCATAAATTTAGGTTGCGGTGGCGGTACTTTATATTGGTGCACACGCTTTTTGTGCGATTCATACAAACCATTATTAAACTTTTGATAATTTCTCATACGTGTAAAACGATTGTCATGGCCTAATTCCGACGGATGAATATATTTATAAATGGGTCGCATGCTACTTTGTAACGTTGTTCTATTTGTAGTTTTTAAACGATTCGATTCATTACTGTAGGCAGGTGTATCGTGTTTTGGTACAATAGTTCGAGATGTGATACTTGTTCTTTTTAAGCTTGAGCGACCAGATCCGCGTGACTTTTCTTTTAATTGTTGAAAAATTCCAGATGGTGTAGTTACTTGCACTTCAGCATGATTAAATCGTATTTCCTCTCTTCTGCCATAACCAGGAAATAATTTTTCTTCCATTGATGGACCAGCTGTTCGAGGTCTTCTATTGTTATTACTATAACCAAGCTGACCCCCACTGCTATACGGCGGTGCTTCATCCCAATACTCTGTAAAGGCCCTTGGTCGATATGTTTGTTTATTTTTTTTACCAGATTTCATTGTTTCCATTTCAGGTGCTTTATTTTCATCTAAACTATCTCGTATAATTTCTTGCAAGGTATTTACACGATGTGGATTATTAACAACCCAGTAATCCATATTATTTAACTCTTTTGGTTGTAAATTTGGAATCAAGGCTTCCAATGCTTCTAATCTAGCATTTTGATCTCTAAATGATAACTGCTCCAGTGCAGGCAAAACTAGTTTCCAATTATTCCTCACTGATTCATGCAATTGTTTTACCATTAGACCAACGGCTTTAGATCGCAATATTTGTTTACTATACTCAGTTTGACCACCAGCAGATGTTGATGGCCGGGCACCAACGGTTTGGTTCATTGACATCCGTTGTTGCTCTTGCTGTTGACTAGCTCGCCTACCAGATGCCGTACTAAGCCGCCTGTCATTTTGTTGCTGTTTTTGCCGTCTTGTTCTAACGATAGGACTTTGGCCTATATCATCCACGCTGGTCCTAAGAATTCTGCGACTACTACTATTATTATTTTGAAATGGATTTTTACCAGGTGCGGTTTGTGTAAAACGCATTCTATGCGCAGGCGAAGGATTTCTTGCAGCAGCGTGAACAACAGTCACTTTACTCGCTTTATGGACACCAACATCACGCCTATGGCGATTGGAGGGATGCGATGCCCCACCGAAATTTAACCGGTCACGATAGCCTCTAGATACTAAACTCCCTGTCAGTCTCTCATTATTTTCTTTTGGTAAAGCATCTCCAAACGGTCTTCCAGGCGAAACGTCGTAAGGTGTTCTAGATCGAGGCGATGAAAGTCTATCCTGCCACGATGTTTTTGGATTAGCTGTTAATGGCCGAGGAGGAGTCCTAAGGCGTATGTTACGCGGTGATTTTTCATAAATACGATTATCTCTACCTCTACGCCTGCTAATACTATTTGCAGTCGAAGGGCGTGAAGGCGATGGTGTTACAATACTGACAGACCGACTTCTATTTGTTTTTTGGGGGCGTGTTTGTTCAGTTTTTTTGAGCATTTCTTATAAAATAAATTATAATGAATGTGTGTGTATGTGTGTATATATACAGATACCTACGAGTGCATCAATCAAAATGTTTTTTTAGTGACAATCTGTCGATCAGCTTGAAAACGACTATAGATTCTTCTGTACCGGACACAATCTCTGCTTCTTCTTCTTCTTCTTCATAAAATAAAATTATAAATAATAAAAATAATAACCTGGCTGGTGGTAATAATTTCATTATTAATTATTTTTTATTATTATATTTTTTTATTATTATATTATTATTATTATATTATTATTATTATTATTTTTTTATATTATTATTTTACTACATACTATCATTAGTGGCGAATTAGAATGGCGTAACTGTCCAAATAATAGTGCCAAATAATATGTATAACCACAATAGAAGTAACTGCATTCAATAGAAAGAGTCCAGAAATAGTCGAGTATTTATGAAAATACAAGCCCTAGCAAGCGAAAGAGCGTGAGTACGTGCGAGGGTACCATACGCAGGAAACCACGCTACAGAACACAGAAGGCAGGTATCATCTATAGCATAGTAGCAGTACTATAGCGGTACTAGCGTGAGTGTAGTAATATGTGTACTTATTACTCTAGAAAACAAAGTAGGGCAGCTGGTGAATAGGAATAGCAGGAGACAGGAGCCGCCAGCCCTAGCCAGCAGCACGAAGATGTGGTCGATGGTGTGTCCTTGTCGCTTCTACCGCGCGCGATTCTAGAAAGTGAGCACTATAATAATTAAATATTAAAAATAACTTCGTATTATTAATTGAAAATCATGTATCCTATTTATAATTAATTTTGGTCAAAGAAATTTGAAAATATGATAGTACGAATATCCATACTGACACACTACTAGTTTGAGGCCTTCAGTTGGTTCCTTCTAAAACGCCTGCAGCCTGCAGACTAATTTGTAGTGTAAAGGGGATATTTACCTATCAAAACGACATGTTCCGGTATGGTGGCCGTTGAAAAAACAACCACACTTAATTATTATTAATGTTATTACGTAATACCAGCTAGTAGTATGTTTAATTATTATTATTATTATTATTATATTTGTACAACAGTCGTCTTCTTTTAAAATTGTTTATAAACAAGAACACTATAGAAAATAGTAGTAGTACATCAGTAGAAGAAGAAGAAAAAAATATTATTATTATCATGGATAACAATTACAAATATGTAGCTCATCTTAACACACAAAATGTTTACACACAATCGCATTCCATCAACCATGTTGTCAACAACGTATTCTGTAAATAACTTACATTATTCATCCAATAGCAAGTTTTGAACATTCTACTCATTATAGCGCTGAATAAGTTCATACAAGGAATCAACTATGAGTTCATATACAATGCAAGTACCGAAACGAATTACACATCGTGTGTACCATCAAGAAATGCAAAAACGCGCTACTGACGAGGCGAAACGAAACGCGTTGTTATCAACAATTCAAGCATCTAGTGATTTAAAAGCGCAAGCAGATGGCGAACAACGTGCTGATAATTTAAAACGTAGAAATATGGCGGCGGCACAAGCTGCTGAAATGTTATTCCAAACACATTATGAAAGTCGTATTGAATTTGATAGGCGAAAGAAACGTGATGAAGATCAGCAAGCAGCGTTAGCGGAAGTTATTAGTAAACGTAAACGCCAACAAATGACATGGCAAAATAAAGTTGCACAATTGTGTGAAAGTGACCCAGAATTGCGCCAACTACAATCACAATTAAAATCTGCATATATTAATCAAGAGCGTGCTGCACAGCAAGAAGAAAAAAAATTAGTCGCACAAGAATTAGCACGTCGAGATGCAGCTTTAGATGCTGCTATGGAAAATGATCGTCAAAATGCTTTGATGGAATTACAAAATAAAGAAATGGCACGTAGGAATATTGCAAAAGAATCCCGCGGTACATTAATAGCACAAATGGAACAAACCCGCAGAAAAGCTGAGGAAGAAGGTTTACAAGAATTCTTAAAAGATAAAGAGCAAATTGACGCAATCATGAGAAAAGTTGCAGCAGAAGATCGTAAGGATCAAGAAGAAAAAGAAAGGCGTGCGGCTATGTCTAGAAAATTTGCTGCTGATGCCATGGTTGAACGTCAAAAATATTTGGAAATTGAACGTAAACGACAAGAGGAAGAAACTAGACGCAACAGAGAATACGCTGAAGCACAAGCTAATCGTGGACAGGCCGAGGCTGCACGCAAAGCAGCCATTGCAGCAGAAGCAGAACGCAAATATAAAATTATTGAAGCAGAGGCACGTAGAAAACGTTTGGCGGAGGAAGAAATGCAAAATTTACGCGATATGTTATGGGAGGAGGAAAAGGCATTGGCAGATCGTCAAAAAGCACAAGAGAGAATCAATCGTCGCAAGCGCTTAACAAAGGAAATGATCGAAGCAAACGAATATCAAAAGAAGATCAAGGCGCAGGTACGTGCAAAGGAAATGGAAGAGGAAATGGTGTTACGAAAGAAAATGTTGGACAAATTCGAAAGAGACGAGGAAATCGAACGTCGAAATGTCCAAAGACGTTTGGATGCAAAAAGAGATTATGTTAAGGAAATTGAAAATCAAAGATTGGTTAAAAAGAACATGTACTATGCAGAAGTTGCCAGGGAGAAAGAAGAATTAAGGCAACAAGAAGAAGAAGAGAAATTCAGAAGACAAGTAGTTGCAGAAGCAAGAAGAAGATTGCTCGAGGAACATGCCGCAAATTTACATGGTTTCCTCCCAAAAGGTGTTGTTAAAAATAAAGAAGAATATGAAATTTTAAGACGTGTTGCACAGAAGGAAGGTTATGATTAAAATTCAATACGCGCGGTATTTCTTTTAAAATATAAAAATATATATAATATATTATCTTTTACTCATTAGTTTAAAAATAAAATTTTATACTTTGTTATGATGCGTGAGTAAGAAAATAGCACGTTGTATGCTCATGATAATTTGATAAGGTTCAAAAAGTTTTAACTATTATAAAAAGTTATTTTAAGTTACCAGGTGTATATATTTATTCATGTCTGAAATATTGTTGCTGTTGATAGCGAGTATTATTTACATGCCCATTAATAGGACTAACGGTGCGATCCAATTCTAATGCTTTCGAATAATCAACAATAGCTTTATCATATTTCCCCAAACCATCTAGCGCACTTCCTCTATTAAAATAAGCATTTGCATTTGTCGGGTCTAATTGCAACACACTACTAAAATCCTGAATAGCCATATCTCTATTTCCCAATTTGTCATAAGAAATACCGCGATTGTGATATGCATGTGTATTTTTCGGATCGATATTAATGACAGTGCTATAATCTTTTATAGCAGCATTGTAATTTCCCATTTTTGCGTAGCTGTAACCACGATTGTTGTATGATTTCAAGTTGCTTGGGTCCAATTCAATACTTCGCGTGTAATCACTAACGGCCTTTTGATACTTCCCCAATTTTCGATATGCATAACCGCGATTGTTATAAGCAGCGGCACTATCCTGATCTAACCCAATAGCATCAGTATAATCTTTTATGGCCAGATCATATTTACGTATATTGCGATAACAAAATCCACGGTTGTGAAAAAATATAGGATTATTCGGCTCAAGTTCTATTGCTTTTGTAAAATCAGCAATTGCCTCTTCCCGTCGTTCTAATTTATCTAATGTTAAGCCACGACTATTATAGCTTGAGGGATTGCTTTCATCGAGTCGTATTGCATGAGTGAAGTCTTCTAACGCATCTTCTAATTTTCCCATCTTCTCGGCACTACTACCTCTATTATGATATGCATTTGAATTGTCTGGTCGAATGGATATAGCCAATGAATAATCTCGTATTGCGTCTTCATATTGATTAAGTTTATCGTGTGAAAATGCCCTATTGTATGCTGCTTTGAAATGATTTCCTTTTAATTCAAGTGCAGCTGTGTAATCTGCAATAGCCTGCTCAAAATCGCTACGCTTCCGATGACAAAAACCTCGGTTATGAAAAAAATCTGCATTCGTTGGCATTATTTTCAATGCATTTGTAAAGTCCATGATGGCTTCTTCATATTGGCCATTTCTATCATACGATATACCTCGATTATAAAATGCATATGCATTCCCAGGATCAATATTTAATGCGCTTGTATAGTCTGAAATTGCTTTATCAAATTCCTTTAACTTATCAAATGCAAAACCACGATTGAAATACGCTTTGAAATGCTGTTGATCTAACTCAATTGCTAATGTGTATTCAGCAATAGCTGCTTTAAAATTACCCCTTTTTCGCAACGCAAAACCTTGTGCGTGATGCAACGCTGATTGTTGCTTCTTTCTCTCGCTCTCATTTAAATCTGGTTGACGATTATTATTGTAATTACTATTATTATCATTATTATTAGATCCAACATGTTGTTGTGTCCGTTGGTGATTTTGATTATTATAATCATAATTTAAGCTGTTTGGACCTCCTTCTTGAACAATAGAACCACTACTTACACGCGTAACAACCGGTATGTTATCAACACTCATAATCCGGTTGCCACTATATTGAACAGCAGGACGATAGTTATTATTTTTATTATTGTATTGTTGTTGTTGCAGGTGCACTTGGTTAATATTCGGGGGAGTTTGTATGATTGAGGGAGATGATGGTGCAGGCACAACATCTGCAGGAGTTGATCTTCCAGATTTATGTGAATTGACAAAAAGATTTCTCTTAAACACATGTTTATTGGTATTGTTAAATGTTGCCGGTGATCTTGGTGGTGAGTGTAAAATACCATTTATTCTATTATTTAAATTTGTAACATTTCGATTATTACTTCGATTATTCAACGATGATGATGTTGGGTTATATATACTTAAATTGATGCTTTTACGGATTTTCTTGTTATTAATGATTCCAGATGGTGATTGTGGAGGTGTGTTTCCAGTTATTTGTTCCCTTAGCTCTTGCTCTCTTTTTTTCGTGTATTTATCAACACCAATTGCAAAACTACCAGTCCGTTTTCTACTTGGTGAATGTGGTATTGATGTCAAACTTGCGTTACCACTTCCAAAATCTTTTTGTGCTTCTACGGCAGCATTCAACCGTGCTTCTTCATCTTTCATTAATGCAAAATTATAATCATCTATAGCTTCAGAGAACAGTCCTTTTCGATTACGGCACGCAGCACGCGCATACGCTGCATTGACATGATTTGGATCAATATTTAATACCATAGTAAAATCATTAATTGCTTCATTTAACGCACCAAGTTTTTCATATGCAGTACCACGGTTATAAAATGTACTTTCATCGTTTGGGTTTAATGCAACAGCACGCGTGTAGTCACTAATTGACAATTGATATTGTTGCTTTTTCACGTACGATGAAGCTCTTATTAATAATGCCTTTGTATTTTCAGGATCTTCAGTTAACTTTCGTGTACAAGACTCAATTAATTTATCAACATCAACATTTTTTCGAAAATAATACGTTCGGTTTGGATGGTTTTTTGCGTCTTCCTCTTTACCTAAAAAATCTTTTCGCTTATACAATGCGCCCTGTGTTTCAAAATCATCAATCGAGTGCTTCGACATAGTGAATGGGAAAAATGTGTCAATCGCGAAAAATCAGTTAAAAATGACTGACGCAATA
>JACKZZ010009203.1_pt1 | contig 11344 bp, 6 predicted proteins | sample 8027871 | NCBI WGS metagenome assembly JACKZZ01 (sample SAMN15724774, study PRJNA655200) | protist metagenome | isolation source: fluorescence activated cell sorting (FACS) single amplified genomes of... | place: USA: West Boothbay Harbor, Gulf of Maine | collected 2000-07-19
AAATCTCTCTCCTGAGATCTTTATTTCTAGCCCAAACAGACCTCTATGTCTTTAGAAGTCGAATTTAAAGTGATACGCGTAGAATTGGATGATGGCGGTATCAAGAAAAAGAAAAAAACCACCCTGCGACAGGTATCGGAAGAGTTAGGGTGTTTGAATGGTGCCAAAAGAATGCAATATTGGGATCAGGAAATTGAAACCTGGACAGATCTAGACGCTGGAACCACCGCGGAGGACCTAGGTGCAATCCCCCATATTAGAGCCTTTCTTCCAAAAGCAGGCAAGTACACACAGACACACAGACACACACACACACACACACACACACACACACACACACACACACACACACACACATGTCACATTGTTGAATGGATTCAAAGGGAGGGGATCTAATAAAAAAGATCCAACGAGAACCCAGCTTGATTGTGATAATAAAAAGCTATTCTTCATCAATTTTCTGTACTGATCCTTGTTCTTCCTGAGCTACTCTTCCCTATTCGTTTGATAATTAATATGGTTTCTACCTGATCAGCGCCCTTTTTCACAAGCAGCTTGACAATTCCTTCGTGTCCATTCCACACCGCTAGGAGAAGCGGTGTGTTCCCCCCTGAGTTTCGTGCATTAAGCTCTGCCTTGCTTCGTAAGAGCACTTGGCAAGCTCCTTGCCCATGCTCGCGGTGCCTACATACAGAAAATGATCGAATCAATGGGTATTTTGCAGTGAGTAAAATGCTGTATAGTTCATCTTTGTATGCATCTATTTATCATAACTCCTTCATGTTGAGCATTGCGATGCTCAAAATATCATTCATTCTATGCTGTGTTTCATAACGAACCTGTAGCTTTTAGAACTCATGATGGCTTCATGAAGAGCGGTGTTGCCATCATCATTGGGAGCGTTTACAGAGGCCCGATGGGATAGCAGCAGATTGAGCATTCTGAGAGAAGCAAGAACAATAAAAGCAACACATGCCTATTGAATAAATAGGATGTCCACAGCCTAGTCCCAGAAGAGTGACAAAACACAGACGCACATTGTATACCTACAAACCAGCCGTGAAACGCGAGCGGTTTGTGGGTGTGCAATATGCGTCTTCCGGTAACATCTGGCTCTACCCCAGTAGAGATCAACGATGTGTTCACACCATAAGGAGAGTGTAAGTACATATGCACCGATACACCAATACATAAGTAAACAAATGGGATACTGGAAATTTGCTAATACCTTGGTGCATCGGTCGTGTCCCTCGCAGCATAGTACAGGGCAGTGTTACCATTGGAGCGATCGAAGGAGTTTGCTTCAGCGTTGCTCTCCAGTAGGGTCTTCACTTCCTCCAGGTCACTTGCAAGGACAGCGTTTATTAACTTGTCTCCTAGTGATAAGTTGGCAGTGCAGTTTGGCGTGCTGTTTCATTACTGTTCAAGCGATTATCTACAAGAGCAAGGCCACTTTATGCTTTGGCTCATGCACCCAAGCATGGGAGCCCGAGGAAGAGCGGTGTCTGTCTGGTGCCCTGTGTGGGTCTGTGCATCGCGTGATGAAAGGAGAGTGCTTCTTTCTGCCCTTTTTTTCTCTCTGTGCTGTAAGATAATATCTATCGTTTTTATTTTTCATTAGAATGTGTATGGGTTGAGAAACATGGTCTCGGAATGTGTTTATATGCCTTTCTCTTCCATGTCTCTCCGGCTACATTTAATTTCTTGACCCTAGGCTCTTGAAAATGTTTTGTTCGAGGAAGTATCAGTCAGTGACCACCAGTCAAAGCTGTTGATTGGGCCAAGAGGGAAAACAATCAGAGAGCTCAAGGAAACTCTCGCCCCTAATGTATGCAAAACAGAGAGTCTATTTCAATGAGAAAAATACTTCCCTCACTATGACATAGCACCCTCCTCATTTCAACCGCGAGTTCCTTCTTTACTCTACTCTCTTTTCCCTTTTGCGCATGTATATAACTGTCTGACGGCTGCCGTTCACGGGGCACCCAAAACCATCATACATAACCCACCCAAAATTTGTATTTTATACAAAACAACAACCCACAGGACAATACACAACACACGAAGAATTAACCGCACTCAACACGAACACCCAAACACACACAATAGCCTGGTCCTGGTCCAACCGGGACGAAGCCTGGAACAGGCTTCTCGTATATATATAAGACACTAGGGGTTTGTTTGTTTCTTTTTTTTTTTTTTTTTTTGCACCACTCTTATTGAGAAAGTTGTGCACGGACGGACGAACGGTCGGACGGTCGGTCGTCGCGGGTTATTATTACATATATATATATATATATACAAACGGTTGCAGTCACTGCTGCCGTTGGCCCCCGGATATATATATATATATATATTTGTACAGGGGACAGGCTGTTTAGCTACATACATAAACCGCGATATTCGCGCCCTCTGCGTTATTTAGTTTGCTACATATATATTATATTTTTGTAATTATATAATTATGTTTCCACTTGCTCATGTATACATTTACGTATATATATATATATATATATATATATAAATATATTAATGTTTTTCATGCATGTGTCTGTGTGTCTGTGTGTCTGTGTCCGCTGAAGGCCATTATCTTTCACGCAAACTTCAAGAGAAGTCGCCCGGATCTGGGAAAAGGTGTAAGGTAACGTCACGCATTTGCGCAAGCTCACTGATTGACAAATTCCTAGCCGCTCTTTAAGGGTCTTTTTTTCTTTTATTCTTTTCTTTCCTGGAGGAGTCGACTTGCAAACTTATAGCATTGTATATTGTGAGATGTCAATCACGCAGATCTGAGGTATCAACCCCTTTTTGATTGTTTGCTGCTCGCGCAGATCGGCGGTACTACTAGTTGCTCTTACAGCATCGTCGTTTCAACAGGCACAGAATGCATTACAACGAGCCATCCATCCTCCTATGTCTCATAGAGGCTGGGGGAGCACTCAGTAACACTTTTCAAAAACGATAATACATCCCAAACTCAAAGCGTCCACAGGATAGACTTAATCCAGGCAGAGGGGGAGGGTTTATTATTATTTTTTGCGCACATTTTTTTAATAAAACATACCTCTGATTACGTGGTAGAGAGACCTCTCCGTCCTTCTTTTCTCTTTCTTCCTCCTCGTCTTGCTCATCCTCTTGCAACTACTTATCCTTCTCAGAGCTTCCACCACTGATTCAACTGCGGCATTTGACTCCAACCACGCCTTAGGTATTTGTTGACCCTTTTCCTTGCCTCGCCCGATGGCTCCTGCGGATCATAGTAAGCCTCAAACTGGCGGGCCTGGCAACGAGAAATGGAAGTCGTCAAGTCAATTAATGGAGTACTAGTTCTCGGTGTGTGTAGCACCTTGAGCCCGAGGACACCTCGCGGTTTTAAGCAGATGTTTCCAACATCGCAATCGACATACGGGGGCAACTTTCCCACCCCTGGCTCCACTAAATCTACCTCGATGCCCTTCTGCCACCCTTGTGCATCAAACTCCACTGTTTTTGCGGCGCCCTTAGTGTGCAGGGGACTCTTAACGCGAAGTTTTAACACGCCAGTTGCGTGGGCGATCAGCTTGTTCGCGATGACATTGGTGACACCTTTTCGATCCATAAGGATATCAATATCGTTCGGTTCCTCTTCTCTGATCACCATGTCACGCACAAATCCACCATACACTGTCATGTTAAGGTCCCAGAGTGCAAAATGGGCAATGCGAATCAGAGCTTGGAGGCGAGTTAATTGCGGAGGCATGGGAGAGAGAAAACGGCTGGTGGAGAGCTGGGTCAAATTGCTGTTCCTGAAAATTTTGTGCCCTTTTTCATCCGCATTGTCTTGAACTGATAGGAGGGGGACGCTCCCATCTTCACTGTATTCCAACAGCGTGCTCTGGACACGGCCCAAAATCACACTAACCAGAGGAAACGCGGAACCATCAACAGTCACCCGCACTTGAGCTTGGCTTTTGTGCACCTTGATTTCTACAGGCTCCTTAAGTCTTCCCTTGCTAGTGGTCCTTGGACCGTCTGATCCTCCTTCCTTGATCATGCGATTCAGTTCCTTCTCCAGCGGCGCAATTCCCCGCTTCCTGAACTTGTCCAGATCCACCTTGTCATCCACTTGGATCACAATGGTCTCACCTTTTGCCCTGGCCAACAACAATTTAAAGCGATCATATACAAGGGTTTGCAGACCCTGCGGAAAAGATGCATATAGTGTGTAGGGTTCCTTCTTACTCTTGCCCCACGCTGTCTTCAGCTGAGGAGTGGCACTTTGTAACTCTTTCATCATTTTGCCTCGGTTAGCGAGTAAAAAGTCTCTCTGCTCTTTGTTGATCACGATGGGCATTGTCATGCGCTTCCTGTTTTTCAACAGGGCTTTGAAGTCTACTTTTTTACATCAATCTGGTGACGCCTCGGTCACTTGTTTCTCTGTCACCAATGAGCAAAAGGACATGATACTGCTCGCAGCCCCCGCATCTGTGGTGCGTATATCTGAAAATACCACCAGAGATCCTGAATCGAGGTCCTTGACCTCAGTGTGCCAAAGTACAGAATTGGACGACAGCTTCACTTGAACTCCTCCTGAAGGTAAAGTGTGGTCAGGGCCAGTGCCATTTGATGCAGCAGGTTGGTGTGATTTTGACATTGGTTTTGCTGCTGTTGTTGTTGCTGTTGCTGTAGATGGGACAGAGCAGAGAATGGTCTGAGCATCATCATCACCAGTCAGCCTGGCGAAGCCCCCCGAGGCCACTTGGGGCTGCAGGGGTGTGGTCAAATTATTGTAATGGGCAGAAATCAAGGCAAGAAGCAGACCTTCACGGGTCTGTCCTTGGGATTTGTCTGAATCAAGTTTCATTCCCGCTTCGATGCAGCGGTTTTGGAGGTAGAATTTTGTGTGATCAATGTCATCCATTAAGTCAACAGGCACACCATGCTCTCGGCACCATTGAATCTTCTGATGGTTTCGAGCAGAATTTTGATAAGATTTGTAGGCTTGAACTAGTGTCCAGTGGTCAGAACGAACGTCGACCCATTTTGCCAATTTCGGAGGTGCCAAAGCCACGGGAGAAGGTGATGCTGCACGACTTGATTTGACAGACTTTTGGGGAAGCAAATATTTTTCTGCTTGGGATGAACTTGTGCTTGTCATAGCCAAGAGAAGAATGCCCTCTTCCACACAACCGTTGTGGATACAAGCGACCAGGAACTTGGCATCCGGGACATCCATGCCAAGGCTTAGTATTTTGTTGCCTAGTTCTGTTATCGCCAAACTGCCTTGTTTTTTGTCAACAGCACCAAGCTCTTCCAATTCTGTTTCAGCCAGCTTTTGTGTCTCGGGCCGCATTGCTTCCATAAGCTTGAATTCTGCTTCAATGTCACTCCTCCCAAGTTGTGCTTCTTGTGCTTCCTTGATTTTGAGCGTCCTCAAAAGGGTGCCCGAGAGGTTCTTGGACTGTATCCCCGGGGTGCGGCTTTCTTCTAATGCCGCCTCCGTCTCACGAGAGTACAAACGAATGCACATGCCACTGGCCACACGACCTGCTCTCCCCGTCCGTTGTTTCATGGAAGATTTGCTGATAAGCCCTGTTCTCATCGTCCGCATGTCACGCTGCCAGTCCCACTCTACGTGGCGGCCATAGCCTGTGTCAATGACGTAGCGCACCTCAGGCACTGTCAAGCCTGTCTCTGCCATGTCGGTACAAAATACAATCCTTCGATCCACCGGAGTCTTGGGATTTAATGCCTTGTCCCGGTCATCTTCTGATGCATCTCCAAAGAGTGGATAAACTCCTATCCTTGTGGTGGTCACCTTGCTTCGTCTCGACTTGGACTTGCTGCTTTTGTTGGTATCCTTTTGTTGCTCGATGTCACATTCGAATCCCATCCCAAGGTTCGGTCCGTCCCAATAATCACGTGTTCCACTTTTGAGCTTCAAGCGAAATGCAGCCATGCCTCTTTCAATGTCACGAGAACCAGGTAAAAATACTAAGATGTTACCTTTGTGAGTGTTTTGCAAGATTTCAAGGGCGGTAATGACAGCATAAGAGGACATAATGGAACCGGCAAGAGCTTGTCCCACCACAGTAGGGTCTGGCTGCACCGCCGTCCTGTACAGGACCTGTACAGGGAATGTCCGGCCTGCTATTCCTAATGCCTTGCTTGGGAGGGTTGAGGACAAGGAATCAATCTGCGAAAGAAAAGTTTGAAACTGCTTTTGCTGCTCTTGAGAAATAGTGGCACTGGTTACTACTACTTGGAAAGACTGATGCAACGTTTTGCTGTCGCTGTCCGGCGACTCGAGCTGCACCTTTGCTTTCTGATGGGAATAGGCTAAGGCATGACGCAACAGCCCAAGGGATAGATCGATTTGGATAGAACGCTCGTGTGCCTCGTCTACTATCACGCATGCATACTGCTGTAATAGTTTTTCGGGGTCCATGGCCAGCTGCAAAAACAGCCCGTGGGTCATAAACTCGATCCGAGTATCCTTGGTGACGTCCACAGTGCCCCTTCCAAGCTTGTAGCCCACCAGCTCGGGTTGGGCCATCACCTCCCCAACATGCTGTTTGAGTTGCATGGCATTGATGCGTTTGGGTTGCAACACTGCAATTTTGCGGTCATCATTGGCGTCTAAAGCATCATCAAAAATGTATTGCGGTAGCTGTGTGCTCTTTCCACTGCCAGTATCAGCAGTTATCACCAGGACTTGGTTCTTCTTTAAGGCCTCCAGTATCTGGTTTTTCTTCGCGTAGATGGGAAGCTGGCCTTTAAATTGCTTGACTTCACGCTGAGCACGATAAAGCAGAGAGCGTGTCTCAGAAACCCAGGATTTTTTTTCCTCTGGTGATAGATCACCTTGACCACGACCCTTTGCTGCTTCCATTTGATTTTCCAGGGTTTGCAACATAGTCTTGGCCCTCGACACGAAGATGGTTGCACTTTCTTTCCACACTTGAACTCTTTCTGACCGAAACTTGGCTTCGTCTTGCTTGGCTTGTTTCTGCGAACGCTTATATTCATCATCAAGAGCTTTCCTCTTCTTTTCTTCCTCTAGTTCGGCTTGGGTCTTGCCCTTGGCGTCGGCCGCAAAGTCAAGGAGATGGAGGGGCAACACTTCATTGACATTTTTGTAGATGTACCTGAGTTGATATAGCACCCCAACGAGTAAAAAGAAGAAGTAGAAATATAAATAAATGAATGAATAAGTAAATAAAAAAAACGGATAAACAAATGAAAAAGTTAGTGAGAGCGATAGAGACAGGGTGATGTAACGCGGAGTTGGAAAAATTAAAGATGTTACGACGGAAAGGATGAGGCAAAACGTTGAGAGATCAAGGAAGAAGCACACAAGAAATGGAAAATAGAAGGATTTGGTGCCCTACCAATCGGTATTGATGGGCGGAATTTTTTTTCCTTTCATCTGAATCAGGGTTCCTTTCTGACGTGCGTAGCCGTTGGCAGTCTGTGGGTTTGAAGACGTGTAAACACCGTGACCATAAGCCCGCCCGTTAATGGTAATTTTAAGATTAAAACCTACGTTATTCAGAGGCAACAGAAAGGAGAACCACCACAACAAGTGAACAAATGTACCGAGATGATCGAGAAAACAAGACATGAAAGCGAAGTGAGAGAGTGAGAGATAAAGATAAGCGAAGAGGGGCTGGGCGATCGTGAAGACACACAGCAAGGCAGGACCATTGAGGGCAATCGCAGTGGCACGCCATGGCTCTGGAGTCCCGTGATAGATTGGCTCCAACTCCTCGTGGGGCTTGACTGCTTGGGAAAATATCCTCTTCCGCGTGGGCACGCTGCATTCCCGCACAGCAAAAATCCTTTGCTTAATATCCGCTGGTAAAGAGTACTTGTTCAAGACGTCCTTGAACTTCTGACTTCCTGGAGGCAGCGTTTTGATGGGACTATGGGGGGGAATATACTTGGGCATAGAAAGCTTGAGCTCCCAATCTTTTGGAAATAATTTTCTTTCAAGGTTCTCTGCAGACTGGGTTTGATCTCTTTGTACTTCTTGTAAAACTCTCCTAAGCTGATCCCGAGTGGTCTTAGCCTCGGAGCACAGAGCTTCAAAGCTGACTTCCGGTTCATTAGAGCTCGCTGATCCGCGGCAAGAGGAGCAGTGAGACAAAGCAGCAGTAGCAGCAGCAACAGAAGAAGAAGAAGAAGACGAAGAAGAAGAAGAAGAAGAAGAAGTCTGAGCGCTAGCACCTGACATGGGTTCCATTACACCATTCAGAAAGGAAACCCCAGATGACCAAGCTGAGCTCAGAAATGATGAGCTGTCCGTCGAGGTCGAACTTGGGGACGCAAGTTGAGCGTCAGAGGTGGGCCATGTCCTTTCTATTAGCGGGAATGCTCGCCTTAGCGCCTCAGAAATGTAATTAAGTACGGTCTCATCGACGTCGAAAATGCCTAATGAGTGTTCATGCAGAAAAGGTTGCCTATGCGTTGTGACTCTCTTTCTTTGGTTTCGCAGAGCATGTGCTCGACACGGGCTAATGCGCTAAGAGACAGAAACTCACACAGAACACTTGAATCGACACACGAACGCACCTGTGCCCAAGCGACCATCCCGTGCTGCTGAAAAGTGAACGTGGGTGAACTTGTGCTGTTCACACAGGGCAACAATATGTTTGATAGCCTCCTGAACCAGGTCCTTCACTTGCTCGCCTATAAGCCAAAAGAGAAACTAAATTGGGTGCTGAATCGAGGACAGAAACATAGTGAAAATAGACACAAAAAAAGACGAATGGGAGATCAAATGCAAGATATCGTATTTCAGTTTACTCACTCAGACGATGGTAGCCGCCCCTTGAATCTCCCGTTGGAATGCCCCAGGCCCTTGGAGGATTTCCATCCTTGTAGGGGCGGATGACTGCGTTGCCTAGCCCAGCCGTCAGGTCATTACACCGGTACTGATGCTCGTTATCGTTGAAAATAAAAAAATGTCGAGCGTACTCTGGGCGTCTAATCATCCACCCGAAATCGCCCACTTTCCCGGCTCCAGAAAACACTGTTGGTACCAAGATAGTGTGGTGGCCAGTCTTGCCCTCCGACTCCGCCTCATTCAATTGCATCATGCTGGGATGAACTTTCAGCTCTTTCAGACCACACACCCGTTGCACCTCGTCCCTTAAAATGCGATCCTCAAGGCATTTGAACATGAAATTGGAGATGGACAATCCGCTCGGGTCATGTAAAGCGCTACGAGAGGCACCACTTTGCTCAAGGAGCGTCTCCCAGTCCACCCAGTGCAAGCTTTCGGCCTCCACTCCCACAGGCTTATGTCGTAAACCTTTGAAACGTTCAGGTAGCTTGTCTAGGGCATCAAAGCGGCGGGTCAGCCTAGGTAGATAGAGCACATACTTTCCCTGAGGGAGGTAAACGTGGGGTACATGTGGACCCGTGAGGACAGAGTAGACCGCAGGAGGTAGAAGGTTAGCAACTTCTTCCTTGAACTCTCTTGCAGCCGTCTTGGCTGCATCACTTTCTCCCATGTCTATTTGGCCACCTAAAAAATTCAATTTGCGCCTACCCTGGTCAAAACGTAATTCGTAGCAAACCAGGACTTGGATCTTGCCCCGCCTTTTTCGCAAAACAAGGATCCCTGCGGCCTTGTACGGTGCTCGAAAGCCACCTGCTCCCACGCGGCGGATGCTGTCACTCTTGCCTGAGTGAGTACCACGACGGCTGTCATTGCTGCTGGAGCTACCAAGGCCCTTTATATGACTGCTGCTGCAATCGTGCTGTTGGGACCTGTTTGTAGGTATATTAGAAGATGACGAAGTGAATGAGACTGTGTTGTTAGAAGCAGAAGAAGAGGAATGAGTAGTAGCTTTTCTTGTAGGTTTGCTTGGAAGAAGAGCATGAGGAGGGGCAAGAAGGCGAGGTGGATTCTGTTGAGATTGATGGTTTCCACTGCCATGTGTGAAGGACAGCTCCCACACGTATTGGTAAACGCGCCTTGTCCCTTCTCCTCTCGATCATCTCCACATCAAATGCCAATACAGATACACCAAAGGAAAAATGGGAAGCAGGGCGAGAGGTTTTGTGCTCGGACGGTGGAACTACTTCAGAGGCCCAAGGCTTCAGTGTTGCTGATGATGAAGATACTGGTGACGACACGCTGGCTTCACGTTCGATTCTCTTCCAATGCTTCTTCATAACACGTGATGGGGGCTGTTCCTGGAGCATGTCAAACAGGCCATCCTTCTCAAGGTAACGCTGACTATCTTTAGATGCAGTCAGGGCCACCAGCATTCCCAGTTCAGAGCTAAAATCTACAGGTGATGGAAACACAGCTATTTCTTTCCTCGATTTGACGCGATAGCCTAGATGTGGGTGAGACTCATCACTAACCAAACCACTCAATTCTGCCTCCTGATTGTGATAGGGCATAGCGTTCATCTCTGTGTTCAAGGCTGGCTGGTTGTGGGTGTCGTTCCACTTCAGTGCCTCCGACCGCTCTAAAAACCCAGGAAGCGGACCCACTTTCATGGCCTTGAGAACTTGTTGGCAGAGGCTTTTCACTTCTTGATGAGGTGGGCTGTCCATGGCAGCACCATAAAAGAACATGGTCATTGTTTCGTGGAGTTTCGTGGTGTCTGGCTCTCCTCCCATCAGTGTGGAGGGAGAGATTCCTTGTTTGAGCTGTTCTAATACAGCTTGAGTGGCATTCAACAGGTTTTTGCGCAGCTCTGGAACCCTTAAATACTTCACCACTGTGTCAAAATCGGGCAACAGCAACTCCATCCAAGTCTGTCGAGGACGCAGAAACTTTACCGCTGGGAAAACATACCAAATCCAATGCCCAGTTTTCCGTCCACACCTAAGCTCAGCTAGAGCTTCGCTGTGCTTTGGAAATAAATAAGAGCATTGAGCAATCCTGCCGTCCGACTGGGCCATGTAGATCAATTGGAGAACTTGTGGTGCCTCTTTCAAAGAGAGAGTGCGCTGTGGTCGTGGTTTGGTGGTGGATGTGGATGAGGAGGATGAGGAGGATGAGGAGGACGAGAAAGGGGAAGGGGACGAGGGAAATGAGGAGTGTGAAGAGGAGGGAGGGAGAGTGATCGACTCCTCAGCGACTTGGATGGAGGGTTCGTCGGGACCCGGTTTGTAAGTCATAGGTGTGGGAGAGATGGAGCGCCTCCCCTCCTCACCCTCCCCTTCCGTATCCGTCTTGGCTTGTGATTCTGTTGTGGCTTGCAAACTGCGCGACATGACCGCTTGTGGGTGGGACTCTACGTGAGGGAAAAGGCAAGATTCCCGACCTTTTGAGAAACAGGTGCACTTCACTGTACCCTCCATATTGTTTATGGTTTGCCTTTTTTTTCTTTTGGATGAT
>JACKZZ010018726.1_pt1 | contig 11342 bp, 9 predicted proteins | sample 8027871 | NCBI WGS metagenome assembly JACKZZ01 (sample SAMN15724774, study PRJNA655200) | protist metagenome | isolation source: fluorescence activated cell sorting (FACS) single amplified genomes of... | place: USA: West Boothbay Harbor, Gulf of Maine | collected 2000-07-19
TCGAGTCTGAGAAGGTTGGCACGGCTCAGAGATTCGAGTTTATTTACTTCGACTACCCGTCCTCCGAGGATGTGGATGCACAAAAGGATAGGTTGCCCTTCGGAGATCTCCGTGAAATCCTAAACATAGGAAAAATCACGTTTAGTGAAGAAAACAGCTATTCGGTTCGGCATCTGGAAAACGCGCTGAGGCAGTTACGTGTAGGATCAGTTAGACTGCCGGCTATAACAGAGGGGGATTTAGATGCGATTGAATCATCCACAGTTTTAGAAAAAGCGGTTGAAAACCTGTTGTCCGTGGACGCTGAGACGCTCAGAGACCCTACTGGGTTGGACTTTAAGGCAGTGGAAGGCGATGAAGCTGTAACCTCGCCCCAGCTGAGCAAGACGGCCGGGAACAAGCGCATCCTCCTACCCCTAAATCTCGCTAAAACTGATGCTGGGCTGCTGATTTCGTTCATGACCAAGTCCAGTAACTCGAGGAAACCGCACACAGCTCCGGGCTGGACCGCAGGGGCGTTACCCATTTTCGCATGCTCTATGGTGCATGCTTTAGGGCCTGAGTCATCAACTTCGACAAGCAGCCAGATCCTCCTCCGTGCTGTTGGGGAACGTCTACTTAAACGTAATTTTTTTCTGAAGTGGACGCACGCCGACTGCGGCGACATGGAAATTCCGCCGACCTATTTCAACAATTCAACGCTTACTTTCGTGATTGGTGCAATCAAGAAAACCGAGGTTAGGCAGAAGAAAAGGCGCGATGAATCTAAATCTGCTGAGGGCCCTGAGTCTGCTGCCGACAGCGATAGTAAGAAGGACATTAAAACTGCCTCAACTTGCACGTCCGCGAATCTCCAGACCCTCATCAACCTCCGCAACGCAGTCGCTGCCAACTCCGGGCTCAAGCAGGTCACTTTCCCCCTTCTGCACGTCGACGGCACGAACGCGATTTGGGACCAGATTCTTGCGCAGCGCGAGGCTGAGCGCATGGCGAACTACAAGACGGCCGGGACCGCTGACTTTAAGTTTCACGTAACTGAGGAGGAACGTGCGGCCTGGTGCGAGCTTTGTGGGACGAAACCAGGGATGGCTCCTTATGTTGGCGGCGAGAACGGGGTGTTTCGGAAGATTGTAGCTGGGGATAGACGGGACCCAGCGTATCGAGGGTGCGCTGAAGCTCCGAGTTGGGAGGAGAGGGAGGAAACTGCGGCGGAGGATTCGAATGTGGGTTTGGGTGGAGAGAATAGCGATGGCAATACTAAGAAAAAAGTCCCTGCGCGCGATCCTAATGCTTACAAGGCTATGGCTCACGAAAACGTGCGGCTAATCACCGTAGTGTCAAAAAATCCGGAAGCTCTAGCGCCTATCCTCCAGGTTCATCCCAAGTTATTACGAGCGATTTGTGAAACATCGGCGTACAAAGCGGTTACCGAAGATGAAACAAAGGCGATCTACCTGCCACCTTCTAGTTTTGCGGCTGCTACTACTACAGTGACAGACCTGGCATCTCCTGTCATGGCCAATGCTGCGGCAGCGAAGCGGGGGTCGGCATCTCCCGTAACTGACGTCGGTGTCGTCAGCCCTCTCACTAAGCAAGCTGATCTAAGTACCGTTCTGTCCCCCGCATCAGATTCTGAAGTGGAGCTTTTCTTTGAGTCTAACCAGATCCGCACGCGTCGCAAGATCACGAAGGCCGACACCGCTGAGATTGTCCGTACCATAGCTGAGTCCTTCGCCATCGATTGTCCCATATGCGCCAATACCGTCTCCAAAGGCCATATGCGCGTTATCTGCACCAATCCCCGCTGTCAGCTGGCCGTCTGCCACACCTGTGCGAAACAGATGTTGGGCCGCTTTGGGGGCGAAACCCGGCACTACGATGAGACCAACTGTAAGTGGGGCGACGAAGCTATTCTTACGAGGATATCTTACGAGCGACGGGGTCGGACACTCGAAGCTGGGACCTGTGGATGCCCATACTGCAAAACGGCAGTGAACGTGGAAACTGCGAAATTCGTCGGGAACCACCTGCTTGGACTGGCTACGCGTAAGAAGGCAGCCCTGAAAATGCGTGAAGCGGTGCAGTATTTGATCGGAGACGCGGCGCCGCTTCCGAATGCCGGGGGGGAGCAAGCTGCCGCCGCTGAGCCTGCTGCTGCGATTCTGGAGGATGTTGCTGTTGAGATCCCGGATGTTGACAACGAGGCAGAAGTCAAGACCCCGGTAATAACTGTCGCGCAGTAGTTGCAGAGCGGCAAGAAGATTTGCCTCTGTAAAAACTACCCGCGAGAAGAAGCGGATCACTTCCTCCTGGACGAAAACAGGAATGCCAATGGTATTCAGCACAACATTGACAATGGGGAAAAGTACGAGCCCCGCGCGTGCCGAAACTGCGACGTGTTTTTCGAGAGAGACTACCAGCAGGGGGCGTGCGCAAACGACCTCCTTGTGCCTGAAGAGGACCAGGAGCTGCTTGCTTGCCCCGCGTGTGTCGACGAGAAATATTTCCAGATGCGGGAGGACGAGGCGCGACGGGCAGCGGCTTTGGGTAGACTCGGAGGGAGACTTGGGAATGGTGGTATCTCAGACAACCCGAACGTGCGCCAGTGCCCGTTCGAGGGCTGCGAGTTTGTAGCTGAGCGCATTGGAGGTTGCGCGCACATCACCTGCGCGGTGAACCGGTCGCATCACTTCTGTATACTGTGCGGATTCAAAAGTAACGACGGGCAGCTAATCTACCGGCATATGGATGACCATAAGAGGAGTGGCGAATTCACAACCGAACAAATTTGGGGATTTGTGATCGACTCAGACGAGGAGGAGGACGACAACGAGTTCTGAGGTGTTGGGAGAAGGAGGGCGATCTAGGAGGGAGGTTGAACGAGTCTGAGCATTGAGACGGATAATGGTATTCAGATGTACGCTGTACGTACTACGGATTCACAGGAGGTCCTGTACAAATTTTTTATTTTGTTGTTAAAACTTGAAAGATCAGATTTAAGAAGCTTTAACTCGATAATATCGTGCGTCAATCACGGATAGTGTGGCGTATGGATCTATTGAGTTTCACTAGATAGATATATTCCAGTTGGCAGACGAAGTTACCTATACTTTAAGAAAAGGCATTCGCGATTAAGAGACACAGTCCGTGTCCATACAGGTGACTCGTATGACACAAGCTAAGTCTTGAAAGTTTAAACTGTACGGTGTAAACGTCATTGATTGTACTTTATTAACTGTGAAGAAACGCTGTACTATAAATACTGGTTACATGACTGAACTCATATACCAGGCTGGTTCACCGAGCAAGTGCGCTTCGGTTAATCTTCAGAAGCATGGTAACGCCCTGAGACGCTTCATAATTAGGGACTCGAGTCATACACTGAGTAAATTGTTCTAGGACGCAAAGTATACCCTTCGTTTTTCAGAAAAGTTTGATTAAATCTGAGCTGTGAGTTCGAGTTTGAGCCATCGGATACATTCGTGCAGATATGATGACCTTCGTTCGCAGTCAACCGGCAAAACTACGACAAGCGATTGATTTCGTTGAAAGATATTGCTACAATGGAAACAATCCTATTATCGGAATTCGGAATTATCATAATTTACCCAACCCAGTTGCAGGGCGGTGGCCGCGTATTCAGAGGCTCAGCGGTTTTAGTTAGTGCCTCAGACTTGAATTATTACACGAAGTTTCACAACGATTTAACTGCGGATACGATTCACTTAAAGTAGCAAATTTAAATTGGTGTTGTAAGTGCGCACCATAGATCCTCTGTCAGTGTTTAGCGTTAAGCTTGGATCCTTTCACTCTTTCAGTTTTTTTACCACCAGCGTTTAAACTTTAGCACGGAAATAGTCTAAATTTTCAGTATCAGTATCTTCAACTAACTTTTGTTACGTCATCATGTCGTCTCAGAGTCACCATCGTACTCACGGCGATCCTCACCCGCGTCCGCCCCGCTCTCAGTTCACGACCAATGACTCCTGGCTAGTGATAGGCAAGAACGCGCCCTCTCCGCCCACTTCTCCGAAAAATTCGGGCTCAAACTCGGCCGATATACAGCTGCAGCAGATGCCCGTCTGTCCAACCAACACCGAGGTGCTTGGCGGCGATCAGAACCAGAAGGGCCCAGGTCCGATCCGTCCCCCCGATCTTTTTGCGGACGGTACCGTCGGGGTCGAGAATGCCAAGAGCCCCCCTGCCCCTGACAGCATTGGTGCCCGCCTCAAGCGTCTAGTGAACGGGCACGAACCCGAGCCCCAGCGCATCTCCAAGAAGCACCAAGGAAAAAGGGGCACCCGCGGAAGAGGCGGAGACTTCTCGCCGATAAACACGCCGTCCAGCGCCGGAGCGGAGAAAGTCGCGGATTTTAAGCTGGTGGAAACGCCATCCGGGAGTAACATCCTGGTTGGCGACGACTCGCTGAGCACGTACTCGATTTCGGGTACGTCGAACGCGTCGAGTGCGCCGCGTGAAAGGTCGGTTAAGAGGGGGAACGGGAGCGGGTCTGCGGGAGGAGATAACAACAACAACAGCGGCGGTAGTGGTTATGTGGTTGCTGGAGGGCAGGGTCAGAAATCTGCTCGGGGACCGCTGAGCGCGCGGAAAACGAGGCAGATGAGACACGCGAACGTGTGTGCGAGGTATAGGAAATCAGACAAAACGGGGACGAATGTGGTCTCGACGTGGCTGGTTGTGGATGAGACAGGAAGGGGGAAGATTGAGTGCGCGGAGACGATGCCGAAACTGAAGTGAAGGATGGAGGATGTGTTAGGTGTGTTGTGATTGAGATCCAATGTGTACTTCAATGTGGGTAATGACTCTGTTGTGGGTAAAAGTAAAAATTGAGTTTGAGACTGGCAGTATTCTCTCTTGGTCATCTAGGAAAGTAAAACTTGAGTCATTTTTAGTACGTAAGAAAAACTTGATTTAAGGAGACAAAATGTTAGTGTTGCCAAATGGCGCTTAGTCTCGATTCTATGTCATTGCTATTCGGGACTAGTTGATTTCTTCGTATTGTTGTTTTTTCAGGTGTGCCTGCAAAAACCGTTCATATCTGACCATGCTAGAGGTGTCTTTTTCAAGGGTCGAAACCATCCGATCCTTCGAAAATTGGTCGGACTTGCACTATTAGAAAAATGAACAACTCCGAGAACTATGTAGGAGCTTTGTAGGCTGTCTCACCTAGAAAATGGAAGCAAGATTACTATCTAGCAGGGTTTTTCGGGTCAAATTTTATTCAGAGTAGGTTTCAGATTCTTGTCCTATAGTGTAGACGAACTGGGCCTCTCTAGGCATGGAATTACAAGTTGTTTCTAAGACAAATACCCATCTGATCGGTACATTTTTTGTAGGTCATTACGGTGACTGTGAAACTATGTTTGATGTAGACACATGTAGCTGCTAGATATCAATCTTCATTACTAGAAATTATCGTATTTCAAGCACTGAGTACAATTTTTTGTTATCTCAATGACCGTAACAAAGTCATTTTTCACTGCGGAAATCAACTTTCGGCTCAGGTACTACAGTTAAAGAGTCTGTAATAGCTCGTCCGACGGTGTTACCTGTAAGGCTATGCCGTTTTCGCTTGTATCTCTCTCTCTCTCTCTCTCATAACGAGTGTTCGCGCCATACTCTTACCTCATTCATTCATATCATGACATTTATTGTCCATACAGGTAACCATGGATTGTGGTCGTTCGAGGTTTAAAAGTTGAGTTTTGAGCTTGTTTTGACTCTTGGGGTGCTGCTGTATGAGGAATTTGACATGTCAATTGCAATCACTGTAAGTTATAATCTTGTGCTCTGCTCCTACAGTCAATAACTAAATTTACAGTCAGAAATTAAACTACTACTAGAAGATGGCCGTAGTAAGTGACGATCATGGGGACGAGTCATTGAATACAGAAGGACTTAACAGCCAAGCTGCTAATGGCATTCCTTTAATCTCCGCAGCCGCCATCCAGGAAAACAACAAGAAGATTGCGAGCAAAGACAAGGCCTACTGGGCGGTCGTCGACGGCTTCGTTGTCGATGCGACTGATTTCCTAGACACCCACCCCGGCGGACTGCAGAAACTTTTACAATCAAATGCAGCGAGTGCTGGATATACTGGAAATCCTTTTGGCTTTTCGTTTACGCGGGGTAAAAACGCCCATTTTCCAGAGACCGGACGAACGTTCAAAGAAGGGGTGGAGCGGTATCTGCGGAACCGAACCGACAATCAAATTCAGTTTAAGGGGATGGATGGAAAGCTGAGAGTGCTGGGGAGGTTGGCGAAGAAGTGACATATCATTTCTGATATTTGTTTTGTACATTAAGTAGTACCTTAATAGAATTACCGAAGTTTTTGTAAATGATTCTGAATTAACACTTCCATTGAATTTATGGCATGAGAGTGACATGTGACTCTATAACATTTTCTGCGAGCTGAGATCTGGGCGGCCAAAGTCCCCGCTGACGTCTGCTTTAACGGACGTCCACAGGCTTCTGTTTCCAGAAGTCCTGCCCGTGACCCATATCGCACGGTAGCTCCAGACCAAGACTAAGACTAAGCTTACTGCATATTGAGCGTTGCAGAGACCCTGACGATGGATAGAGCAGAGGCAGGAGAGAAGGAGTTGATTCTTGTGTCGAGTCGTATGATGTATCGTGAGTCTCGTAGGGTATTAGTGTCGGTACACGATCCCGATTGTGACAGACAACTCCAGCATATCCTCCAGAATTAGCAACGCAATCTTTTGTCATCTAAAAAATCAGAGTTGCAACTATTTAGACCCTCAACATGCAGCCTTCCTTTCTTCGCGTACATCTCGCCCAGTATCGTGCACTTTCTTCCAAATGTGCTTACCAGCTACTCAACACCCCTTCTCTTCTAGCGACACTTTTCCTCTATCCGATTGCTGGTCTCCTGCTGCTTGAGGCTCTCCGTTCGCAGGAACAGTATCCCGAGCCCCTACAGCCGTTTCCAACCGATGACTAAATCGCAAGCACGCGACTACCGCGATGTCGTTATTTCGATCTCTACTACCAGGAATTTTCTCGGCTTCAGGCGATGTCTCCCTGCATAGAACTCGTCTGGGGTATTGCCACTGGGACGTCGAAGAGTTATGCAGACACCATCAGCGGCGCTATGCAGCGGTTGAAGGGATGGAACGCGGATCGCTCCGTGGTTTCTCTGGGGAATCTTGTGGGGATGGACGAGAGCTTGCGAGGTCCAACTTCAGCGAGCAACATACCACTGCCGGATTACAACACATCCTTGGAAGAAGCCGCCCCCTTATTTCGTCTGGCTTATAGATCCCAGGGCAAATACGATGCTGGTCTCTGGTTTTGGGAAGACGTGGAAGGTCGGCGACGGTACCAATTATGAGTGAATCAAACAGCGGCTGAATTATACGAGCGATACGGAGACTATTTTCATTACGCGAAGGTACAGGGGGCAGTAGAGAATGCAATGCTTGAGTCTGATGTAACAGTTTCACAATCCAATACTGCGTCCGCTGCTTCTCCTTTGGTCGATCTAGGAATGCGCAAACTGCCCATCTTACATGACGCAGACAACAATTTCGAGGTAACGGACACCGGGTGAAACGCAAATGGCCCCTCGAGTTTTCCTTATTTCGACAAATGCGGCGTGTTAGTGCTGCTTTTGGGCCTAATTCTCTCCTGCACAACGACCGTGATGCAGTTGGTAGCCCGGGAAAAGCGGTAGGGTAGTCTCAGGTTACTCAGGGTGATGGGCCTAAAAGAGTTCGTCTACTGGTTTTCATGATGAAGTGTGTTTCTGGTTTTTTTCCTAGCGGTATCTGTGGTGTATGCGGTCACAGGAAGGCTTTTAACAAATGTTGAGGTGTTTTAAAACGCGAACATATTTGTCCATTTCTTCATCGCGTGGAGCTTCTTAGCCAGCTACTCAGCAATCTGTTTGGGCGTCGGCGCAGTTTTGGTCTCTCCCCGATCAGTAACCAGTGCTTAAATATTCCTAACCGTTGCGCCGCTATTATTACATTTCTTAGTTCTGGACGCCGATCAGCCTTGGAGCTTCTGGGAAATCAGTACAATACCGCAGGATTTTTTCACGCGCATATACCATCCAGACAACAACATTTTCATACGCTTTATGGTGTTTCTGCTCCCGAGCGCTCATTTCGCAAAAATGGTTGGTGATGTTTACGCTGTTACAGGTACCACGGGCGGCAGACGCAGTCACCGGCACTCGCACGAACGGTTTTCCGAGCTATCCGATTCCTCACGGTACTACCGGTTTTCCCGGATGTTCGACCCAGTTGGTTACAACTGGGAGGTCGGGTTTCCGCGCGACATTCCGGATACGCTCGTATGTTTCGAATGTGAGGGCTTAGGCATGGTGGCGTCGACTCGGTAGCCCGACGTCACTCGTATTGTGAACGGTGAGTGGTTTGCGAAGCAGACAAACGCCGACACCGGGATCGAAAGCTGGGTTAGCAAAGGCGAGGGGTGATTCGCGCCTTCTATTTTTGTTTAGTGCTTGGTTCTGCTGGCGGGGGTTTCGGGACTGTGGCTTGGATTCGCCTGGTATTTCGGACAGATATGTGGGGAGGGCGAGGGAAAAAGCCTTGCGTGGAATTTCCCGTTTACAAAAAGCTACTGGGGCTTTGACTCTGAGAAACAGAAAAGTTAAGCAAAAGGATATGCAGAAAACACGTTCTCAGATAGCTTAAGCAAGAGTGTCGGTGCACGCGAACAGGCCCGTCTACAGTCCATCAATAACAATTCTCTAGTCTGCTTTCAATTATCAAAGGCCTATTCACAGCAGACTGCTCTGCGAGAGATTACTCTGGAAATGCTCCCCGGACAAATATGTGCGCTTCTGGGCAAAAACGGGGCCGGTAAAACCACGCTGGTCTCTATGCTAGCTGGTTTGCATGGCTCGTCTTCAGGTGATGCGTTTTTTCGAGGTTTGAGCCTGACAGAGGATATGGCACGTCTTTAGGAATTGACCGGCATATGCCCACAAGACCACGTCTATTTTGAGGAGCTAACTGGGAGATAACACGTGCGGTTTTGGTTGGATTTTCTGAACCCGAGCAGGGAAATTTTTGAAACTGCAGTTGGAACATCTACGGAAAAAAAACATGCTGAGGAGTTATCTTTGTTGGAATCAGTGAATCTTGGAGAGCACGCGAACGTGCTGGCCCGAAATTATTCCGGCGGTATGCAACGTCGCTTATGTGTCTTAATTGCTTCCGTCGGCCATCCAGACCTCCTCTTGCTTGATGAACCCGCCGCCGGCTTAGATCCAGTCTCTCGACGCAAAGTTTGGCGCCTCATCCTAGACCTGAAACTGCAGAAACCCCAACGCATCATCCTGCTGGCGACACATGATATGGCCGAAGCAGATTTCTTGGCTGATAAAATCGGAATTTTGTCCAACGGAATCCTCAAAACGGTTGGTAGCAGTCTCACGCTGAAGTCGCAGTACGGTAGTGGCTTTCGGCTCACACTCAGCTTGAAACAGACCTAGACTTAGTAGTAGTCGGCGACTGATGATGGCACTGTGATTCAGACTGACAGTCATAGCAATAATGACTCCCTGGACGAAGTGCTCACTTTCGTTGAACAGCGGCTTCCGGGGGCGAGAGTGCTTATTCGTGCCGGGAGCAACCTAACTTTAGCAGTTCCCAGGTCTATAGCTGCGGTGATTCCAGAATTTCTGCGAGTTTTGGAGGGTAAGCTAGTACCAGTTGCAGATGGCATAGCTGACTTTGGGATTGCTAATTCTACATTGGAAGAAGTTTTTCTAAATATCACGCAGGGGGAACGAGCGGCAGGAGAAAATACTTTTAGCGGAACTAACGAAATTGGAATAAATTTTGGGACAGATTCGGCAAACCAGACAGAAAAAAACGGCGGTCCTAGAAACGAACGAGGCTAGCTAAGCAACAGTTTGTGTGTCCTTTGTTGCGCGAATGAAACTAGCTGTGTCGTAGCTCTAACCCAAAATCTAGTTCCGTTTTTGGTAGATGGACTTTTATGCCCTGCATGCGCAGAAGGGCGAACTGCGGATGCTGCCAGAAAAGGCATGCGACATTTAAAGCTATAACAAGAGATGCTTTGCAACATATAGATGGCGTTGGGAGACAGGAATTTGGTTGAAAATACATCATAGGGGCCTTAGACTTTAACTGATCAAAGTGCAGATCATGATGTAGAGATGGAATCTGCATTTTCGAGCCATAACTAGGATCCGAGCGTTGAGAAGTTGAACGACGAGCAGACAGGACCTGTTGTTTCTGCCATGGAAGGTCAACATTAGGCAGCGCTCGCAGTTCCAGAAAGTTAAATCATCATCGACAACAACGACGTAAAGTTGACACAGTTGTCTAAACTTAGTAAGATAATGGAACGCTGCAATGCGAAAATTGCTGTGAGGTCCGATGGTTCTATTGAGATGGAAGTAGAAGACTTTTCTACCAGGCCAAGATTTAGAAACAATTTCAATGATATTCACATACCACCATCTGATTCTGGCTCGGACACGCCGTTCGACACGTGCTAAGCCTATGCGAAAGAAGGTATACACAATGCTCAGACAGAGTCTGAAGAAGTGAAATCGGATGACAAGTCAACCAGCGTGAAATCCAAGCCTGGGAAAGTTCAAGATCCAACACCCACCACTGCAGCCCTCTTTTGCTCGCAGTTTCGCGCTATCATTTTGAAAAACGCACAATCCCAACGCCGAGAACGAAGTGCCAATTGCTGTCGGTGCTGTCTAGTCTTTTTCTGTTCCTTTTTCTCCGTCGTATTTATGTTTTGGCTTGGCATGCTGGGAAGAAAGCGATGCCGTGACCCGATTTGTCGCGTATTCGGCCCGCAAACCGGCGATGCAGCTGGAATTACGGTTGATGAATTTTAGCGGGCTAATCTAGGGCTGTTGACGGGCCTGCGTGAGCACAACCTGGGGTTGGAAAAAACATTGAGGGAACAAGCTGGCGAAGAATTGGCCTCTGAGACTAATAGACGGTTGGAGGGAGCGGCAGCCGATTCAGAGGAATCTCTACCAGATGAATCTCGCCCACCGAATTCTAAATACTAAACTAAGCCAAGACTACGTTCAACACAAAGGAATCTCGCACTCTCGGACATTTTATCCTCTTTTGGACAGACGTTGGTCGAAACGGCTGACACCTTTATTCGCTTCATAGAATCAGACGGGGCGCAGATTGGTGAGGAACATGCGTCTATAGCCAGTAGAATCTCTAAAGAAGACGAGTTTGTGGCGCTTTACACTTCAGGTAGGAGCAGCTCAAGCGGCGCAGCTGCAACTAGTGATGTTGTCGAGATCACGCCGGGTA
>JACKZZ010022294.1_pt1 | contig 11341 bp, 11 predicted proteins | sample 8027871 | NCBI WGS metagenome assembly JACKZZ01 (sample SAMN15724774, study PRJNA655200) | protist metagenome | isolation source: fluorescence activated cell sorting (FACS) single amplified genomes of... | place: USA: West Boothbay Harbor, Gulf of Maine | collected 2000-07-19
ACGGGAGAAACAACAGGGGCTCGCGATTGCCGATAAGGAGCGAGCGTATACAGATCGGATCAGGGAGCTCGAATTTATTGTGGATGAGCAAAAAGCTCGACTGAAGAAATACGACGAACTGCAAAAGAAATGTACACAGGCCGCAAGACTCGATGAGCAAAAAATGCGGGAGTTGCATAATCGTATAGAAGAGTTGGAGGCCCGTGCGGAGGGCGGTGTGAAACAGTTCCACCAAAATACTGGCAGTCCGGGCATGAAAATACAGCCACTTTCGAGTCGTGTCGGAGTGTAGAGGTATGATAGCGAGGTCTCCAGCTGCTATTTTTGCGACTGTGGCTGCGTCGTTAATGGCTGGCGTCTAGAGCCAAATCACACTTCTAGATTATCACAAGCACAGCACTGCATCGACAGTAGAGAATTGGACAAAGCAACAATACGTTTGGTAAAATATCCCTCTTGTAGAATTCTCGTTTTGGGACGACATTTTTGACACTCGACTTATTTCCAAGCAATATTTCAGAGCACATGAAGACAATTTGTCTCAATATTTGAGGCTGCCATTTTGCCACTGGACCAGACAATTCGGGAATTGTTAGAGAGAATGGCAGACAGCGCTGCTAGTACAGGTATAACTATCATGAAAACTCGCTCATGATCTTTCACCTCAAGATAAATTTATTCAGGCCTCATCGCAGACCCTTTTGCGGCTTACATTGATACATCGAGTCTGAAAAAGGTTGGTCGTCGTTTATCAAGTAACAATCGCGTGCAGAAGGCTGTAGAAACGCACTGTGGTACTAGAGCATAGTTTTGCAGGAAGATTTTGTTTCTTCGAATTGGATAGTAGTAAGTTGGCGTAGTGGCAAGCAGCATTTTGTTCGAGTTCCACGTAATAAATCATGTTTAGCGATAGTGTGAACTAAGTACAGTAATTACACATGACCAGAGAGCCAGGTTTATTTTGTCGGATTCGAGATTTAAGCTCTTTTTGTGATGGACAGCGTGGGGTAATACCGATGAGACTTTCACGACATGAAATTGGGAGCAGGTGGTGCTTGCGAGATCGAGGGAGTTATTTAGGAGAAAAGAGATGTGCGACGAGGTTACTCACGACAAATGAGGGCTTGGAAGAGCGACTCCTGAGCTCCGCAAAAAGACCCGCAAGGTTTCGGGGCCCGTTTTGGGAAGGGCAAATTTCGTGCTTTGACATGTATCGCGGTCATATGTATTTTGTCGAATCAGGCTCTCGTTTTTTCCAGTCTTTTTTCCAGCGGGGGGGTGTGGTGCCCTCTCCGCGGCACGTTCTGGAGGATTGGATGTAGATGTATTTCGGGGCAAGGTCAAACGAGTTTTTTAGTCGTTGAAGGTTGGCGCTAATAAATCGTGAATTTGAGTTTATTCAGCTTTTTTAGAGGTGATTTTTGAAGCACACGGTGATCATGTATCATATTATGCAGTCTATGGTCTATTGAGCGTATACATTGATTTCTTGTCTGGTCGGTTAGACAGCATAAAAACTGCAACTATGGGAGGATTTGTTCCTTTTCGATTGCCCGTCATTTTGTCGGCCCTCGAGCTATTGGTAGGACATTGTTTGGAGCTGAGAAATGGATCCAAAATAAAGCAGACGACGGTCTCCACATCCGACCGACGTTTCGGGAAACATGGATTTTTTCACCGGTTTGCGGGCACCGCAGCTCAGGCTTCATCAAGTGAGTCAGCGACGAAAAGTAAAAGTACCCAAAATACAGCTTTGGTAGGAGCGACAGCACTCGCCGGTAGAAGCGTAAGCAAAACTGCAGCGCAAACGAAAATAAAGACAGATTCGATCGTCTCCACCGTTGCCATCGCAGAGAAGGTCTCGACAAACACCCAAAATGTCGAGAAAAGGGGTACCACAACTCAACAAGTAGGCGTTGAAGATGCTATAACCCAGACTGTCCAGCATATCAAGCATCGCAGGGCGGAGGAAAATTTGTCGGTTGAGAATAGACGCAGGAGCGATGTTGCGGCAGATGATGAAACTGATGCTGAGGACGTAGATCATGTAGCGAAAAAATCACATCGGAGAAAACTTCGTGGATCACACCAGAACACCAAACGACGGCACGGTGGAAAACGCACGCATTCTCACACAGAGTATGTGGAGAATGAAAATCTCGATGATGAAGATGGAGAAGAGCGGAGACACGTCTCACATAGGCATCACCGGCATCGACATCATCGTAGTACCGGCCACCATCGACGGTCAAGACGAGCAAGCGAACCAGAAGAAAATTCCGACGATTCGAACGATGACGAGTCTGAAGATCCGGATACTGTCTCAGTAGAAGATTCTGATAGAGATGAGGAGCAGGAGGCAGCGACGAGTAACGAGAAGCGGAGCAACAAACACGACGTATCATCATCCGTTGTATTACCAAATATCGGACTCCCAGAAGGAGTGCGGGACATGGCAAAAGCGGAAATCGGAGCGGCGCTCAAAGACATGATACAGCATGAATTCAAAGATGTCGCATTGGTAAAAAATCGAGAGGCAGAATCGAAAGTTGCGAGCACTGAGTCTACACCATCTTCCAATAACAAAAACTCTGACACGAGTTCTGTCAATTCAGAAAAGGCCTCGTCGTCGTCCTCAAATGTTTCTGTGCAAAAAAAATCGAAATCCGTCGTGGCAGGGAAGCAGAAGGAAGAAGATGCTTCAGAGAACCAAGGAAGTGAAGTAGGTCAACAACGTTCAGAGGGGTTTCCGCCTGCAGCTGCGGCCGAAACCGGCACTGAAGCCGCCGGCACTGAAGAAGAAACGACAGATGACGGGACAGTGACAGTCTCGGATGACGAAGCAGACCCGGCAGAAACCAGCACCCCTGAGGAGACAGCAACCGGAACCACGGCGACCACCGTATCTGCGGCGCCAGCACAAGCAATCTCCTCTTCGGCGGCTGCTCCAGCGTCTACGGAAGACGCTGCACCAGCAGCACCAGTCGAGGAGACACCCGCAGCACCAGCCGCGGAGACGCCCGCAGCACCAGCGAAAGTTATTGTCACTGATGATAAAGCGGAGGAGGCACCAGCTCCAACAGTCGTAGCCACAGACAGCGAATCTTCATCCACTGCCGGGAACATAGTGGTAGAAAGGACAAACGGAGGAACATCGGCAGTAACGATAACCAAGGGAGAGCCAGTCGCGTCCGCGGAAGCGGTCGCAACACCGCTTCCAACGACATCGAGTAAGCTTGATGAAACGTGGAATTTCTTGCGCCACAGTGCCGCCACAGTAGGCGACGTGGCTCAAAACCTTCTTGAGGTCCAATCCCAGATTGAGGGCATGAAAAAGGATCTTGATGAAGGAAATATGCATTGGCAGGGCGTGCAAGAAGTCTTGGCAGGTAGATTTATTCCTGCTCTCGTTGTCTCGCATCAAATATTCACTCATGGGACAGTAAAATGTTCACGCATATATCAAATGGAGACACAACGCAGTGTCATTGAGCTGAAAGTCGATCCTATGTACTTTTCAGGTCGCAACGGCGAATTGCGAACACGTTTGGCAGAATTGAAGATGCAGCATCGTAACAACATGGTAGCAAAAGATGATTACAGTCGAGTGCAGCGCGAGATCGCAGATTTGAGGTCTCGTGCAACGACGACACACGAGTAACTTAGAGATTCTTTGAGCATCAATTTTTTGAGATTTAGATAATGCTAGAAAATGAATACAGAAGAGAGCTTCGTCCTATTCATTTGTTTAGGTCGGCTTTTTCCCAACTGGTCTTTTCATTTTCAAATAGGCCTCTCTGCCATCGTTAAATACATAGGTACATGGCGCAGTCGGTGAAGGAGCGTGCGGCCCAGAAAGCGGAATTGATCAATCGTATGCAAAGCCTTGAGGGGAAGATCGGGGAATACCAGCAATTCGCGAAGACCGAAGCTGCGAAACGCCAAGGTGTGATTGCCGGGTTCCTGGAGAAAGAAAAACACGAAGAAAGTGCACTCGCGCAAGTCGAGAGCCAGATCGATGAAGCGAAGAAAGTAGAAAGCGCACGAAAGGCGGTATTGTGAGAAACCTCAATTGGAGTGGATGGTGAAGAAATGAGGGAGCAATTTTTTGAGATTGGTTTTGTGTAACTACACTGTGCGTATTCGATAACATGGTACGTTCAGCAGTAACTGTTATCATGATTTCGTCCAGCAGTTTTTCCTCACATGCGCTTTGTGTCTCTGATTCAAACTTTCGCTTTTCCAAAAAGGCCGAAGCTGCGACAGCGGCAGCCTACGTTTCCGAAATCCAGAAGCTGCAGAATCGTGTGCACGAGTTGAAAATGAAGCAAATACGTCTCGGTGAAGACGGGCAGAGATACAGCAAAGTGCAGGAGGCCGCCGATGCGGCGGAAGCAGATTTGAAAGAAGCCCAGAAGGCTTACGATGAGCAGCTTGCAGCATGCCGCGCTGAGAAGGCACAGATCGTGCGCGATCGCAACGCCGCACAAGGTCAGCTAGATCGGATTGCACAAGCCCGAACTACGTGCGAGCAAACAGAAGAGCTGACCAAGAGCTTGGACGAGCAGCTCCGAACGTGCGCATGAAGATAAGGCGTTGGCCAATGAGGTGAGAACAACGCGTGCGCTAGTTAGGTAAGAACAACTCGCTTGTATGAGTATTTAATGCGCAGTGCGTTGAGCCAGCTGGTTCAAATTTTGTAAAAGGCAACTCAGTGCAGTGTTGCCAGAAACTCTCTCGAAATCACGCTCGACATTTAGGAAAACAATGAAGGAGGAATTTTTCAACATCTTGAGGCCCAGTATGACAGAAAAAGCGGATACCAACACCATGCGCATAATTATTCATTTTGGTGTTCCACCAGTGCCACATGCGGAGCGAACGCAACCATTCAGAGTTGCGAGAGGGTTTCATGAGAGTTGTTCAACTCGTATACGATAGGAAATGAAGTCCTTGAAACGTGTCTGGTTTGTGGCACACTCATGCCGTTTTCCATTCTGAGCATCTCATTTGAAAGCTTTTTCAGTAGTTTCTCGCGTGATGTCGCCGAGACGTAGATTGTTGCGGCTAGGAGGCTGTAAACCGAGAGCGAGAGAAAAGACGATTCTGTGTGTGGATCTGGGTTTTATGTTGGAGGTACAGGCACTCAGTTGATCTAGTTCTAAGTTCGCCACGTATCCGAACATTCCGGAACACGTAACTACTGAGGATTTTTTGGCACCACGATGACCAGATACATTGCGTCCTGGACAAATGGAATTTTCATTTCATGCAACATAGGAGTTCACGTTTCTGAACGAATGTTGCCCTGGTCAAGGATGCGAGAGCAGTGCGCGCGATCGCTGGGGCAGCTTCACCTCTCACAAGATTTTCTCCAGTTAATATAGGAACGCACGATTTTATCTTTACTAAAAATCGAGACGTCTTGGAGTATTATTCTATTCTTTACGTTTTGTGTTGGCCAGAGAAGATTGTATTGAGAATTTTTGACTTCTATTAAATCTATTTGAGTACCGAAATTTTCTAGACAAGATCTCACGTTCTTTGATGTATCTACGGTTGTTACATTGAGTAGAAACATATTTTTGAGTAGTTTATTGGTGCATTCAATATTCTTGGTGTATCTATCATACAGTTCTTGGTCAAGAAGTACACGCAGCCACATCCAGTTTGAAAGATAGCGCGAGGTTTTCGAACATTTTCTGCAGCTCTAAAAGTAATTGATCAGTATAAAAACAGGTTGTCATTGCTGTCATTTTTAAGTAGAAAAGCGCTCTGCTCTGGTTGGCAGGTAACAGCATCCTCCAGTCAGTCTCTTCTAGAAGCGCATTTTGATGTGCGATGATTCAAATCCATACGTGTCGAGGGGGATTTCATTTGAACAGCGCTTCATGTCCCCCAAGATAACCTCATTCGAGTGATCCTTCAGAAGGATTTTTTCCAATCCTGTTGAGGCGAAGCATGCGGCACCGAGGAGACGACTGTGGATTGCCGTGACCCCGACGATGGATATGTTGATGGAGCAAGAAAGCGGCGAATAACAAAAGCGCCTCTTCCGAGGCGTAGAATTGCCGAGCGTGGACATTACATTGCAGGACGAGAAGATGTTGGATATCGCGTGTGGACAGAAAGCTGGAGACATTGCTCCTGAGAAAATAAACGGCCAGTTCTTTCTGAAGCGACTGTTAACATGCGATTTCCAGCGACCTCCAGTGTCTGAGTCTGGTGGAGGCGAGTGAAGGCGTTATCGACCGACAAATTTTTGCAGTCCGCATCTTCGACGTCGAATTTCGATTCAATACTGAGTCACGTACCGGCGGTTCTCGGTCCCTTCACTCTGTTGCATGAGGTTGATGAGTCTTCGTCGACGAGAGGACGAATTTTGCTTTTCTGTAGAAACAAAGAAGGAATTTTTTTTCTCGCGGAAGGAGTTGAAAGGCTTTCACGTCTGCAAATCTTTTCCCTTTTCGTCACGCATCACGTTGCCAGCGCAACTTCACCCTGGTTGGCAGCAACAGAGTCGCTTCGCATCTCACGTCAGTGATGGAGTCGCGATTTTTCCACGTTTCAAGCATGCCTCGGTAAAGATCCTGCTTCGCCAGCGCACGAACGAAAGATTGAAAGACTCCGAAATCTGGCTCTTGTATGTCGGCAACCATTACACCCGAAAGAGATTCGATCCTGTTGTTCAAGCTTTGAGATTTTCTTGACGCGTGTCGCATTCGTGTCTGTTTTCTCCATCAATATTTGATACCATCCCCAGGGTCAAACATCGTTTGCTTTGTCGTCCGCCTCCAAAAGGTGATAACACCCCCTGGAACAAGTAACTCAGCTTTGAACCATAAAGCTAGCTGGTACAGCAACACCAAGAACATACGAAGGAACGGGTCTCTCTACTGCTCGTCACCTGTACTACGTCATAGCTGCGTAGCGTACAATAAAGATGTCGGCTGTTTTTGATACAGACCACTCCGCAGATGCGAAGGGCAGAATTACTTCGGCCCGGACCATCCGCGGCTCGCAGCTCTTCGGGTTGCAACGCCAGGTCCAGAACTTACACGTACATCTCTCCGAGACAGGACAGGAAGAGATGGAGAAAAAATATGCAGACAGCATGGAGGGTGAGCATTTTTGTCTGGCGCCATGAAATCAATCTTTACCCTCTGAATCCGCTTTCGCATAGAAGTAGACGCACGAATTTCATTATGCTCGAGAATTTCACCGTAACAAGTGATATGCATTATTGAGAATCTCACTATTCGTTGAAGCCAGCAAAAAATTGAAATTTACTCTTCAGCGAGTATGGACGAAGAAAACGCCCCACTTACCCAGAGAATAAGGAGGTTGTTGCTTCCGAATCAGTTCAAAGCAAAAATCGAGGCGGAGTTCCTCCGATATCGTAGAACTGTATTGGAGAGAAGCATCGGCTTCAATCTTAGCGTCTTGTTGGTATTTCTATTTTTCATTTTTTACTTTGTCATGCTATTGAGTCATCCGGTCGACATGTAAGCATTTAGCTAAAACGCCCCCGGCCGCGTTGTGGCGAAGTCGATGACTTTTGCGGCCTTGCCATCCCAGGGAGGGTTTCCCGGATGAGGGTCGGCGTGAACGACGCCAAGTCGCTGTGGCGAGGACACAACCACCTTGGCTGTGCGGAACACGCTCCAGTGCCGCTCCTTCCAAAAAAAGCGGCCCAATGAGGACAAATGCATGCGGCAAACATCTTGAACTTCGCTGAATTTTGTGTCTGTCGCTGATTTGCAGAGGCCAGGCCCCCGCATCAGCTGTCTCGCTGGTTCCGTTGGTAGTCTGCGGGCAGAAGTGCTCCATGTTCGGCGTCTGCATCCAACATGGAGTTGGCACGGGCTCTGATCTGTCGGATGACCGCTTGAACTTGCTGAGAAATATCGGAGACTGAGAAGAGGTCCTCGCCCTCACCGGCCGGCTTGCCAGTCGTCAATCTCATAACTGCAGTACGGCACGTGGCGTTCTCTCGCATTTGCGTTGTTCTGCGGCGCCTGCAGAGTTTCGAGACCGACCACGATCGAGACACCCGCTTCGTGAAGACTCCGCCAAACGGCCGCCGGCTCCATCTCCTAAGAATACTCTCTCCTTCCATGGTTCGGCCTTCGAGATCTGGCACATTGTGTGCGCGACGACCCATACGAGTATTGTTTTCAACGACAGCGGAAAGAAGCAAGCTTCGATAAAGTTGGTGGACCTTAGTTTGACGCGCTCGGTCCACAAGCGCGTCGGTGAGGTGGTCGCAGACCGTCACAGCTTTGCTGGTAACACTGTCGGTCTGCCCGCGACCGTGGGCGAGGACAACCCAACTCTTGAATTAGACCCCCGCCTTCGTACACCCGAGTTGGCCAAAGTCTCATCGTCGGTCTTTTTTGGATCGCTTATGCAGTCATTTGCTGTTGCAGGAAGGATGGTATTTTTTCGCCAGCTCCAGGACCAGGGTTTTTCTCGAGGCTTGGATCGGCAATTCAACATCACACCTGCCGATATGCGACATGGTAGAGCAGAAGAAACCTCCATCGAAGCACGAGGGCGACGAGTTGACGTTGTGAATGTAGACACGGTATCTCGGCACAACCGACCTCCTCACGGTCGGCTGTGATCAGTCGCAGCAGCTGGCCAGAGGTAGTTTAATTTATCCCCGACGACGAAAAGCAAGACTCACAATTGATCCATTGCAGGATGCAACGTACGGTCCGACATGCCCAATTTCTCGGAGTCGGAAGTCATTTGGCTCTTCAAGTGACGTTCTGCAGCGGACAGTTGGGTCAATTCGCCGTGATGTTTTGCTTTGCCGATACTTCGAAATTCCGAGGGCTGAGATGCCAGCTGGTCTCGGCGTTGCCATCATATTTTCGATGTAGGGTTGCAGTAACTTCGCGCAGTAAATTTGCGATCACTTCGACGATGCGGGCGCAGAGGCTCTTGCGAACAGCGGAAGAGTGCTTCAGCTGCGATCCATCATCCCGCAGCTCCTCCTTTGAGTGGCTTGATAATGTCTCGAGCACCTCCACTACGGATTTCGTCCACTCGACACAATCTTCGTTGCACGTGCAAATCACGGTGTATGATTCTCAAACTATGCAAGTGGGTTACGGCCGTGTAAATATCAAGACAAATGAGACGCGTTTCGTCCTGCCGCAAAACCTGCAAATAGCGCGTACCGCCGTAGTTTTTCTTCTTTAAGCGCAAGTCAAAACTCCCCTCCTCGGACTGTTTGGACAAAACCGCGCCTTCCATGTACGCTTTAGCAAATACGTGCGTGTGGCACGCATCGTTTCACACTTCTGTAGCAGGAATTCTTCACCAAAGCCTTCGCGGAATAGAAAACTTCCTTCCCTTGAGAGTTTTTCATATTTATACTTTTTTCAGGTAGTGCTGCCAATTCAATGCAAGTCCGGACCTCTCGTGCAAATAATTCTGCAAGTAGTCTACGTGCTGTTTTTGGCACTCCGCGTAATATTCGAGAGGGGCGATGCAAAAAAGGGTTTGGATCCTCGACTAGCAGAGCCATTTGCGGTAGCACCGGTAGAAAGCAGAGGAATCGTCAGTCAGTCGGGTATAATCCATAATCGGCGCGATCTTTCAAGTTTGTGTCGTCGTGTCGATAGAAAATGTTGCTTTCTCCTTAAGTTGCAAACCTGGAAGGCGCTCACATCGTCGGATGCAGTTTTCGCATAGCACATAAGAAGTCCCACAAAAAATCGAGCGCTCGGTATTTTGAAGCAATCCATCAACGAACCTCCAAAATTTTCAGAGAAAAACAAAGACGAGAGCCATGGCCAGGCGATATCAGAGCAGCACACGCCACCGGATGGCTTACACGAACCCCATGCCTCCGGTGTCCAGCCTTCCCACTCCCAGCGGCTAACTCGTGGATCCTCTGGAGGAGGGTCCATGGAATTTCCCGGTCTCTTGCTCAGTGACGATGCGGCCACGAATAATTGGGTGCTTCCCTGGATCTTCTGCGGATTTGTCATCCAGTCCATGTCGTATGATAATCGGTGGAGAGAGCTTCAGATACTAGATGAGCACGTTGCGTATGACACGGAAATGGAGGAACGGGACGAAACGTACAGGGAGGGATATCAGAAACTCTATCCACTGCTGTCCATAGTACTACTCCAGCTGATTGCCGCCGTGATCCTCCGAACAAGCTCAGTAGCGGCAGTCGTCTTCATGCTCACAGGAGCGGTACGACGATCATATTTGTGTGAGTATGGACATAGGAGTTTGTTTCGTGCTAGAATTACAAGGACATCTTCTGATGATGAAAGCAGACTTGTGAGATTTCTCTATTTGCGCTGCCCAAGATGTCAAAACATTCTTATCGGTTACTCTATCAATCCACGGATCGCGCATAATCCAACGATGCAAAAAAATTTCTCTGACAGGGGACGACTTTTTTCCTGATCTCTTTGATCTTTGACAACCCCCACAATGCATTCGGCGACATAGTTTGCGTGACCATCTTTCTGATTGTCCTCAGCGTGGTCTGCCACGTGATAGCCCAGTCATGGGAGCTGATGCACAGGAACAACTTTCTCAGGTATGTTTTTTTTGAAGTATTGGGTCGGTGTTTTTGTTACTGATTGTCTTGTTAGCTGCTTCCAGAAAATCGGTACCGTGTTTTCCGGCTGCCGCACGAAGAAGTACGCGTGCTTTCTGTCAGCCTCACGCTGCGCGTCGAGCCGAGGCGCGACATTCCGCCCGCATGCCTCCACTGTTCTGTCTTGCACCAGGTCTCCGATGGTATTTCGCACAGAGAGAAGCCAGGTTCGTTACTTTTCGACGGCAAGCACGAGCCTGAACGTCAATGACCACGATCATATCCGCAAACGCACGCCACCAAACTGCGGCCAACACGGATCCTCCCTCGTTGTCCTGGCTACAAATCAGTACCTGCGCGTCCTTATAGTATCTGCGCGCCTGTTCGAGGTCCTGAGTGAGAGATGCCTTAATAACCGTATCCTCGGAAAACGCTTCCTGCACTCTCTCAGCCTCTTTTTTGTCCGAAGTCGTTCCTCGCAGGCCAGCTTTATGCTGCTTGGACTTAGCAAAGGCGGTCGGTTTCAAGTCCGCTGGACCACGCTCCAAGTTTTTCCCTTGCCTGCAGGACCCGGATGAGGCGCCAGCGCCGCCACGTTAAATTCCGAGTACATTTTCATATTCGTGAAGTGGAGTGCTCGGCGGCGACTTATCTGTCACATTTTTGCTGTTAGAAATTTAGTATCGCACTCTCAATGGGCGCCTCTCGTGAAAAACAGGCGAAATCCATCTTCGGGGCTTTCTGACGAAGTTTTCCTGACAATTACAG
>JACKZZ010002771.1_pt1 | contig 11337 bp, 7 predicted proteins | sample 8027871 | NCBI WGS metagenome assembly JACKZZ01 (sample SAMN15724774, study PRJNA655200) | protist metagenome | isolation source: fluorescence activated cell sorting (FACS) single amplified genomes of... | place: USA: West Boothbay Harbor, Gulf of Maine | collected 2000-07-19
AATTGAATTTCTTCTTCTAAATTTTTTAATCTTTGTTCTAATTTTAATTTTAATTCTCATTCTAATATTTCTAATTCTCATTATTTCATGGCTTATTTATTTTACATTTTTTGCTCGTTGTTTTCCGTTTATCCGTTTTTATTTTTGTTTTTTTGAAACTGCTACACGGTCCATAAAATATATTTTTTTACAGTGCGTGTAGTACGTTTGGCACGAGCGAGACGGAGAGAGACGTGTAGAGAGAGGCGCACACACTCATGTCGCACCCCCTTTACGAAGATATCAACGCGATAGCGAAAGGTACATTTGGGGACTGTACCCTTGTGCGTCGGCGGCGGGATGGGAAATCGTTTGTTAAGAAAAACATTGAGTTGGCGAAATTGAAGCACCCCGTGTCCAAGGCGTCGTTGACGGACTTTGGGAACCTGGTCCGCCTGCGACACCCGAACTTGGCGCGCCTCCGGGAAGCCCTTATTGTCGGGAGCGCACACTCCTCCATGGACGACCAGATGGTCGTCATTCTGGACTTTGTAGAGGGCGGCTTCAACCTGGCGAAAGCAGTGGAAAAGCGTATTTTAGACGGACGGCCGTTCTCAGAGATGGAGACGACACGGGTATTTTTGCAAATAGTACTGGCCTTGAAAGCCCTCCACGATTCGGGCGTTTGCCACGGCAACCTGAAGCCCGAGAACGTCTTTTTGGAAGGCCCGGCCTTTCCAGCGAATGGGCGGACACTGGTCAAAGTCTGCGACTTCGGCCTCTGCTCCTTCTTTGGGACGGCCGGGACGCCGCGGAGCCTGCCCTACTACACCGCGCCCGAGCAGACGAAAGAGGGCGCCACCGATGAGATCATTTTCTACCAGTTTGCAACGTCGGCGGACGTGTGGAGCCTGGGCTGCATCGTGTTCGAAATGATCATGCTCCGCAAGCCTTTCTTGGCACCCACCCACTACGCTCTGCAGCTGAAAAAGCAAGAGTCCGCCACCAAGATCGCTGCGGAAAAAGGCCGCTCCCCCGCGAAAAAGCTCTCCCCCCTCATCAGCCACAACTTCCAAGATCTCGTCTCTCAAATGCTCGACGTGGACCCGTCCCGGCGTCCGTCCGTCAATAGCATATTGCTCCTGCCGTTTTTGCAACCGCACCTGGAGGACTTGATTTCGTCCAACGCGTCGGTAAGCAGCAGGATGCTCGAGGCGTCCCCCGAAATCTCCCGCGCGAGCGGTGCGGGCAATGGCGTGCCTTTGAACGCCAAGCGATTTTCGCCGAACATAACGTTCGTCGGCAAGCCCAAGCCCTCGGTCAACGGGAGAAAGCCGTCTTCGCCGCCTGACCTCAGGACGGGAGACACGTTTCCAGGCGTATCGGACGAGTCCATCAGGCTAGCCCTGGAGAGCGAGCAGGAAGCGTTTCAGAGCAAACAGAAAATAATACGATCGCCAAGGGTGAGCAATTCGCCCCCGCCTCGGTCGATCAAAACCGAGTTTTCCGGCGCGCTGTCCCCCAACTCCCCCCTTTCCCCTACCCAAATTACTGCCGCGAACTCGGCCCGGCGGAGGGCGAAAGAACGAGAAGTCTCGCCGCCGTCGGTCTTCAATGCTGGGGGGCAGAACTACCGGGAGAGGGTCTGGAACGAAAAGCGAGACAAGCAGGCCCAGCACGAGGCGGTGTTGGCCAAGGCAAGGATCGCCGCCTTTGAAGAGAGGAAACGGCTGGCGGCCAAAATGAGACAAGTCGGGGGACGCCCGGTCCGAGCTGGGGACGTGGGCACTGGCACCCCCCAGGCACTCCCAGCAGCTGCCAGGCAGTCCCCAGGGTTTTCTAGCGCACCTGGTAGGAATCCCCGGCAGCGGCGGGAAACGGCGAAAGAGCGAAAGGAGCGAGAGTACAAAGAGGCCCTTGCCAAGGCCAGAAAAGAAGCCTTTGAGGAGCGGAAGGCGTTGCAGGAAAAGATGCAGACGGTCGGCGGGCGCCCCGCCCGCGTGTCGTCCAGGGGTGCTCACTCGTCGTCGCCCCCCGAGAGCCACGGCGACACGAACGTAGCCCCGGCCGTGGGCCAGCGCTCCAGCAGGGATGGCCGGACGTCAAGGAAAGCAAAAGAGGAAGAGGATTACATGAAGGCCTTGGCGAAGGCAAGGAAAGAGGCGTACGATGAGCGCATGGCGCTCCAAAGGCGCATGTCGAACGTGGGTGGGCGTCCCGCTCTCCGAGAAACGGCCGCCAGCACCGCGTTTTCGTCCACCCAAGAGGGAAAGGAGGGCAACGCCAGCAACGCGCGGGCGCTTCAAAGAAGTGCAAGCCAAGACTATAGACTCCCCAACTCCCCCGCCCGGAACGCAAAAGCGAGGGCCCAACAGCGGAAGGATGCAGAGAGGGAGGCGCGGCTTGAAGAGCTCACGCGCGCGAGAAAGGAAGCGTTCCAAGAGCGAATGAATTTGCAGAGACGGATGAGCGATTACGGGAGCAGGCCCCAGCCGATGGAGCAAAATTGGTCCGGGGGAAGCGCCCACCAACAAAACAGCGCGACGCCTTTTGCAATCGACGAATCCGTCGAGAAGATTACTGCTGCCGAGGCGGCATCGCGCAGAAGAGTCAGCATGAAGACAAAGCAGGCACAAGAGGAAGAGTACAAAGCAGCCTTGGAGGCTGCAAGACGAACGGCCTTTGCTGAACGACAACGGTTGAAACAAAAGTACGGTAGATAAATTATTTACATGAAACGTTACTAACTTCGGTAAATTATAAATATAACCACCACTACACTCGCTTCCTCCCCTACTATCTATATATCTACATATCTATCTATCTATTACCGCCCATTAAAATATTACTAATAAAAAAAAAAACAAAGAATCACAATAACAAGGTACGGTAAGGTAAACACAAGAGGAAGAAGCAGCGGACAATGCAATAGAAGGAACGAAGAAAGCAATTATTAAATAAAGCTATAATAAAACATTTAAATATAATTATTATAAATAAAGTGTTATTATAAATATAAATATATTAATAATAATAAATATTTTCAGTGTTGTTTATTTTCTTCTTTCTTTCTTCTTTTTTTCCTATTTTTTTTTCAAATTCGTTTTCCTCTTTATTCCTATATAATATAATATTAATATTTTTTATAGAAGAAGTACTCCCTCTCTCTCTTCTTCTTATTTTATATTTTACTCTCCTCCTCCTCTCTGATGATGCTGCACAGGTTTTTTTTTGTACTCACTCACATTTTTTATTTTTTCCCCTCAATTTTTTTAATAAACCAATGCAAAAAAGGGAAAAGAAAAAATCCCATTTGATCATTCATCTGCTTCGTTTCTTCTTTATATCAACAAGGAGAAACCAAACATATGAGTCGTTGTTTTGATTCAGAGTATTTCAAATCGTGCGCGTGTATTTTTTGATTCTCTGTTGTCCACGAAATGCGCAGGGTTCTCCTCCAGTATGGCACGACCGTCCCGAGGCTGTGGACTAGGGCGAACAGTGCAAACGGCCACGGGTGCGCGGTTAAGCACGGGAAATTGACGGGACAGGTTTTTCGCCGTTATAGAAACAGCGGGGCGATCGTTGGCCGTAGTTTTTCAGCAGCCGTGTCCGCCCGCACAGGGGGGGCAGACGGCTCGGATAGCTCAGGCAAGGCCTTGCTGCAAATTGCAGGTGCTGCAACGCTTGCCAGCGTTTGTTACGTTTTGTCCCCAGAGAACTCAGAAAACGATGCCCCAGAAGAGGCCGAAAGTATGGTGGAAGCACAGAAAGGCGGCGGTGCAGAGGTGAAAGGCGGGGAGGACATAGAGTTAGAAAAGAAAGGGCAAGAAAACCGAAAACGGATTCGAAATATTCTTCGGCGCAAGACCTCTGCTTCACTGAAAATCGGTGGCCGGTATGTCTGCGGCTCGGTGGTTGGCCAAGGGTCGTACGGCCTGGTTCGCACGGCAAAGGACACGCAGGACAACGATTCCCCTTGCGTTATTAAAGAAATAGACGTTGCCTTAACCAGCAGTTCGAGGGTAGACACGGAGATAAACATATTGATGAGCATCGGAAACCACACGGGTCTGTGCACGCTGCGGGACGCTTCCGAAGAAGATGGCCACAGGTTTCTTGTTTTTGACTTTGTTTCTGGGGATACCCTATTAGATTATGTACGAGCGAATGGCCCCTTTGACGAGGTGACGGCGAGCAAGCTTGTACGCGAACTATTGCACGCCGTCAAACATCTTCACGACCAGGGCATCATTCACCGGGACATTAAACCTGCAAATTTGATTTATCGGGAAAACAGGGACCAAGGCGAGAACAAATCAGATCTTGTGCTGATCGATTTTGGTATGGCGTGCCAAGTCAAGCGCCCAACGGACAATGTCCGCCCCGGTGAAAGTGACGGCACGTATGCGTTTTGGTCCCCCGAAATGATGAAGCGGGAAAAGTACAGCTCAAAAGTAGATCTGTGGTCGGTTGGTGTCACGCTATACATAATGCTTTGCGGGCTGCACCCGTTTGATCCTGAGGGAAAGCGGTCGGACAAAGAGCTGTACCAGGCGGTCATCTCTCGCAACATTTCGAAGAATAATATATGGAAGAAGGAGCTTTCTGTACCGGCAAAAGCATTTCTGAAAGCGCTGTTGAACACAGACCCCAACCAAAGGCCAACTTGCTCGGAGGCTTTGGACCATGAATGGTTTAAGGAGATAGATGAAATGGTCGCAGGAGAGGAGTAATGGCTTATTACTCTTGAAGTGAAACACAGTGAAGTGAATATAACATAATTTCCAGTCTCAGATTTCAGTGGGGGCGTTGACGAAGTGCCCACATATCGTTCACTTTTAAAACGCACTATGGGTCGGTACAAATAAATTAGAACCCAGTATTTACAAATTTACAAAACAAAGAATTTACGTAATTCTTTTTCAAGAATTCTTATTATTTTCATATTTAAATTGCGCGCTGTTCGTTGCGATGCTTTTAAAACAGATTTCACTAAAAATCCTCCTGGGTTACTGCACTTCTTACTTCTTCCCAACTTTCGTATGGACAAAGGTTACCACGTCGCGCAAGGAAGTCTCCACTGCTGCTTTCAATACATCATCGTCAATATCTTCTGGCCCCGTATAATTCTTGAACGCGTTAGTCCGATATTCCTCATCGACCCCCTTCATGTTCGAAATCAAATCGTACGTGTGACAACGCGTATCTTTTGGCGGAAGAAAAAGCTGTTTCAGCTCATCGTGGCTGAAGTTTCTGTCCGGGCCAAGCTGGTTCGAAGACCCTGCCTTCGTTTTGTTGACGTCAACAACGGCAGCAGAGTACTCTTGTTTCAAAATTTGGCGTTGGTAGACCCTTTCCTCGACGGTACCGGTGGATAAAAGTCTGTATATAAACACGTGCTTTTTCTGCCCGTCGCGCCAGATGCGTGCCATGGCTTGTTCGTCTATGGCAGGGTTCCATGACGGATCGAACAGTACCAGGCGGTTCGCCCCAATCAAATTCAGTCCAGCCCCACCCGCCCTGGCGCTCAACAGAAACACGAAACAATCAAAGGAAGGCGAATTGAAATTATCGACCAGCCCCTGGCGTTCTGCTTGCGGGGTAGACCCATCCAGCTGCATGTATGACCATTTCTTCGATTTGCACAGGTCGGCCATCAGCTTTAGCGTTTTGGTCGACTGACTAACAAGCACAAACCTGTCCTTTTCCGGGGCGTCTCGCACACGTTGCAAGAGCTGGGAAAGGACATAGAATTTTCCAGACCGGTAAAGGTCTTCGCGGTGCGCGTCGACTATGTTTTTCGTTCCCACGAAATACGACTCGTCCGGGTCCCTCCTGCCGCGTCGTCCAAACTTGTCCAACTCGCCCTCGTCTTCGTTCCTCGGCAAGTACCGGTCTTTCAAAAGCTCAGGGTGGCTGCAGAGCTTGGTCAGGTGCTGAATGATTACTAAGGGGCCTTCCGACGCGTGCGCAGCCTTGTGGTGCCCCGACCTTGTGTACCGCTTCACTTTAGGCGCCGCTGTGATATGCCGGTACAACGCGTCCTGCTCCGGCGAAAGTTTGCAAAACACTGCCAGGTTCACTTTAGGCGGCAAGAACGCCTTCAGCAAATCGGCTGTCCGCCGGAGGACGAAAGCTCTTGTGAACTCCGCAAGCTGGGCCGACCTCTCTTCTCCAAGGCGCTTTTCCTCCTGGCTAGCACGCTTGTCTCTGCCTTTTTCGATCGGAATTTGGTACACACGCTTGAAGGTTGCAAGGTCCTGTAGAATGCTGGGATTGCAGAAATCTGCCATCGCAAAAAATTCGGACAGTTTATTTTGTATTGGTGTCCCTGTCAACAGAACCTTTCGCGGCGTTGCGATTGAACGAAGGGCGTTGATGGTCTTGTTTCCAGCACTATTTTTTAGCCGGTGAGCCTCATCGCATACCAAAAGCCCTACGTCTGCTTTTCGTATCACGTCAATGTATTTTGTCGTCATCTCATAACTTATGATCATAACTGGCCGTACCCGTGCGCTACCGTGGGTGAAATCTTCCACCAAGCCTTTCGCCTCTTTCCCTTGTTTGGTGATGACGATGGGATCGCACCTTGTTTTTCCGAGCCACTTTACGAACTCTTTGGCCCAATTCTGCACCAGGGAACTAGGTGTAACAATCAGCGCGCGTCTGATAGACGGTTTCCCCCTTGGCCCTTGCTTTAGCAACGTCCACACTAACGTTATCGATTGCAGCGTTTTCCCTAGCCCCATCTCGTCGCATAGCAGGCACCCTCCTCGAGCGCTTTTCCCGCTGACGCAATCGTACATGAACTTGACGCCATCGCGCTGGTGCGGGCGCAAAAATTCGCATAAGAATGGCGAAACTACGACCGGGACAGTCTTGCCAGGGACACCTTGGGACAACGGCAAGGCGTTTGGCGCGTTTGGGTCATGGACTGGTTTGATTTCAACGACTTTCTTCTTGATGCCCTCTGGCCGCAGACCGTTCTTGCCGCTTGGAAGTGCAAACGGCTTGCTGGCTTTGATGGACGACGAGGCGGCGACGTTTGCCTGGCGGTTTCCTGAGACTTGTGCAACGTCCATGAAAACCCTCCCGGACGTGTACTCTGATTCATCGATCGTTTTCACTAACTCTACATCATACCTCCCCACGGCTATTTCGGACCCCACAGCAAGAACAGAAAATTGAGTGCTGCATCTGGCAACGTCCTTTCCACCCATATCTAACATTCGGCACTTCTTTTTAGGAGTGAAGATGAGAACCCCATCGTGCCACGTTTTCTTTTTTTTCTTCGACCACTTGGTGTACAAAACGGTGTAATAAACCGCTGCCATGGTCGCAGTACCGGGGACGGCCCGGGGCACGCTGGTGGGCTTCGCTGCGGAAGAAGTCGCCGGCCCATTGCTTCCGCCGGGGGCTTTGAACGGCTGTGTGTTCCGACGGGGTAAACGAAACGCACCTGGGCGCCGAAATATTGGTTTCTTCTTCGGTTTCACCTCGGTGTTCGCACTAATTTTGTTTTGCACATTGTCCACGTTCTTGTTTTCCCCTGCGGCGGGCGCGCTCCCCGCACTAGCTGCGCCAATCATCCTCGGCCGCTTGAAGGCTTTAAACAACGGCTTCCCTGATGCGTCACCGGTGCGACGTTTGTACATGGTCCGTCACAAAAATGCAAGAAAGAAGGTGCTCTAATGTTCGACTTTTCCGTTAGAAAGATAGACTACTCAATGGTTCTCTTATGAAATCTCATTTTCTTTCTTCTTCTATCACACATAGTATAATATGTTTAATGATATATAATTCTCTTCAATTCAACAATCTTTTCACATTCTATATAAAATATATTTTATTATAAGAAAAGAAGAAGAAGAAAAAAAAGAAGAAAAAAAAAAAGAAAATATATAAAACTACTGGTATACGTATATAATTGAATAATTCTCCTCCATCGTACATTGTTATATCATCACATATTATTATAATAATACATGCTGCTGCTGCGTTTCTTCTTCTTTTCTTATAGGAGTGTTGTAATTTTAAAGTCGTTTCTTTCTTCTTTATTTTCATACTGTGTGTATAGTAATTAAAAATATTTTTTTATATTGGTTGGGTTGCCGCGAAGAAGAAGAAAGAAGGAAAGAAGGAATGAAATAATAATATTATTATTACTTTTGGAATAAATATTATATCATCCATGATGGATAGATAAAATAAAATAAGAATTAATTTTTTACGTATGTATCATCCTAGCTTTTTAAATTTAATACGCCGCCGCACCACTCCCACTCCTCTATTTATATTGTGTTGTTCTGAGATCAAAAATAACTTTATTTAATTAATGGGCGTAAAATATTGTCGCCAAATTGGTCGTTTGTTGGTGTGCATTCTGCGTGTATGTGAAATTTTCGAGAGAGTGTATTTTAGGGAGTGGTTAGTAATTTTTGAAAACTGGGTGATGAAAGGGATCCTCCTTTCTCAAGTAGTTGCAATCTTCAGATTCATTATATCAGTTTTAAGGCTTTCATAGTTTGCATACTAGTCTCGAATAGAATGGACTATTTCGATCGTTCGCGTTTCAAGGCCAAAAAGGTTTGTATCATCACAAGATTACACAGAGAAGGACAGGACGAAATCGTAAAACGAGAGAGGGAGACTGAGGGGCAAACACGAAAGAACTTACCATGCGCTCTAAAGGTTACCGTTTGTCGCGACCAACCTGAATACCACCGCCCCTGAGAAGCGCGCCATCCTTTTTCAAGTGCGGGCTGATGTAACTTGCGCCGTGGCCATATATTTCATCCCGGACTCTCATCCATTCCATGATCGCCTGCTGCGGGTCCAAGTTCTCCAGGAGCCACTCCACCTGGCAGCACCTTTCATTGTCGCACTTACAATTTCTGCATTCTCGCCGTATGTTGGGGTTGTAAAAGCACAGGTGCGTGCAGCAAGCGTTGCAGCAATGCCTGGCGTCTCGCGCTTCCTTGCGAATGCGGCGCTGCTCTACCAGGAACTCGTACTCCATTTGGGCAATGCCGGTGCGAACGCACTCCTCTCTGAAATCTTCCTTTAACAACTCTGTTTTCTCACAGTACATTTTTTCTTTTCGTTGCGCCTCGACGATCGCCTCCCGGAGCCGGAGTCGTTTTCGCTGGAACTCTGCCTGGATGAACTCTTCTTCCGACAGCTTGTCGTGCAGGACTGCCTTTTCTTGCTCCAACGCTTTGACCTTTCTGTCCGTCTCGCGGTACAATTTCATCTGGTCCGAGTGCGACTTTCGGTGCTTGTCCGCAAGGTCGCGCTCGAAATCTACCATCTGGTTCTTCCAGTGGTCCAGCGGGACCACCAGCGTGTCGTCGTCGTAATCTTTGTCCTGGCCCGTCGCAGCCTCCAACTCGTCTGCGAGGGCGGCACCAACGTCCACCCAAGGGTGCTGTTCCTTGACTCGTTGCAGCGACGTCCGCCTGTCCTTGTCAAACTTGGCCTTTTCGTGCGACCACGTCTCCCGCGCGTCGCCAAGACGCACAGGACTGGCCGTAGCATTCCATATGATTTCTTTCGTCACCGACATGATATGTATATCGTCTGGGCCAGTCAGCCAGCGGGTTCGTCGAAAGGCTGTACGGTTCGCTACGTTCCTACATAACGCCCGTCACTCTTCTAAGGCAAACGGTAGGGGAAGAAAACGGAGGAAGGAACGAAACTCAAATGAAGGTATAAAGATGGGCCTCTGTTTTCTTTTCGTTATAAAATAAAATGCATCAAAATTCAATATAAATTAAACCAACTACTCTTCGTTCTTAACGGAACCGCCGCGAAGGATAGAGAAAGAAAGAAAGAAGGAGAGAGAGGAGGATGATTAATAAACTAATCAATAAAATAATAGTCGTCCTATCATCTAATATAAATATCATCATCTTCTTCTTTCTTCTTTTTTCTCTTGTATTTTTTTTTCATCATTCTTTCTTTCTTTCTTTCTTTCTTTCTTTCTTCTTTCTTCTTTTTTTCACAGTGTTGTGTTATTAATTTGTTTGTTGTTGTTTTAATATATTTATATAAAATTCCGTTACTTCCTTTTAAGTAGTCTAATTAGTATTCTAAAAGGGGTGCTATTGTTTTTTATTATCCTATATTAGAGACTATTTTCTTTCTGAAATAACTTTAACTTTAAAAAGACTGAGTCCAAGTCAAATTCAAATTTTGATGATTGGCGTCCCACTTTCCACTTTTCTCTTTTTTTCTTCAAGAGGTGCTGGAAACTGGAAAGAAGAAAGAAAAGAAAGACCAAATAAGCAATGTTTCATTATTTAAAATAGAACTACATATTGTACATTATTATGTGGTATTTATTATTAGAATCCAACCATCCACCAGCTTTATTAAATAATTAACTACTAGACTATTATATAGAACCACTATGAAATAGTTTAAACAAGGAACTAATCTATTATAGACTAATATATTTCTATACGTATAGAACAGACGACTAGACTATTATACCTTCCTTCCTTCCTTCCCACCACCCAACTCTCCCTTTCATCTTTCTTCTACCTTATGTTGTGTAGTGTATATAATATATATTATAGATTGGTTTAGATGATATGGATGGATGATACAGTTGAGTTGAAATTAATTTTAATTTTAATTTTAATATGGAAATAGTAGTGAGTTTACGAGGATATATAGATAGTATGAAATAAATGTATTCTAAAGCTATAATTTTTATTATAGTTTACAAAATACATTCACCTTAACTCTTCTTTCTTTCTTTCGACTCTTTCTTTCTTTCGACTCTTTCTTTCTTTCGACTCTTTCTTTCTTTCTTTCTTTCTTTCTTTCTTTGTTTCTTTCTTTCTCTACCTATTGTTATTCCTAGTTAACTATTCGAACTATACGAAGCTCTACATTAAGTAATTTTAAAATTAAGTTAATTAAATCAATCACATACATGGACGGACGGAGGAGGAGAAGAAGACAGAAAGAAAGAAGAGAAGAAAGAAAGAAAGAAGAAGGAAAAAGAAACGAAACAAAAAAAAATGATGAAAGAAAAAACGACGTCGGTCGCATTTTAAATTAAACAATACTTCTCTTTAAAATATATGAAGAGAGGAGGTCAAGGAGAAAGGGGAAGATGTTAAAATGTATTGTAAAAGCTGATACGCGATAAAGGTAGTTTAACAGCAGTAAATTTAAAATTGTACCATTCAAATTGATTTGGGTGTTTGTTTTGTTTGTTTCTTTTTTCTTCTTCATAGATACAAAATGACCTTCCGTCCCTCTCCTAGACTCTTCCACCTACTCCTTTTGGTGGTGGTGTATTGCCTAGCAAGCGGTGGCCAGGCACAGCCGGCATCTGGGCGG
>JACKZZ010020963.1_pt1 | contig 11336 bp, 10 predicted proteins | sample 8027871 | NCBI WGS metagenome assembly JACKZZ01 (sample SAMN15724774, study PRJNA655200) | protist metagenome | isolation source: fluorescence activated cell sorting (FACS) single amplified genomes of... | place: USA: West Boothbay Harbor, Gulf of Maine | collected 2000-07-19
TGAAAGACGGCGGTTTGCAAAAAAACAATGGGTTATGCGCTTGTGGAGCAATTCTCCAGGATTCCCAGACTGCATTTGCATCGAAGTTCCTGGCACCAAAGTCAATATTTTTGTCTTCAACTTCCCCGGGTTCGTAGCAGTCCCACTTTGCCGCGGCTAGCGATTTAGCAAAGTCAGAGGCCTGGAAACGCCACACGTGATCAAACTGCCCGCACCCAGCCAACCTTCCTTTATCATCCTCGTCCCTGCAGTCGACAGTGGTCGTGCTCTTCTCGGGGAAACATGGCACCTCCACCATCAACCAACCGCTGTCTGGCTTGAGAACACGTTGCAGCTCCTTAAGCGCCTTGTGATATTCTGGCACGTGCTCGAGCACGTGCATGATGAGGATGCCGTCGGCGAAATGGGTGGGGAGTTGAATGGCCGTAACATCTGCGTGAAGGGTAAATTGGGAGTAGTGCCCATCCCCAGGTTCGCCATAACCTTGCGCAAAAAAGTCCAAGCCAACATGGTCTACGTTTGGGGCATTGTTGAGGACTGTCTCCATCTGCTTGAAGGGACCAAACGAGAGCAATCGGAACGGAACGCCCGCGGCCTCCATAGCATCCGTCCGCGCCAAGAGCTGAGTGCCACACGAGGGATCAGCTGAACCTTCGCACTCACGCTTTTCAAACGTGTGCGAGGCACGCTTTTTACCGTAGCCGAGGTACGCACACGCTCTTCTGTGGCGTTCAAACGACCCACAGTTGGGGCAATTACGGTCCGACCCCCTCAAACGAAGGCGCGATTCAAAGCTGCCGGCCAGTCATTATATAACTGCAAACGTACAGCTGTGCACTTTTCTTCTGAAATTTCTTCTCGGCCAAAAAGTTCGATTGGAGAAATGGAAAATACAGCAAAAGACCCGGATATATTAAACGATTGCATTATCATACCTTAGTATATCATCAAGCATATACCTTGATATCAGCGCAGTGAAGCTTGTTTTATTGGTCTAATTCGACTGCGCCGCACATTACCCCGCCCTGGACTATCTAGCTGGACTATATTTGTGTCCTCTTCTTCGTTAAATTGAAAAAAATAGCTAGATCCAGAGCCGCCGTGAGAATATGCATGCTTTAATTCAAACACAAAGCTGGTCATGGATGTATATATGTGTGTATGATGCGTCCATCAAACCCAAGGAGCAAACATTTTGTAATCATTTACACATACCTTCCCAGGGCCCATGTGTAACCGCTGTTCACACCAACATTTTCCACATTTTCTCAAGAATGTGAGGAGTCACTGAGGACTCAGGGCCTGGCAACCAATACGGTCTGTAGGGGTCACCTAGGCATTAAATCATGAACCAACGACGCCCAAATGCTTCCCAACGTCTAGTTCCTGCATCTCAACCCATGTTAAATTGGTTGACACCATTCCAACCCTGTGCCCCTAGCTCATGATCAATGATATAAAGACTCAGTGGTAGAGTATTAAAGGTCTACACCCCCTGAGCAAATGAACGTTACACTTTGATCTTTCAGAAGTTTATTAATTCAATGATCATGAACTCGGACGACAGTAACCTTGGGTACCGCGGTTAACCGGTAAAATTACAGGGTCGCAATTAGCTACTTTTTAATACAACCGGTTAATAGTTAGTGACTAAAGGGTGGCAATAACACCAATTAACCGGCATTTAGCCGGTTAACCGGTAACTACCGGTAATTATTTCTTGAGTTGGCCTGCAAAGAGCTAATGCTTCATCGTCTCGGCCACCATGCCCTTCTGATCGTCGCCCATCATTCTCCCGGCAGCACTGAAGAGGCGCTCGACGCCAGCAGAGGTAATATTTTATAAATATTTTTATAAATATAGAATATATCTCAATAATTCTAGATTCAACTTTCAAAAAAATATTCTTTTTGGCTTAATTGATAAGACGCCGGAAAGTATTAATTTCGAAGATACGGTTCGAATCATCTCCAAAAAAACTCAGAGGTCAAAAGTTCGAGTGTTTGAAGGGGCCGTTTACCGCAATATTGCTGTTTTCGGGCGAAAATCGTCTTCGGGAAGGAAAAAGGAAAGAATAGATGAAAATATTTGGTGAGAAGTTAAAATGTGGAAGATAAATATATATATATGTGCACGTACAATTGCATGGCTAAAATCATTTTACATTTACCGCGGTTAACCGGGTGCGGTTAATTGCCTTTTTTATTTACTCATGGCACCAATAACTGCAACTACCGCGGTAAATCAGTTACTAGGACAACCGGTACCCAAGGTTAGACGACAGTTAACGTTAGCAATATTTAAATGAAATAGTTTAAATATTGGTGAACTTTACTTAGTACTCTGAGAATGCCGACCTTGGCATCCAGCTAAGAGGAGAAGGAAAAAAAACCCACACTTTGATAATTACACGTCTACTGCCCCCTCATACAAGCATCCGCCATCATAATATTAATAATCTCTATGCCACTTGCTCTCACATTACCGACAGACGGCGACAGTGGATTAAATGAATTGCCGCAAAATTACAGAGTAAGCCGATTTTGTTAACAAAAAAAGGAGGACTCTGCAGGTAAAATCATAAAGTTTACCTTCAAACAATTGTGCACCAAAAAATGGTATGCTAGTGCACGGTTGTCAAGCTCTAGTCTAACAAAAAATATCGTCTGCAGGGTTCGAACCTGCGCCTGCGAACAGACCCGGACCTGAACCGAGCGCCTTAGACCACTCGGCCAAAACGACACAATGTGGGAACAAAATCTCGAATTATTGAAATATAAAGCATTTTTACCTTTTTCTTCGCCTCGTTATTCTTTTAATTCGTCTCCAATCCATTCTAATCTTTTATCATGGCTGCCATTAAGGTACAGTTGTTCGTGGCCTCCTGCTTCTGGGATGGAATGCTTGCGAGAATAGCTTCCATTGCCAAGCAATCTGCACCAAATAATCACAACGAAACTGCTTCTCAGCCAGCCCACCCACACGCACTTCTCTATTATATATATTCAAGATGACGTTGTAAAATGGAAAGATAATCTTTGCTTCATTGCGCTAGTATTGTCTCCACAATGCTGTTGGTTCCGCCATGCAGATGTACAGTTGTGTCTGCATTCATTCAGCCTATCAGGTGGACTGCTTTCAAGGCATCAAGTCTTATTGCTTCGTGTGTAAAGCAGCTGCAGTATGACGTAGCAGCTGTACTTTGAAATGCGCAAGCGTTCGGTCCATCAAAGGACACTCCACACCCCACCCATGATTTCTAACTGTTGCAGCCAAAGGATGTAGTGGCGCATTCACCAAAAAATGTGGTCGTGCTTCGCATAAACTGTAGGCGTAACGGCACTTGTGGTGTGGCGATCGAGCAGCAGCACCTCGTGTGCAATATGAAGGCATTCTTTCATGCAAACTTTTTCGTTTTGCAACACCCAGCCTCATCTCTCTGCACTTACTTTTGTGGGTGCAGTAAATGGTTGGATTCCTTTAGCTTTTGTCTCACAAGTCTCCATCTCACGTTTATTGCGTTGGGTTGAAACTTTATCCTTGCCCTTCTTGCCCGCACAGCCTTTCTTTCTCCTGCACTTATCATGTGCAGCCAGGTGGCGCGCACGCACCTCCACCCCCCCAAACATCACCACTTCAGACACATATTTGCTCTTTTAACAATGGCAAGAACAACCGTGCAACGATAGCATCTACCACCAGATTTGTTTACCAAAACTATTCACTGACACAACCTCACGGTTCCTCCTCCTCCTGCTACGTTTGTAGTCCTTCCATGAGGAAATGACTATTGGCGACCTGAAGCGTCTAAGGGTGAAACGAAAGAAATCAAAAGGAGAGTTCAAAGGTACTGTGTGTGCGTGCGTGTGCGTGCGTGTGCGTGCGTGCGTGTGTACGTATGTCTGTGTACGTCCGTGTGTGTGCACACATCCTTACATCGAATGTGTAATCGCAGCGCAGCACTGGTGGGTGTGGCTCAAAAGCAAGCCGATGCAGTCTGTGCGCGTTTGGGATTTATAATTTATATAATATGATTATATATATAAAATATATATATAATACATATATACTCACTCACCACCAACTTACACGTATGTTTAAGTGCGTGCGTGTTAATAGGATGATTCTGTTGTCGTTGTACCAAACAGTCACCAATGACAGCAGATGGGAAACACGCGCTCAATTTTAATGAGTGAATGCACCTACTAAGAAGACATCGCCACATCTCACCCTACCACCCCCCGCCCCCCTCTCCTCAACTCACTCACGCAAAAACTCTCTGTCCTTCTGGCCACCAACTTGCGTATGCGTACATTGCCAAACGAAACATTCTCTCGCCAGACGTGTTTGAGATTGTGGGCGGCACAGACTATGCGTTCGGTGCTTGCTTCATTGCCAAAGTGTTGGAAGGCGGCAAAGGCGGTGGGTTGCAAGTCGGGGACCGGATCCTTGCGCTCGGCGGGCACGGTCTCATGTACGCTACACAAAACGTTTGTATAGATATGCTTGCGACACCGTGATTTCACGGGGAGTTTCTTTTTTAAAAAACTTATATTTTGGGGGTAGTCTGGTTACAGTTGCTGCAAAAACACGCATGTCGCCTGTTTGTTGCTTTCTCGGTGAAAAGGTTAGCTGACGCACGCAGCCTCTATCCTCGTCCCCGTGTTGCTTCATTCGTTCATTTACCCTTGATGTGACGCGACTCAACGAACCACAAAAGGTCATCGACTCTTGAGGATGCACAGGCCTTGATGAAAGAGTTGCCTGGTGAATTTGACGTGCTGCTGCTCAGGCTTGGCAAGCACCAGTGGAAGAATCTGCTTGCAAAGTGCGGCAAGAAACCGCAGATGTCCATCCCGGGTCCCTTTTTCAAACCAAAGTGCCGGTCTATCAACCTGCCAATGATGGACGGCTCTACCTCTACGCACGGCGAGATTAACGTTGTGACAATCACCAAATCAACATCTATGCTGGGCGGAGAGATGTTGCCGTTGGGGTTGAAGCTGATTTGTTTTGCAAAAGAGCACGTGGCGGACGCTACTAAAGTTGGATGCATCTTTATTACAGAAGTCCAGTCGGGTGGATTGGCTGCCCGGGTCCCGTTGATTGCAAAAGGATGCCGGATATTGGAAATTAACGAAAGGTCGACGTTGTCAATCACTCGAGAGTCTGCAGAGCACAAGATGAAGACGGCGGAAACTGAGATCAAAATGGTGATCCAACGTCTAGACGACATGCAGTTCATCCGGCTATGCAAGCGAATGCTGGTTGATGCCTCTGATTTGACTAATGCAGAGGTGGACAAAGATGCAGTGACGCACGATGTTCCTGGCATGCACATGGTAAGGAACTTTTGGACTTTTCTTCCAATTTATGATCACCCTTTGCCTTTCCCCCTTCACACGCACTTCCACACCTATACGCACACATGAGTGCACATTGTACACACAAACCAAAAGTACCAGACTCATTTCATGTACCCCTCGTTTTGATTCCCTCTTCATTTTCTTTGTGCCTTGTTTCTTTATTCATTCTTTCATGGAGTAATCTTTTTTTTTTGGGTATTCTTTTAATTTTTATTATTTACCGTACCTGTTTTCCGAAATTGAAAGGCGTCGCCATCTGCCAGGGCAGCAAAAGGGCTTGCAAGCGGGATCAGAGGAATGATGGGGTTGGGACTGGGCCCAAAAATGGCGAAATTAGCAGCCAGAGGCGGTGGTGGCGGTGGAGGCGCTGCTGCTGCAAGTGGGCTGGACGAAGACGGACTTCCAACGGGCGACGACGATTCTTTCGACGAAGATGGATTGGTAAGAACAGGCAGCACAACGTCGCACATTCCGTCAGCCGCATCGATCCGGAAGAGCAGGGTGGAATTGACGGAGATGCTTGAAGAGTCAGGGCGGGAAGAAGAGCAGCTGGACAAGTCTGGGCCTGTCACGGTCGGCAGTGTCGCCAACGATGTCATGACAACTTCTGAAGCTGAGCTGAAAGCGTTGGCGGCTGGCAAACCAGAGGATGCAGGGGACGACGACGACGACGAGGAAGAAGAGGAATCTGTGGACGGCTTTGGCGTCGAGGAGGATGTTACCGAGATGCAGATGGGGCCTTTTACAATTGAAGGATACAACGCACTGGCTCAAAACCTTGCCACCGACAAAGATTTGCCTCCTGGCGTCAACAGGCTGAATAGATATTTCAACATTTTGCCAAACCCTGCAACCAGAGTCAAGCTTGCACAAGTTCCTGGAACTGACGAAACAACCAAATACGTGAATGCCAACTATGTGATGAACTACGACGGTTCGAACATGAAGCAGTACATTGCATCCCAAGGCCCCATGGCAACGGCGCGGTCTGTGGCAGATTTCTGGAGAATGGTTTGGGAGACGGACTGCCGTACGTACACATATAATTTACGTTTCCTCTTTTAAAATTATTGTTTGTTTTGGGTGGGGTTGGTTTCGATGCACGCAATCATTGAACCGTTTATACTTACCTGCACTGGCGACGCTGCAACAATACTACAAAAGGTGCAATCTTGATGGTGACTGGAATCACTGAGCGCGGCGTTGAAAAGTGTGCACGGTACTGGCCAGGGGTACTTTACAACCAGGACGATCAGGTCGGTGACCAAACGTTTGGCGGGTACAACATCAGAGTCACAGCAGGGTTTCGTAAAGATGGGTATATTACATCACAGCTGCGTGTGTGCAAGAAAGGCGAACCGCCACGCGATGTTTACCACTATTGGTTTGACTCGTGGCCGGACCATGGGGTCCCGCAGCGTGCCGAGCCTGTGATTGCGATGATTGATGCTGTTCGGAAACAAGCGTGCACCCCACAGCAACCGTGGCTTGTGCACTGCTCTGCTGGTATCGGGAGGACGGGGACGGTCATCGGTATCGATCACGGAATCCAGCTGCTCCGGAAGCAAGGCAAGGCCGGCGTGCTTGATATCATCAAAAACCTGCGTAAGTGCCGTGGCGGGATGGTACAGCACCCTGAGCAAGCACAGTTTGTGCAAACAGTGTTGGCCAGATTTGCCGGCTCGAACGCGTCTCTTAACGAGCTTTCGGTCATCGAGGAAAGCATGCAGCGGGCCGACGCTGCTGTGCCCACTGGCTTCACCATGCACGCGTCACAAGTAGATGTGGAAGAGGGCGACGAAGCTGCAGTCCCTTCGTGGCGTGCAAAACAACTCGAGGAGAAGCGGAAAATGGAGCTTGACGACCTTGCAGAGGATCTCGAAGAACTCCGGGTGCACAAGCCTGATATTGCAGATCGAAAGGAGAAGCGGGAACGGGCGAAAGCAGCTGCAAAAGCAAAGGCTGGAGGAGACATCATGAGCATGCTGGCATCTGGCAAATCGATCAAACTGCCATCAGGAAGAACGCGAGGCAAGATGATGGGCAAGTCTATGAAAGTCAAGGCAAACCAAAACAACCCGAAAGAGTCCGCAAACAAAGCACACGGGTCAGTCAAGTTTGGCAAGATCACTGCAAGATCTTACGCCACGCTTGATGGCGACTTTCACTTGGACTCTATCGCAGAAGGCAACGCATACAACTGAGACTATCGGCAAATACGTGTGTCCTTGTGCATATCGTTGAGGACCTTTTATTCTCTCTCTCTCTCTCTCTCTCTCTCTCTCTCTCTCTCTCTCTCTCTCTCTCTATCTCTCTATCTTTTTCGTTCCTTTTTAAATTTTTTCATTTTATTGCTATATATCTTTCTTTTTCTAGCACGTGGGTTGATCGGCTGCTAAAGGTTACAAAGCTACTCCACAACCTTCCGAGCCATGGCTGCTGGATGAGTCTTACCTTTGTGAAAGTCGCCCACAACTTGCTTCTTATAACCTTGAAAGTCACCTTTAGAAAGAATCACTTTCTTGTCCTGGATGATCCAGAGCTCGTCGCAGACTGCAGAGATCATGTGCTCGTCGTGGCTGACTACCAACACTCCTCCTTTGTAAACCGCCAACGCACGGATCAGACCTTGCACAGTGTCCAAATCCAAGTGGTTTGTTGGTTCATCAAGCAGTAATAAATGCGGTTCCGTGTACGTAATCATTGCCAAAGCAATCCTTGATTTCTGACCACCCGACAAACTAAAAACTGGACGGACCTGCAGCTCTCCAAGCACGCCCATTGCACCAAGGTGGCCTCGAATCTTCTGAGGATTGTGCGATGGATACTGCTCCTGCATGTATTCTAAAATTGACTTCCTCATCGTCAACCCATCAACATGATGTTGGCTAAATCGCTCAACTTTCAAGCGAGGGTTCCTGCATGTGTGTGTGTGCGCGCGCGCGCGCGTCCGGATAAAAGGGTCATTCCACATGAAAGCAATTATTAAATTAACATTTCACTCATATTGAGCCAGTAGATATACAAGAAATGCAGGTGGGAATAAAATAAAAGACTAGAAATAACATAGAAGAAGAAGGAAGAAGAAGAGATGTTTTAAAATTTACCTCGTGACCATTCCAGTTGTCGGTGCCAGTTCCTCGTAGATCAAGTTGAGCAACGTCGATTTACCAATGCCGTTTGGTCCCACCAAACAAATTCTTGAGTTCTGGTTGATGCTAAACTCAACACCTGTAAACAGCTCGTCTTGTCCTGGGTAACCAAACCCAACTCCGACAAGTCGAATCCCAAATCCACCCCCAACAGTACCCGGTGTTGGAATCTTAAATTTGACAAGCACATCCTTCGGAGTCGCTTTTGTGTACGTATCCATCCGGTCAAGCATCTTTTGCCTCGACTTTGCCATAGTGGCTGCTTTAGCGCCACCTCCGATATTCTTGTTGATAAATGCTTGCAATTTTGCTTGCTCTTTTTGTCCCTTTTCTGCTTGACGGGCGCCTTTCGTTGCGGCTTCGGATTTGGTGAGCTCGTAAGTATCAAAATCGCCTTTAAATCGGTGAATCTTCTTGTCGCTTAATTCAAGGATATCGGTTGCTATTTCGTTCAAAAAATCTCGGGCGTGAGACACAACCACCAACGCCTTTTTGTACGTTCGGAGATACTCTTCCAACCACACGGTAGCGTGCAAGTCCAAATGGTTTGTTGGTTCGTCGAGTAGCAGCATATCAGGCTCGATAAACAACGCCTGCGGAACAGGTGACGTCAGTTGCACGCGATTGGACATTGGCATGGTATGTGTATGCGTAAGCGTAAGGATAAGTGCGCATCAGCTTTGATGAGTATGCTGTGGGATGTATAACAAAGGTGCAGATCACACACACAAAACACCGAGTGCACATACATCCACATCATCATACCAGCGGAGCAAAATAAACATACCCGTGCAAGCGAGACCCGCATTCGCCAGCCGCCCGATAAAGAAGATGTAGGTTGGTCCATCATCTCTGGCGTAAAACTTAATCCAGATAAAATAATAGCAGCCCGGGTAGGCGCAGTATCTGCATCAATCTCATCCAACCGATCGTAAATATCAACCAGACGCTCGGTACTATTATCTCCCCCTTCAAGGCCCATCGCGTCCAACAAATTTGCACTGTCGGTTGCTCCCCCGCCACCTGATTTCTCGGTGCCACTTCCACCATCCACACCATCCGCATCAACACCGTCGTCTGGACCTGGCTCTGGCTCATCGCCTTCTAAGATGGCTTTCTCCCGCAGCAGCGCTGTCCGTTCAACGTCGCAATCCAGTAAGGTTTGCATCGCCGACCGGTGTCCGCCGTGGATTTCTTGCGAAATGTGCAAGATTTGGATGTACCTTCCCATCACAATTTTAAATTAACATCGTCACAAGTGGCAAGATGTCCGTTGCAGGCATAATCAATCATAAAGCACGCAAAGGTGACACTAGAAGATCGAGCGTGGAACATGCAGAAGCGCACAATTTTAAACCACTTAATGTCTTGCAAGCAAAAGCAGCTTGGGTGGAGGCAATACTAAAATACTTTCGTGACAAGAAATTTTAATTCCAAGAGATATGGAAAAAGAATACTGTGAAGGGACGAATATGCTTGCGCGCGCGCGTGCGAGCATGTCGACGTACCAAGGAATCCCTGGGATTTCTTTGGCTGCCAAATACTTTAAAAAAGTGGTTTTACCTTTTGAAGAAGGTCAAATATGAGAATAGAAAAAAAAAAGGGTTTTTTTAAGAATGTTAAGCGAAAAGGTGCAAAGGAAAAGAAGAAGAAGAAGAAGAAGAAACTGCCGGAAGAAGGTGACGAAGGAAGGTCCGAACATGCCCAGGATTGCAAACAGTCGTGTTACTGTTCGCGATATATTGGTGTTCGTATTGTTATGGAAATTTAGGTAAAGAACATTTAACAACAGAGCGTGCACCGTACCAGAACCGTTTCTTCCAATCAAGCCATACCGCCGGCCGTAAACAAGAGTCAACTGAGCATCCTCGAAGAGCACAATTCCGCCCAAATCAATTGAAATGTCTGGCATGACAATATCAATCTCAGGGTTGCCGCCGTAGTTGCCATATTCATCAACCATCCCATGAATCACGACAGGTTTCTGCGTCAGCTTCTCCATCAACGCATTCCGCATTGGAGCTGCTTTCCGCTCGCGTGCAATGCGCCGCTTCTCAGTCCGCTTGCTTTTTTTCGCCAAGCGCATCCTGTACATCATTTCTTCTGGCGTCTCGAATTTAGGTGCGTTTGGATCTTCCCAAAACTCAAGCTCGGTGTTCGTGTTGATTGAAGTGGATCCATCCAACTGCTCGACCTCTTTCGCAACCAATGCTTCGGCCTCTTTCGCACCTTTGGCCTGCGCATTCCAACGACGTTGAGAACAGATGGCAAAACGCGTGTCAGTATACAGTTTTTTTTTGGTGGGCAAGATAGAATTCAGCTGATTTGAGCGGGACTGACCAACATCACCGAGGTCTCAAGTTTTTTCGGCTCCAAGGATTCTTCCTCAACATCAACAGTTGGGCCGTCTCCAGCGCTTGCGCCGAATATACGTTGCCTGCCGTGTGCATCATATGATTGGGGTGTGCTTTGTGTTAGTACTATGTTCAGCCAACAATATATCAACAATACACACGTGCGAGCTTGCGAGAGAGGAGCCACTCACATACAAGATCTTTAAACAACGAGAGGAAGAAGCAACGGGGCACTGCGCCAAGAAGTTGTGCTGCCAACCAGAAGAGCGCAAGCAAGCACCTTATAGAGGTAACCAAAGCCAAAATCTTTGCTTCATCAGACTCAGCATACTCGTCCAGGAATTCAGTCAAGCCTTCAGCCAAGTCTTCAGTATCACCCTCCTCCAGCATTCCTGCCATGTATTCCAGCATATCTGGGTCTGGGTAGTCCGGCAGGACTGCAAACAGCGCAGCAGCAACCAGTT